>OMBO01000529.1_pt1 | contig 24660 bp, 16 predicted proteins | sample 1644901 | NCBI WGS metagenome assembly OMBO01 (sample SAMEA103958144, study PRJEB25191) | human gut metagenome | reverse complement strand
ATTTTCTCCAATATCTATGACAACAACATGGGCGAGCTCACCCGCGAGCGGACCTCGGCCTCCATCCCGTTCGGCAGCCGCTACCGCCAGATCGACTTTGCCCTGTCCAACATGGCAAACTCCAAGATCAGCAACATCGGCATCGTCACAAAATACAACTACCAGTCACTGATGGACCACCTCGGCAACTGCGAGGAGTGGGACCTGAAGCTCGGCGAAGGCGTGCGCTTCCTGCCGCCGTACGCGACCGGCCATACCGGCGCCTACCGCGGCAAGCTCGAGGCGCTGCAGACCGCCATGCCGGTCCTCGACCGCTGTGACGCGGAGTATGTCGTGCTGTCGGACACCACGGTCCTGTGCGCCATCAACTTTGCCGCCGTGCTCGACGAGCACATCGCCTCCGGCTGCGACATCACCGTGATCGCTAAGGCCGGCTATGCCGACGGCAAACGGCGGCAGCCGCTGGCCGTGAAGCTCGGTGAGGACGGCAAGATCGTCGATCTGGCGGTGGACTACTGCGCGCCGTCCGATTACCTCGTCGGCATGAGCATGTTCATCATGCGCCGTGACAAGCTCATCCAGATCATCCGCGAGATGGTCCCGCACGGCAAATACCACTTCGAACGGGATTTCATCCTGCCGGAGTATAACGCGGGCAATCTGAAGGTCAATGTCTACCCGTTCCACAATGTTGCGCTGTTCAACCAGAGTGTAGATGAGTATTTTGTCAACAACATGAAGCTGCTCGACGCCGACGTACGCCGCAGCCTCTTCCGCAGCGAGATCCCCATCTACACCAAGGTCCGCGACGCTGTCCCGACGCTCTTCGGCTACAACGGCCAGGCGGCCAACTGCCTCATTGCCGACGGCTGCCATCTGTTCGGCAAGGCGGAAAACTCCGTCATCTTCCGCGAGGTCGACATTGAAGAGGGCGCGGAGGTCCGCGATTCGATCGTCATGCAGGGCAGCAGGATCGGCGCGGGCGCGTCCATCCGTTACTGCATTCTGGACAAAAATGTGACCATCCGCCCGGGCACCAAGCTGCTCGGCTCAAAAGACCATCCGCTGGTGGTCGACAAAGGAGATACCGTATGAAAATCGCAGTTGTTGCCTCTGAGGCCGCGCCGTTCGTCAAGACCGGCGGCCTCGGCGACGTGATGCAGGCGCTCCCGCTTGCACTTTCCAAGCAGAAAAACACTTACGTCAGCCTGTTTCTTCCGTATTACAGCCAGATCAAGTATTCCGAAAAATGGCCGGTGGAGTTCCTGGGCGCGTTCGATGTGCCGCTGGCCTGGCGGCGCGAGTATGTCGGCATTTTCCGGCTGAAGACCCGCCGGAAAAAGCTGCAGATCTATTTTATTGACAACGAGCACTACTTCAACCGCGGCGGCATCTACGGCTTCGCCGACGACGGCGAGCGCTACGCCTACTTCAGCAAGGCTGTGCTCGCGGCCATGAACTATCTCGAGCTCCGGCCCGACGTGGTCAGCTGCCATGACTGGCAGGCCGCCCTTATCCCGCTGCTGCTCAAGACCGAGTATCACGGCTGCTTCCCGGAGACGAAAAGCGTCTTCACCATCCATAACATCGAGTATCAGGGCAAGTGCAACCTGCAGTTCAACTATGACGTGCTGGGCCTCGGCGCAGGCTGCGACGAGATCCTGCGGTTTGACGACTGCACGAACTTCATGAAATCCGCCATCGTCATGGCCGACCGCGTCACGACCGTCTCCGAGACCTATGCGCAGGAGCTGCGGTATCCGTATTACTCCCACGGGCTCGACGGCGTGCTGCAGAGCCGCGGCAGTGATTTTTCCGGCATCACCAACGGCATTGACATGCAGGTGATCGACCCGGAGCATATGGAGCTGCTCGCCAAAAACTACACGGCAAAGACCCTGCGCGAGGGCAAGACCGCCAACAAGCTCGCCCTGCAGCAGCGCGTCGGACTGCCGGAGGACAAGGACGTGGCGGTGCTCGCCATGGTGACGCGCCTTGTCGGCCACAAGGGCATCGACCTTCTGTGCTATATTGCCGAGCGGCTGCTGCAGCGGCGCGTGCAGCTCGTGATCATCGGCACGGGCGAGGAAAAATACGAGTGGTATCTGAATACCCTGCGTGACCGCTTCGGCGACAAGGTCTCCGTCAATCTGCTCTTTGACGGGGGACTGGCCAATCTGGTCTACGCGGCGTCGGATCTGTATCTCATGCCGTCGAAGTCCGAGCCCTGCGGCCTGTCGCAGCTCATCGCGATGCGCATGGGCTCCGTCCCGGTCGTCAACGCCACGGGCGGGCTCAAGGATACGGTCTGGCCCTACAACGAAGCGGATGAGACCGGCCGCGGCTTTACCTTCCAGAGCTACAACGCCGACGATTTCCTCGCTGCGATCGACCGCGCGCTTGCCCTTTACTACAACGAGCCTGAAAAATGGCTGCGGCTGGCGCAGAACGACATGGCCGTCGATTCGAGCTGGGACGTCCCGGCCCAGAAATACATGGCGCTGTTCCAGAACGTCTGCGGCCAGTAACAAAACGATATCTTAGACAGAAAAAGGATAACAAAGATCAATGACAAAAGAGAACCTTCTGCAGCATCTGCAGGAATGCTGCGACCGTATGTTTGGCTGCTCGCTGGAAATGGCCACGGAAAAGCAGGTCTACCGCGCTGTCTGCGTGGCAGTCCGGGAGCTTCTGGAGGATGAGCGCCGCGCGTTCGTCGAGCAGACCCGCGCGCAAGAAAACAAGCAGGTCTACTATATGTCGATGGAATTTCTGGTCGGCACGAGCCTGCGCAACAACCTGTTCAACATGGGCCTTCTGGAGCCGGCAGGGGAGATCCTGAACGAGCTTGGCTTCAGCCTCGAGCGTCTGTGTGCGCTCGAGCCGGATGCCGGCCTTGGCAACGGCGGTCTCGGGCGGCTCGCCTCGTGCTATATGGACGCGGCGACGGGCTTGGGCTATCCGGTCACGGGCTTTTCCATCCGCTATGAGTTCGGCATCTTCCGCCAGAAGATCGTCGACGGCTGGCAGATGGAATTCCCGGACAACTGGCTCGAGATGGGCGATGTCTGGCTGCACCCGCGCAAGGATGATGCTGTGGAGGTCCGCTTCGGCGGCCAGGTCCACGAATGGATGGACGGCGACAAGTTCAAGACGGCCCAGACCGGCTATCAGTCCGTCATCGCCGTGCCGCACGATCTGTACATCTCCGGCTATAACTCTACGGCCGTCAACAAGCTCACGCTCTGGAGTGCCAGCATGCCGCAGAGCTTCGACATGAACGCTTTCTCGCGCGGCGACTATGTCCGCGCACTCGAGCAGAACACCATGGCCGAGGCGATCTCCAAGGTCCTCTATCCGGCGGACAACCACATCAACGGCAAGCGCCTGCGCCTGCGCCAGCAGTATCTGCTGGTCTCGAGCTCGCTGCAGTCGATCCTGAATGAGCACCTGAAGAACTATCACACGCTCGACAACCTTGCTGACAAGGTCGCCGTCCACATCAACGATACGCATCCGGCCCTGTGTGTGCCGGAGCTGATGCGCCTGCTCGTCGATGAGTACGACTACGGCTGGGCCCGCGCGTGGGAGATCACCTGCGCCACGCTCTCCTACACCAACCATACCGTCATGGCCGAAGCGCTCGAGCGCTGGCCGGTCAGCCTGTTCCAGGAGCAGCTGCCGCGGATCTACTCGATCTGCCAGGAGATCAACCGCCGTCTCATGGAAAAGCTGCAGCGCGTCTACCCGAACGACCCCGGCAAGTGGAACTATATGGCCGTCATCGCCAACGACGAGGTCCGCATGGCGAACCTCTGCCTGACCTGCTGCCATAAGATCAACGGCGTTTCGCAGCTGCATACGGACATTCTGGAAAAGACTATTTTCCGCGATTATTATAATCTCGACCACAGCCGCTTCCTCAACATCACCAACGGCATCGCCTACCGCCGCTGGCTGTGCCAGTCGAACCCGGCCCTCTCCGGCTATCTGCAGACGCTCATCGGCGACGGCTTCCTGAAAGACGCCAATGCGCTCGAGGCGCTCGAGCAGTACCGCGGCGATCTGGACGTACTGGAAAATCTGCGGGCCATCAAGCGCAAGAACAAGGTCCGTCTGGCGGCCTACATCGCCGAGCACAACGGCGTCAACGTCGACCCCGACTCGATCTTCGACGTGCAGGTCAAGCGGCTGCATGAGTACAAGCGGCAGCTGCTGAACGTGCTCTACATCCTGACGCTCTACAACGAGATCAAAGATCATCCCGAAAAGCCGGTCTTCCCGCAGACGTTCATCTTTGCGGCCAAGGCCTCGGCGGGCTATTATCTGGCCAAGCAGATCATCTCGCTGATCGTGGCCGTCTCAAATCTGGTCAACTCCGACCCGCAGGTGCAGGGCAAGCTCAAGGTCGTCTTCATTGAGGACTACAAGGTCTCGCTCGCGGAGATCATCATCCCCGCCGCAGACCTCTCCGAGCAGATCTCCGTCGCGGGCAAGGAGGCCTCCGGCACGAGCAACATGAAGCTCATGATCAACGGCGCGGTCACCCTTGGCACGCTCGACGGCGCGAACGTCGAGATCCGCGACCGGGTCGGTGACGACAATATGTTCCTCTTCGGCATGACCGCCGATGAGGTGCAGGCGCTGTGGCATCGGGGCTATGACCCGCACCAGTTCCTGACGCCCGAGCTTGACCGGGTGCTGCAGATGCTTACCTCCGGCGCGCTTGGCCAGCGGTTTGACGATGTGGCGGCATCCCTGCTCACGCCGCGCTTCGGCGCTGCCGACAGCTATATGACGGTCGCTGACTTTGAAAGCTACAAGGCCGCAAAGAAGCGCGCAGTCGAGGTCTATCAGGACCGGACGCGCTTCGCGCAAATGTCCCTCACCAATATCGCCAGAGCCGGCATCTTCTCCTCGGACCGCTCGGTCGAGCAGTACGCGAAGGAGATCTGGGACCTCTGATTTCTTCATACACCCCAGACAAAGACCGGCGGCAGCGCCGGCCTTTGCTTTGACCGATCAAAACGGACGGAGACCCATATGAGAATTCTATTCGACAGCAAGCTTTCGCAGTTCAAAACGCCCTTCGGCACGCTGCAGGAGAACGAGACCTGCACGTTTCATATCCTGATCCCGTGCAGCTGCCGGACCACGGCGGCCGCGCTCGTCCTGCAGGCCGAAAATGGGCAGGAGCTGCGGCGTGTGCCGCTCACCAAGCAGTCGGACGACACGCTTTACGATACCTGGGGCGGGGAAATGGCCGTCTGCGAGGCCGGGCTCTACTTCTACTACTTCCATATCACTACGCAGGACGGCGCGTTCCGCCTCTTTAAGCAGGGACAGAGCGACACGAACATAGAGGCGGGCGGCCTCTGGCAGCTGAGCGTGCTGGCGGACAAATATCCCGTCCCGGCCGGCTGTGCGGGCGCCGTCATGTATCAGATCTTCCCGGACCGCTTCTGCCAGAGCGGCAGCTGCGATCTGACCGGGAAAATCAGGCCCTACTGGGTGCACGAAAACAAGGACGACGTACCGGTCTACCTGCCGGATGCCAACGGCGAGGTCCTGAACAACGATTTTTACGGCGGCAATCTGAACGGCATCCGGGAAAAGCTGCCGTACCTGCAGGAGCTTGGTGTGGAGATCCTGTACCTGAACCCGATCTTCTACGCCTGGTCGACGCACCGGTACGACACCTGCGACTATAAGCGGATCGACCCCATGCTCGGCACGGAGGAGGATTTCCGCGCGCTCTGCGCCGAGGCGCACACGCATGGGATGAAGGTCATTCTGGACGGCGTGTTCAGCCACGTCGGCAGCCGCAGCGCATATTTCCAGCAGGCCATCCATGATCCGTCCTCGCCCTACCGCGGCTGGTTCCGGTTCCAGCACTATCCGGACGTCTACGACAGCTGGTGGGGCATCACGACGCTCCCGTGCGTCGACAAGATGAATCTGGATTTCATCCGCTACATGATCGACGACGAAGACAGCGTCGCAGTGCACTGGCTGAAGCTCGGCGCCGACGGCTGGCGGCTGGACGTGGTCGATGAGCTGCCGGACGCATTCCTTGCGCGCCTACGCGCGCGCATTCGCGCGTATAAGCCGGACGCGCTGCTGATCGGCGAGGTCTGGGAGGATGCGTCCAACAAGATCGCCTACGACCAGCGCCGCCGGTACTTTACCGACCGGCAGCTCGATTCCGTCATGAACTACCCGTGGCAGAAAGCGATCCTGCGCTATGTCCGCAGCGAGGACGACGGCACGGCGCTCGGCGACGCCATCCGAACGCTTGCGGAGAATTATCCGCCGGACGTGCTGCAGACGGTCATGAACATCCTCTCCACGCACGACACGCCGCGCGCGATCAACGCCATTCTCGACCCGCGCGACGGCGATCGGACGGACCTTGCTCAGCGGCATTTCACGCAGGAGCAGCTGCGCGAGGGCAGGCAGCGCCTCAAGCTGGCAGCCTTCCTGCAGTTCATGCTGCCGGGCATGCCCTGCATCTACTACGGCGACGAAGCCGGGATGACCGGCTACCGGGACCCATTCAACCGGAAATTCTATCCCTGGGGCAGGGAAGACGGAAATTTAGTCTCGTTCTATCGCTCGCTGGCCCGCGTGAAAAAAAGTGCGCCCGCGCTGCGCAGCGGGACTGTCCTCGTGCTGGAGGCCGGCGGCGGCCGACTCCTGCTGCTGCGGCAGTCGGCGGAGGGCAGCGTCGCAGTCTGCTGCAACCAGTCGCCGGAACCCTGGACGCTGCCGCACAGCGGCACGATCCTGCTTGGCGGCGGGATCATGGAATACACCGGTGAGACCGTCACGCTCGGCCAGGGCGGCTTCTGCGCGATGGAGCGCAAATAAAGATCAGACGAGAAAAGGGACGTACCAGTAGGTACGTCCCTTCTGCGTTTCTTTACTTTTTGAGCGTCAGGCGGTAGTCTTCGCCGTCCTCGACGGCTGTGGCCTGATAGCCGCTGTGCGCGGCAAAGCGCTTGATGTTTTCCACGGCGGTCTCATTGTCGACCAGGACCTCGAGCGTATCGGGGTGCTCCGCTTCGAGCGCCTTCTGGACCATGACCACGGGCATGGGGCAGAGATATCCTCTTGCATCAACCATTCGTTTTCGCCTCCTGCTTCTTCATGCTGTTTACATAAGATACGACCAGCACGATCACGATGCCGAGAATGACCGCGACCTTGCCCTTCGTGGAGATGCCGCCGACGACATACTCGCCAGCCTCGCTGACGGAGTCGGCGTTGCCGGCCAGACCGAAGTTATGCGCGAACGCAGCGCCGACGATCATGCCGAACACCGTAACAGCGGAATCCGCGTTGCCGCTGCCGGCCAAAATGAGCTGACGCAGCGGGCAGCCGCCGAGCAGCACGGAGCCCCAACCGGCGAGCAGCATGCCGAGGAAGTTCCAGACATGGCTGGAGTGCGCAACGGGCTGCGAGGTGAAGCCGAGCTTGAAGCTGCTGCCGATGAGGTTGCCGAGCAGGACCGTGACGAAGATGGCGATGAAGCCCCACAGCAGGTGCATGTCCTTGAACATCATCGTGTCACGCAGACCGCCGACCATACACATGCGGGACTTCTGCGCCAGCGCGCCGACGACGAGGGCGATGACAAGCGCGATGAAAAACGGTGCATGCTTGGAGCCGGGGCCTTCTTCCGAGAGCTTGAAGAGGGTGGGGACAGCGATGAACAGGATCAGCAGGCCGGTCATCACAGCGGGGAGGACCGTGCCGTCGAGCGTCTTGGTGGTGTAGTTGCGCTGGAGCGTGAAGCCCTTGCGGATGAAGATCGTGCCAAGGAAGATACCGGCAGCAAAACCGGCAAGACCGACGACCGCGTTGAGGTCGCCGCCGGCTAGACGCAGGACCATGCGCAGCGGGCAGCCCAAAAAGGCCAGCGCGCCGATCATGACGAAAGCGCCGAGCACGAACCGCAGGGCAGGCGAGGAACCGGCTTTGGCTTTCCATTCCTTCGTGGCGATGGCCATCAGGAAGCTGCCGAGGACCAGACCGATGATCTCCGGACGGACATACTGCACCTTGGCTGCCGAATGCAGACCGACAGCGCCCGCGATATCACGCTCAAAGCAGGCGATGCAGAAGCCCATGTTGGCCGGGTTGCCGAGCGCCGTCAGCACAAGTGCCGCGATGCCGATGACAACGCCGGTCAGAATGACGAACAGATTCTCTTTTTTCATGTTCTCTTTCCTCCGATATTGTCGAATTGATTTCGATTGCTTTCGATATTCTGGAACGAGAATATCAAAAACGCAGCAAATACGGGCATTTCAGCCCGTATTCGTTATCTGTTATCAAGAATAACACGACTTTCCTCATCTGTCAATCCGTATTTCGTCCGATGATGTCGAAAAAATGAATATTCAAATGAGGGAATCGGGAAGGTCGGAGCCCTGTTCGAGATCGTCGGCCAGAAAGCGGCGGCGGATCTCGTTGATGACGCGCTTTTTATCGCCGCTCCAGCCGGGCGCGAGCAGGTCGCGTTTGGCCCCGTCGCCAGTCAGCCGGTGGATGACCATCTCCCGCGGCAGCACGCGCAGACATGCCTCCAGCAGTGTGATATATGCGTCCAGCGTCAGCGTCTCAAAGGCGCCCGCCGCGTAGTCCGCGGCCAGATCCGTCCCGGTCAGAACGTGCAGCAGGTGCAGCTTGATGCCCTCGGCGCCGCTGCGGCCGATATAGCGGGCCGTCTCCACCATCATCTCCGGCGTCTCGCCGGGCAGGCCCAGGATCTGATGCGTGATGACGCTGATGCCGCGCGCGTGCAGCGCCCGCACCGCCTCGTCATAGACGGAAAGGGGATAGCCGCGGCGGATATAGGCGGCCGTCGATGCATGGATGGTCTGCAGCCCGAGCTCGACCCAGACGGGCTTTTCCGACCGGAGCTCAGCCAGCAGCGACAAGATCTCCGGCGGCAGGCAGTCCGGCCGCGTGGCGATGGAGAGCGCGCAGACCTCCGGCTGTCGGATCGCGGCCGCAAACAGCGGCCGCAGGACCTCAGCCGGGGCATAGGTATTGGTAAAGTCCTGAAAATAGGCGATATAGCGTGCGTCCGGCCCGGCCTTGGCGGCGACCAGACGCTTGGCCTGCGCCAGCTGCTCCGGGATAGAGAGGGAAGCGGACGCGGCAAATTCTCCGCTGCCGCTGCAGAAGATGCATCCGCACGTGCCAATCGTCCCGTCTCGGTTTGGGCAGGTGCAGCCGGCGGAGAGCGCCAGCTTATAGACCTTGCAGCCAAAGGCTTCGCGCAGATAGGCGTTCAGACTGCGATAATACATGGAGCCTCCTGTCAGTTCCCATAATTTATGCGCACCACGATCCGCGGTGCGCATAAAACTCAGGCTTTGGGTTGGTCAAGCGTTTCGTCCTGCATCACAGCTTCAAACTGTGCGCGGCTCATGTTCTCGTTCTCCATCAGGAAGCCGGCGATCTTATCGAGCCGTTCGGCATGATCGCGCAGGATCTGCTCGCAGCGCTGATAAGCCTCGCGCATGATCTTCTGGACCTGCGCGTCGATCTGCCCGGCGGTCTGCTCGGAATAGGGTTTGGTCTTCTCATAGTCGCGCCCGATAAAGACCTCCTGCCCGCCCGCGTAGCTGACGGGGCCGATGCTGTCGGACATGCCGTATTTTGCGACCATATCGCGGGCAATGCCGGTGGCGCGCTGCAGATCGTTCGACGCGCCGGTGGAAATATCGCAGAGCTTCTGCGCCTCTGCCACGCGGCCGCCGAGGAAGGAGACGATGGTCTCAAACATCTCGTTGCGCGAGGAATAGGAGCGGTCGTCCTGCGGCAGGCTGATGGTCATGCCGCCGGCCTGGGCGCGGGGGATGATGGTGATGAGGTGCACCGGATCCTGCGAGTCGAGGCAGTACATGCAGATCGCGTGTCCGGCCTCGTGGACGGCGGTGAGCATCTTTTCCGCGTGGCTGACCACGCGGCTCTTCTTTTCGGGGCCTGCAATGACCTTGATCATCGATGTCTCCAGATCCTGCTGGCTGATCGCGGCCTTGCCGCGCCGCGCGGCGAGGAGCGCGCCCTCGTTCAGAAGGTTGGCCAGATCCGCGCCGGTGAAACCGGCGGTCGCCTTGGCGACGGCGGGGAGATCGACATTGTCCGCCAGCGGCTTTTTCCGTGCATGGACCTGCAGGATCGCAAGCCGTCCGCGCCAGTCGGGCGCGCCGACGTAGATCTGCCGGTCGAAGCGGCCCGGGCGGAGCAGCGCCGGATCGAGCGACTCGGGGCGGTTCGTCGCGGCGAGGATCATCACGCCGTTGTTGCCCTCGAAGCCGTCCATCTCGGTCAGCAGCTGGTTGAGCGTCTGTTCGCGCTCGTCGTGGCCGCCGCCGAGGCCAGCGCCGCGCTGACGACCGACCGCATCGATCTCATCGATGAAGACGATGGCCGGGGCCACCCGCTTGGCCTGCTCAAAGAGGTCGCGGACACGGCTCGCGCCGACGCCGACATAGAGTTCGACGAAGTCAGAGCCGGAAATGGATAAGAATGCGACATTCGCCTCTCCGGCGACTGCGCGGGCCAGCAGCGTCTTGCCGGTGCCCGGCGGGCCGACGAGCAGCACGCCCTTCGGGATCTTCGCGCCGAGCTGCTTGAAGCGGTCCGGATCGCGGAGGAACTCCACGATCTCCGAGAGCTCTTCCTTTTCCTCGTCCGCACCGGCGACGTCCTGGAAGGTCACGGACTCGCCGGACGGGACGCCGAAGCGCGCGTTGGCGCGCGTGAACTGCGCCATGGCGTTCGGGCCGCTGCCGGAGCGGTTCATCAGGATGAACCACACGAACAGAAGCGCGATGCCGACGAGCAGATACGGCAGCGCCGTCTTCCAGATGGAATTGGCGGCGGGCAGATAGTTGTAGGACTTGAGAACACCTGCGGCGCTCTGCGCAGCAATGGTCTCGTCCAGGTCCTTGTGGAAGGTCTCGATGTCGCCGATCTTCGCCGTCGCGGTACCGGCCTGCTCTGCTTCGCTTCCGTAGAGCGTCAGCGTCAGCGTATCGCCCTGCAGAACGAACGACTCGACCCGTTCGTTTTCAAACAGGTCGAGCACGTCAGAATATGCAAGCCTGCTGCCGTTTTGCGTGAGCAGGGACGAAGAGAGCACCACAAGCACCAGCGCCAGGACCGCAACGAGCAGAATGGTCTGCAGGGTTTTGGGCTGTTGGTTCACGGAGGTTCTCCTTTATGTGGAATAGACCGTCTTCAGCGGTCCTGATAGACAGAGGGCTTCAGCACGCCGACGAACGGCAGGTTGCGGTAGTAATCCTCATAGTCCAGACCGAAGCCGACGACGAACGCGGGCGGGACGGTGAAGCAGGTGTAGTCCGGCTTCAGCTCGACCTTGCGGCCGGTTGGCTTGTCGAGCAGCGTGCAGATCTTGATGGACGCGGGCTTGCGCTCATGGAACATCTCACAGATCATCTTGAGCGTGCTGCCGGAATCGATGATATCCTCCAGAATGAGCACATGACGGCCCTCGATATCATGGTCGATATCCTTGCGGAATGTCAGCTTGCCGGTGGATTCCGTGCCGCCCTCAAAGGATGTGATGCACATGAAATCCTCCTGCACGGGAATGCTGATGGCATTCGCCATTTCCGCGAAAAACGGAACGACGCCCTTGAGAACGCCGACCAGGATCGGGCACTTGCCGCGATAGTCGTCTGCGATCTGTGCGCCGACTTCCTTGATCCGCGCGTGGATCTCTTCTTCGGAGACCAGTACGCGCTCAATGTCCTGCAGCATGTCAGACTTGTTAATCATACATCTAATCCTCTTTCTCTGTTTCTTCGATTGTGATGATGACCGCGCGTTCGCCCGGAGCCGCGGCGCGGCCCAGATCGACGCCGATCCCATAAACGCCCAGAACACCGGATGCGTCAGCGGCCACCGGCATGAGCGCACGTCGTGCTGCGGGGACCTTGCGGTCGATCAGCAGCTTTTTGAGCGTTTTCGTGCCGCCTGCCGTGCGCATGACGTCATGCGCCTGACGCGGACGGATCGTGATCCGGGGAGTTTGCTCTATGGTATCATATTTGACTGCAAAAGTGGAGAGGGTTTTTGCTTTTTCCTGAAAATTTTCTTCGATCCGGCATTCGACGCGCAGCCCGAGCGCCGGGATCAGCACTGTCTCGCCCGGCGAAAGTGTCACGGGTGAAAAGGAAGCGGCAGGGGAGCGGTCCGTCAGGTACAGCCGGTCGTATTCCAGCCGCGCGGCAAAGCCGCCCGGCAGCGAGACGGAAGCGGAGGGGCACGAAGCGAACAGCAGCCGGTCGACCGCGTCGATATGCCGCTGCGTCAGCTTGGGCGCATGGATCGATCCGAGCAGCAGCCGGACCGCGCGGGTGCGCACGGCCTCCGGCCAGACGGAAAGCGCGCTGCGGCTGACGCCATTTGGCAGTTGGGCGGCCTGAAGCGCCTCGCGCGCCCGCGTATCAAGATATGCGTCATCCTTACGGAGCAGCGCGCAGGTCCGGAAGACGGTCTGTGCGACGGCGGGGTTTTCCTCCCGCAGAAGCGGGATCACGCGCTGGCGCAGCCGGTTGCGCCGGGCGTCCGGCAGGAGATTGGTGCTGTCAGTCACATAAGAAAAGCCGTGCTCAGCAAGATACGCCTCGATCTGCGCCCGCGTGCAGACCAGCATCGGCCGGATGAGCCGTCCGCGCTTCGGCGGAATGCCGGTCAGTCCGGCAAGGCCGGTCCCGCGCGTGAGGTTCAGGAGCACAGTCTCGAGATTGTCGTCCTGCGTGTGTGCCGTGGCGACAAGGCCGGGGAGTGTGTCAAAGAACGCGTAGCGGAGCTTGCGCGCAGCCTCTTCCAGAGATTCATGCGTCTGCGCCGCCCGCGCCTGCACGTCGCCGCCGCCCGTGTGCAGCGGTACGCCGAGCGAGGCGCACAGCTGCCGGACAAAGGCCTCGTCGCGGTCGGATTCCGCGCCGCGCAGGTGATGGTTGAAGTGCGCGGCCTCTACCCGGATGCCGAGCGTGTCCTGCAGTGACAGCAGCACGTGCAGCATGCTCACAGAATCCGCGCCGCCCGACACTGCGCATACGACCGTATCGCCGGGCTCCGTCATCCGCTGCGCCTGCATCCAGGCGAGGACCTCAGCCCTCATGCTTCCACTCCAGATCGGAGAAGGTGAAGAACTGCGGCCGCCACTGCAGCTTGACCGTGCCGGTCTCGCCGTGGCGGTTTTTGGCGATGATGCACTCGGCAATATTCTTGTCCTGCGTGTTGGGGTTATAATATTCGTCACGGTAGAGGAACAGGACGGAGTCGGCGTCCTGCTCGATGGCGCCGGATTCACGAAGATCCGAGAGCATCGGACGCTTGTCGGTTCTCGATTCATTGGCACGCGAAAGCTGGCTCAGGCAGATGACCGGCACGTTCAGCTCCTTGGCCATGATCTTGAGCGCGCGAGAGATATCGCTGACGATCGTCACGCGGTTATCGCCGGATTTGCCGGGAGCCGCGGCGGTCATGAGCTGCAGATAGTCGATCAGGACCAGCCCGAGGTTATCGAGCCGGCGGCACTTGGCATTGATCTCCGCGACGGTGATGGCGGGGTTGTCGTCCACGCGGATGTCCGTCTGGCTGAGCGCGGAGGAGGCGATGGAGAGCTTGCTCCAGTCGTCGTCTTCCAGATGGCCGGTGGTGAGCTTCTGGTTTTCCACGAAGCTTTCCGTGGACAAAAGACGCATGACCAGCTGCTCCCGCGACATTTCGAGCGAAAAGAAAGCGACGGTCTTCTCATACGTCTTCGCAACGTTCAGGCAGATGTTGAGCGCGATCGCCGTTTTGCCCATGCCGGGGCGGGCCGCGATCAGGATCAGGTCGGTCTTGTTGAGGCCGTTGATCTTGCGGTCAAGGTCGTGCAGGCCCGTGGACAGGCCCGGGATCTCGCTGCCGGAGGCAGCCAGCTCTTCCAGCCGGTCATAGACGTTGATCATGACCTTGCCGATGTGCTGCAGACTGTCGCCGGTGTTGCCGCGGCGCAGGGAATAGATCTTCTTTTCCGAGACCTCCAGCATCTCCTGCGCCGTGCCGACGCCCTCGTAGACCATATCCGTGATCTCCGACGAAGCGGCGGCCAGCGCGCGCAGCAGCGACTTGTCATGCACGATCGTGCAGTATTGCTTGACGTTGGCGGCGGTCGGCGTGATCTTCAGCAGCTGGGCGAGATAGTCGTAGCTGCGTTCCTCGTCGTACACGCCGCGCTCTTTCATTTTATTGAGGACGGTAACGGGGTCGATCTTCTCCGAGAAGTTGAACATCGTATAGATGGTCTCGTAGATCTCGCGGTTCTGCCGCAGGTAAAAATCCTCCGGCTGCAGCATACCGACGACGTCCGGTACGCAGCGCTCGTCGATGAGCATGGAGCCGAGCACAGACTGCTCCGCTTCCAGCGCCTGTGGCGTCTGCCGGGCAAGCAATTCCTCATCCATACGGTTCACATCCTTCCGGGAGCTTCAGAATATCAGGGCCTGCTTAGCCCTCCTTGACCTCGACCTTGAGGTCGGCGTTGATCTCATAGCCGAGCTTGCACTTGACCGTGTACACGCCGATGGCCTTGATCGGCTCGTCGAGCACGATCTTGCGCTTGTCGAGCTTGATATCGGCCTGCTTTGCCAGCGCATCGGCAACTTCGGTGTTCGTGACCGAACCGAACAGACGGCCCGCGCCGCCGCCCTTGGCGGTAACAACGACAGTCATATCCTTCATCCGGTTGCGGATCTCGAGCGCTTCGGCGCGCTCCTTGGCCTGACGCTCCTGCGCGGCCTTGTCGTTCATTTTCATGGTGTTCACGTTATCGGCGGTCGCTTCCTGCGCGAGCTTGCGCGGCAGCAGGAAATTGCGGGCGTAGCCGTCGGAGACCTCGATCATCTGGCCGCGTTTGCCCTGGCCTCTTACATCCTGTGTCAAAATAACCTTCATGGTGGTGACTCCTTTCAGAGAGATATTTTTGAAAATCGCGTTTTATGCGTAAAATGCGTCGATCGCGCCGACAAGGTCCTGCAGGACCTGCCGCAGCGGCTTGCCCTTGATCTGCGCGCCGGCGGTCGCGCCGTTGCCGCCGCCGCCGAGCTTTTCGAGCACCACCTGCACATTGCACGAGCCGATGGAGCGCGCGCTGATGATGACCTGTTCGCCGTCAGGGAAGAGGACGAACGAGGCAGTGATGCCGGAGATGTTTATGAGCTCATCGGCCGCCTGTGCGGCGATGGTGCGGGTGATAGTCTCGTCCAGACAGGCGATGGCGAGCTCGCCGCGGTAGAGCCGGGCAGCCTGCACGACGCGGTAGCGGGTGAGCGTATCGTCCAGATCCGTCTGGAACAGCTTCTTGACCTCGACCGGGTCGGCGCCCGCCTTGCGCAGATAGGCCGCGGACTCAAACGTGCGCGAGCCGGTGCGGACGGAGAAATTTTTCGTATCCAATACGATACCGGCCAGCAGCGCCTGCGCCTCGAGCGGACGGACGTCGCGCTGGCTGACGGCGTACTGCAGAAGCTCCGTTACAAGCTCCGACGCGGAGGATGCATACGGCTCGTGCAGATTGAGGACCGGCTGCTCGATATAATCCGCCGCCCGGCGGTGATGGTCGATGACCGCGACGCGGGAAATGGACTCGAGCAGCGGGCGGCACTCGACCTGCTCCGGCCGGTTGGTGTCGACGACGATGAGCAGGCTCCGGTTGTCCGCCTCGACCAGGGCATCCTGTCCGGAGATGAACAGATCCTCGCAGCCGGGCGCGGCCTTGAGCTCAGCGATCAGGCTCTGGCAGGCGTTTTTCTGCAGGTCGATCACGATCCGGGCCGGGCGCTCCTTCACCCGGCACAGGCACAGAAGACCCACGGCCGAGCCGAGTGCGTCCAGATCCGCCATCCGGTGTCCCATGATATAGACCGTGCTCGACTGCCCGATGAGCTCAGACAGCGAACCCGCCATCACGCGGGATTTGACGCGTGTATGCCGCTCCGCTTCCTTGGTGCGGCCGCCGTAGAAGGTGAAGTTGAACCGGTCCTTGATGACGGCCTGATCACCGCCGCGGGAAAGGGACATCTCGATGGAGAGGGACGCAAAGCGGTAATTCTCCGCGAAGCTCCCGCCGTCCTTGCCGATGCCGAGCGAGATCGTCGCGGACATGCCGCCGGAGGTCGTGACGTGCCGCACGTCCTCCAGGATGCTGAACCGGCCGTCCTGCAGGCGGGCAAGATCCTTGCTCTCGAAGATCAGCAGATACCGGTTGCGTTCGATCTTGCGGCACAGCGCCTCCAGTCCCGCCGTCCAGTTGGCAACGACGTCGTTGAGCTGCGCGTCGAGCGTGGAGATGGCAGAGTCGGAGAGGTTGGCAGTCAGCTCGTCGTAGTTATCGATCAGGATGATCGAGACGATCGGCCGCGTGCGGAGGAATTCGTCGCGGACGTTGAACATCTCGGTCATGTCGGCAAAATAGATAGTCGCCAGCTGCACAGTCGTCGCGTCGTCTTCGGATTTGACGTAGTTGCCGTAGATGCGGTAGCGGCGGCCGCCGATGATCTGGTCGCCCGGCAGCTCGGAGCGGCCCTCGCGCAGCCAGCTGGTGGAGAAGCCGGGCACGACCGCGTCGAGCGTCTGATAGCACGCAGTATCGGAAAGGCCGGTGATGGTAAAGAAACTGGGGTTGCCCCAGATGATCTCATTTTCCGGCAGCCGGATGACCGCCATCGGGAACGCGGAGCCCGCGTGGACGGAAATGCCGACGGAATCCGTCGCCGTCTGCACGTAGCTCATCAGCTGCCGCTTGCGCCGGGAAAGCCTTGCGCGGCTGATGATAAACATGATGAGCGTGACGAACAGCGCGCCGCCCGCAAGGATATACTGCCCGACCGCGGCGGCCGCGGCTGTAAACAGCAGCATGGCCGCAAAGTACCAGCCCGTATTCGGATAAAGCAGACGTCCGACCGGCTTTTTCATAGACCGCCGCCTCCTGTCTTTGTATAATCATGTTTACTATATCAAATTTTGCCGAAGGAATCAATTATAATCTATCATTCATTTGCTTAATTCATTTATGATATGGATAAAAGAACAAAAAAAGGTGTACTTTCCACGGAAAGTGTGTTATACTATATATCAGCTATGACCTTCCATGGCTTTTTGATTGGGATCGTGCGCCGCGCAGGCGCATCAAATAGATCAACTGCATACGGTATGGAGCGCAGGCGGCATTGGCGATGGGCAGAGCGAGACGGGGCACTGTCCGGCCAGCTGCATGGGCATGCGTTCCTGCGTCCTTTTTGCATTTGTTCCGCGCGGAGGATCCTCCGCGCAGCCGCATCCATACTTATATTATTTTAGGAAAGAGTGAAATCATTTGGCAGAAAAATTAAAGATCATTCCCCTTGGCGGTCTCAACGAGATCGGCAAGAATATGACCGTACTTGAATACGGCAAGGATATCATCATCGTCGACTGCGGTCTTGGCTTCCCAGATGAGGAAATGTACGGCGTCGACCTGGTCATTGCCGACATGACGTACCTGGTCAAAAACAAAGACAAGATCCGCGGCATGTTCCTGACCCACGGGCATGAAGACCATATCGGCGGCATCCCGTACGCCATGGAGCAGTTCAACTGCCCCATCCACGCCACGCGCCTGACCGCCGGCATCGTCCAGCTGAAGCTCGAGGAGCATCAGCTGCAGAATACCGTCCACCTGTTTACCCATGAAGCAGGGGAGAAGGTCAAGGCCGGCTGCTTCACCGTGGAGTTCATCCACGTGAACCATTCCATAGCCGACGCCGTTGCGTTCGCCATCAAAACGCCGGTCGGCACCATCGTCATGACGGGCGACTTCAAGATCGACGCCACCGCGGAAGACGGCATGATCGACCTGGCCCGCTTCGGCGCGCTCGGCAAAGAAGGTGTGCTGGCGCTGCTGTGCGACTCGACGAACGTCGAGCGGCAGGGCTATACGCCGTCGGAAAAGACCGTCGCGGCCAATTTTGAGCGCCAGTTCTCCGGCTGCAACAAGCGCATCATCGTCACGACCTTCGCCTCGAACGCCTTCCGGCTGCAGAGCCTGATCGCCACGGCGAAGAAATTCGGCCGCAAGGTCGCCGTGACCGGCCGCAGCATGGAAAACATCCTGAAGGTCTCCACGGAGCTCGGCTATCTGAAGATCCCGGCGGGCACGCTCGTCGACATCACGCAGATCAAGCAGATCCCCAACAACAAGCTCGTCATCGTCTCGACCGGCTCGCAGGGCGAAAATATGTCCGCCCTCTACCGCATGGCCTTCTCCGGCCACCGGCAGGTGGAGATCACGGCCTCTGACCGCGTCATCATCTCCGCCTCCGCGATCCCCGGCAACGAAAAATCCATCGGCAAGATCATCAATGAGCTCTACCGCAAGGGCGCGGAGGTCATCTATGACAAGCTCGAGGGCCTGCACGTCTCCGGCCACGCCTGCCAGGAGGAGCTGAAGATCATCCATGGGCTTCTGAAGCCCCGCTTCTTCATCCCCGTCCACGGCGAGCAGCGCCATCTGCAGGCGCATTCCCGTCTGGCCCAGTCGATGGGCATGGATCCCAAGAACATTTTCATTTCCGACATCGGCAAGGTGCTCGAGCTCACCAAGACCACCTGCAAGTGGGGCGGCACCGTCCCGTCCGGCAAGATCCTGGTCGACGGCACCGGTGTCGGCGACGTCGGCAGCGTCGTGCTGCGTGACCGCAAGCATCTGGCGCAGGACGGCATGCTGGTCGTGGTCGTCAACATCTCGAGCGAGGACGGCAGCGTCATCAGCGGGCCGGATATCATCACGCGCGGCTTCGTCTATGTCAAGGAATCGGAAAATCTGATGGAAGAGCTGCGCGTCATCGCCGCGCACGCCATCGACCGCTGCAGTCAGAACGGACGCAGCGACTGGAGCGTGCTGAAGGCCAACATCAAGAACGATCTGTCCGGCTACCTGTTCAAAACGACCAAGCGCAACCCGATGATTCTGCCCGTCATCATGGAGATCTGAGCCGAACGGCAGAAAGATACGGGCAAGTGTCAAGAAAAAACAGAAAAAATGTCAAATTGGCCTTGTCAAAACAGGCAGGATGGGGTTATAATAACACAGTTGCGCCGATGCGCAGCAATGTTACCAGATAAATGAGGATGAGCGATAGAATGGCTAATACGAAGAATCCGAAGCCCTCGACCGAGGATGCAATGGCTGCGGTATCCGCATTGATCGCAAGAGCAAAGCGGGACGGGAGCATTCAGGCGACGGAACTGACCACAGAGCTGGAAAAGCTGGATCTGCCGGTCGAGAAAATCGAGCATATTTACGATACCTTTGACGCCATGGGCATCCAGATCGTGAGCCCGGAGCTGGAGCTGGACGTGTCCGACGATCTCGGCATGGACATGGACGAGGTCCCCGACGGCGACGACGAGGAGCTCGTTGACCCGCTGGAGCTTGCCGCGGAATACAATCTGGATGATCCGGTGCGCATGTATCTCAAGGAGATCGGCCAGGTCAAGCTGCTGACCGCCGACGAGGAGATCGAGCTGGCCAAGCGCGTCTCCGAGGGTGATAAGGCCGCCAAGGACCGTCTGACGGAGGCCAACCTGCGTCTGGTCGTATCCATCGCCAAGAAATATTCCGGCCGCGGCCTGCACATTCTGGATCTTATTCAGGAGGGCAATACCGGTCTCATCCGCGCCGTCGACAAGTTCGACTATACAAAGGGAAACAAATTCTCTACATATGCAACCTGGTGGATCCGGCAGGCCATTACCCGCGCGATCGCCGATCAGGCGCGTACCATCCGCGTCCCGGTGCATATGGTCGAGGTCATCAACAAGGCGACCCGCTGCAACCGCAAGCTCGTGCAGGAGCTGGGCCGCGAGCCGACGCTCGAGGAGATCGCCGCTGAGCTGAATCTGCCCATCGAGAAGATCATCGAGGCCAATCGCACCGCCGCCGACACCCTGTCTCTGGACATGCCGGTCGGCGACGAGGAGGATACGACCATCGGCTCCTTCGTCGAGGACGACAATACCCCCGGCCCCGTCGACGCCACGTCCAACGCGATGCTCTCCGAAGCGCTGACCGAGATCCTCGGCACGCTGACCGAGCGTGAGGCAGACGTGCTGCGCATGCGCTTCGGCATGTATGACGGCCGGACGCATACGCTCGAGGAGGTCGGCCAGATCTTCGGCGTTACCCGTGAACGCATCCGCCAGATCGAAAACAAAGCCATCCGTAAGCTCCGTCACCCGTCCCGGGCGAAGAAGATCAAGGATTTCTATTGCTGATACCAGAACGCCCTTGCAGAGTCCCTGCAAGGGCGTTTTTTTGATCTGAATCTTCCAATTTGTGCAACCAACGTTCCCGTAATCCGTCTTTTATCATATCAGAGAAAAACAGGAGGGAAAACGATGCGAAATATCCGAGAGATCCTGGCGCTGCTCCTTGCGCTCTTTTTGACTGCCGCGCTCTGCGGCTGCGCAGCTTCCAGGATGGACGACGGGCTTGCCGGTACGTCCGGCAGTGATTCTGTCAAACCGGCGGACGCGACAGATTTTATGTCCTACGCGGGCCCGATCTTCCCGCTGACGCTGGCGCAGGCTGCCCCGGCGCTTTCCGCTGACCGGGAGATCCTGCTGGACTGTGCGCCTTATGCAGAGGAGTACGGGGCCGCCGTTACCGTGACAGACCGTTATACGATCCAAAACAGCTCCGGGGAGGCCTGTACGGCGACGGTGCTCTATCCCTTCGTCTCCAGCCTCAGCGATCTGGAGGCACTCCGGCCGCAGCTGAGTGTGGATGGGGCTGGCACCGAAACTGCCATCTATTCCGGCGCGTTCCCCGGCTGGTTCGGCCCCGGCCAGCCCGGAGCCGGAACAGGCGGAGCAGCGCTGGAACCTCCGCCACGCGGAAAGCTGGACCGAATATCAGACGCTGCTGTCCGGCAGTTATCAGACCGATGCGCTCGCACCGAAACCGCTGCCCGGCCAGACCGCCTATGTCTATTCCTTTACCGCATCCGGCAATACAACGGCAAGCGCGGCGACGCTTGCGATCACAGTCGACGCAGACCCGGAACAGACGACGATCCTGACCTACGGGATCAACGGCTATGGCTTGGACGATGCGACCGGGCAGCCGCAGTACAGCTATTTTACAAACGAACACGGTCAGTCTCTGCATCTGCTTGCCGTACTCGGGCAGGATCTGTCCGGCTATGCCATGCAGGGCTATTCTGACGGAAGCTGCGAGCAGGGGAAGGAGCTGGATGCACTCGAAGGAACCGCAGCGCGCACGGAAATGACTCTTGCAGATTTTCTGCGGCAGACTGCCGCCGCCCAGCTCGGCACAGACGCCTCCAGCGCTGCTGTAGACCGGCTTGCGGCTGCTGCCGCGGAGCTTTTGACCGGATATGGCGTCTGCTCCGCCGCGCCCGCCGAGCGCTACAGCGTGGGAATGCTGGATTCTCTGCTTCAGGACGCGTACGTCATGCAGCGCATTTGCTATGCCGCGGCGGATGTGACCATTCCGACCGGCGGTACGGTCTGCATCGAAGTCATTTCCCAGAAACCGCACAGCTTTGATTTCTTTGGCTTCTATGACAATGCAGTTGACGGTTATGGAATTATGACAACCGAAAGCATACTGACACTGAAAAACCAGACCGCGCGTCTGGATACGCACGGTCTGGTCACGATCTACGGGCAGAATTTCGGGTTTGCGGAGCAGGGAAGCGCCGTCCCGCTGTCCGCGGAGACCGAATATTACTATCTCAATCTGACCGCTGCGGCAGAGGAGTCATAACCGCACGACGGGCTTGATGAGGTCCTGCGGCTTGTCCTTCATGAGCTGCAGCGCCTGCGGCAGCTTGTCCCAGCCGTCAAATACGTGGGTGATGAGTGGCTTCACGTCCAGCCGCCCGCTCGTCATGAGCGCGGCGAGCTTCTCCATCCGCAGCCGCCCGCCGGGCATGAGCCCGCCGTTGATCAGCTTGTGGCCCATGCCGACGCCCCAGTCCGCGCGCGGGATCTTCACATAGTCCCCGCTGCCGAGATAGTTGACGTTGCCGATCCGCCCGCCGGGCTTCAGGATCTTTACGACGGGGATGAACGTATCCACATCGCCGCCCGCGATGATCGCGCAGTCGACGCCCTTTCCACCGGTCAGCGCCAGCACCTGCTCGTCGATCGGGCCGTTTTTGTAGCTGATGAAGTCGGTCGCGCCGTATTTCCGTGCCGCCTCCACGCAGACCGGCCGCGTGCCGACCGCGAGGATCCGCGCTGCGCCCCGCAGCGCCGCACCGGCCACCGCCATGAGCCCGACCGGTCCGATACCGACGACGAGCACCGTATCGCCGAACTGCACATCCGCCAGCTCCGCGCCATGAAAGCCGGTCGGCACCATGTCGGAGAGCATGCACGCCTCCGTGATGTCCATCCCCTCCGGCAGATGCGCGAGATTCCCATCCGCATCGTTGACGTGGAAAAACTCAGAAAACACGCCGTTTTTGATGTTGGAGAACTTCCAGCCCGCCAGCATCCCGCCGGAGTGCATGGCAAACCCGGCCTGCGCCTCCAGTGAGCTCCAGTCCGGCGTGATAGCGGGCACCAGTACCCGGTCGCCGGGCTTGAAGTCCCGCACGAGTTCGCCCACGGAAACGACCTGCGCGCAGCACTCGTGTCCCAGGATCATATCGTGCCGCTCGCCGACGGCACCCTCCCAGACCGTATGCACATCTGAGGTGCAGACCGCCGCAGCCAGCGGCCGACAGACTGCGTCCATCGGCCCGCAGACCGGCTTCGGCTTCTCCACCCATCCGACCTTCCCAATCTCCAGCATTGCAAAGCCCTTCATTTACAGATCCCTGCCTTCCATTCAAGTCAGGATAGCTTTTGCCGAAAAACCGATATTATGTAAAACAGCCGGACCATATCCGGCTGTTTTTTCGTAAAAAAACAACATCGCAGCCCAGCAAAGCGGTTGCGATGTTGGACGAAGAAAGAACTTTGCTCGCCGAGCGCTGGCCGGAGATGGCTGCGAAGATCCAGAAGCGGCTGCTGGGCGAGGGCAAGATCACAAAGGAGATGATCGAGAGCTATGTGGACGCATACGCCGGGATCTACGGCGACGACACGGACGCCTACGTCGAGGAGATCATCGCGGACACCCACGCCGGCATGAACCGCACGGACTACGGCACGAACCAGCTGCGCACGGACGTGAAGGTGGAGGTTGGCCAGTGGCAGAAAAAATCCGGCAGCGCGAGAGCACCGCCGGCGAAGATGTCGATTGCACAGGATTTCAAAAGCAGAGTGGCGGCATGGTACAAGTCCGGGATGCCGGAGGGCACGTCCTTTGCGCTGGGTGAGACCGGCGCGACGCTGCAAGGGCTGGGGGCAATCGAAAGCGATATTTATATGAACGGCGAGAAGATCAGCACCATTCTGAAGGAGCATCCTGAAATGACGATCCGCGAGATCCAACGGATCCCGGAGATTCTGGACGATCCGGTTCTGATTCTGAAAAGCAAAAACAATGCAAGAAGCCAGTACGGAAACAGCCGTCTCGTGATGTTCGGTGCGATAAAGGCGCAGGACGGACGGAACATTATGTGTGTCCTCGATCTGCGGCCAACAGAAAATGGTCTACTGATTGACGATATGCAGAAGGTATCCAGCGCGTACTCGAAGGACGTGGCACCAGAAAACTTCATAAAGCGGAGTTTCATTCTGTTTGCAGACGAAAAAAGAACCATCCCGCTTCTTCGCGGCATGGGCTTCAAAATGCCCATGTCCCTTCTGCGGAATGGTTCTATAGTTAGTATATCCTATGAGGGCAAAAGTGTCAACCTGCGCGGAGAAAAATTTTCAGATGTTGTAAGTGTTGGAACTACCGCAGAGACGGCAAAGCGGAAATTCTCTGCCAGCGCGGATCAGGCACAGGCCGGGCAGCAGACGCAGCAGGAGGACGAAAAGAAAAAGGGGCGGTATCGGGATCTGATGGGGGAGAAGGCGGCGCAGTACACCAAAGGAATACTATGCGCATATCGCAAAATAAAGAAATCCCTTTCCAAAACTGGAGAGGGATTTCTTTATCGATGCACGATCATCCCAATTACGCCGTTCACAAAAACAATGCGTTCAGCTAAGGATACATCTGGCACCCCAGAGACGATTCGAACGTCCGACCCTTCGCTTAGGAGTAGACCCGATACGATGAAACCAAGTGCAACACAGTGCAAGAAAATCCTTGGAAATACAAGGTTTTTCACTGTTTCAAATCCTATCTGGTATCAAGCTTCATAAGCATTTTCATAGGGATTTTACACCGTCCAATTGGCTCGAAATTAGCAAGGCTTTCGATTTTCGGTGGACGTTGCAAGTGCAAGCAAATTCCTCTATGTAACTTCTCGTGATACGAAATGATAGGAAATCCTATTCATCCTCGTGCGGAGGCGCTGATGTCTTTAGACACCATCTTAGTCTGTTTAATATATCATTTCAAAATAGATTTTTCAACCAGCATTATTAAGAATTTCAAAGGTTTTTTCAGACTCAATGATTCTATGTAATTTAGACCCGCCGAAGCAGGTCTTTTTT
>OMBO01000503.1_pt1 | contig 25775 bp, 27 predicted proteins | sample 1644901 | NCBI WGS metagenome assembly OMBO01 (sample SAMEA103958144, study PRJEB25191) | human gut metagenome | reverse complement strand
CCACCGCGGCACCGACAATAGCCATAACAATGACTGCTCCTGCCATTTCTGTATGTTCGTTATCAACTGTATCCAGTGTTCCTGCATAGATCGTCGCCCAGCAAGGGCCAAACAAAACACTTACCAGGACGGCGACATAGACCGCGCTGAAACTTGGAGCCAGTGCAACATATGCCAGGAACAGCGCCCCTATAACGGAATAGAGAATCAATACTTTTTCCGGATTAAAACGCGTCATAAGGATGTTGGCTATAAACTTGCCAATAAAGAAGCAGGCAAAGCTATAGACCATGAAGTTTGAAGCATCACGTTCGTTGATATCGCCCAACTCCAGCGCCAGACGAATGGTAAATGACCATACTGCGACCTGCATACCCACATAAAGGAACTGCGCCACAATACCGCGACGAAAGCGCGGATTTCTAGCCAGATAGCGCAGCGTATCCATTGCTGACGGGCGTTTATGGTGACTTGTCTGTGCCACTTTACAGGTTGGGAAGCGGGTTAAAAGGAACAACACCATGACCACAACCAGAATCATAATCATATACTTATACGGTTCAAGGGTGTTCTCTAACATCAGCACCTTAAAGTTGTGAATTTGCCCGGCGTTCATTCCTGACATCTGCTTTTCAAGGCTTTCCCCCTCGGAGAAAACCAGATATTTGCCCAATAAAATACCAGACGCAGCACCAATCGGATAAAAGGTCTGGCTGATATTGAGCCGCAATGTGGCATAGGCTTTTGGACCGATCATTGAACTGTATGTGTTCGCTGCAGTTTCAAGGAAACTCAGGCCAATCGCAATCGCAAAAATAGCTGCAAGGAACATAGTGTAGGTTGCCATATGTGAGGCAGGGAAAAAAAGTGTACAACCACCAATATACAGCGTCAGGCCAATTAAAATTGCCACCTTATAACTGGTCTTTTTAATCACAAGGGATGCTGGTATTGCAATTAAAAAATAACCTCCATAAAATGCGCTCTGCACCAATGCTGAAGCAAAGTTACTTAGCGAAAATACACTTTTGAATTGAGTGATTAATATGTCATTTAATGCAGCTGCGCATCCCCATAGCGGGAATAAACACGATAACAAAATAAACTGGAACAAGGGAGTCTTATTCAGATACCCATCAGGCATCTGAATGATGTTTTTATCGTTCATAGTGCTACCTTTAACTGTGCAGGATGATTATTCGTTTAAGGTTAAAAATTCATTAAATTGTTCAATACTCGGATAAGATGATTGCGTACCTTTCCCTGTGACGCTGAAAGCGGCAAAGAGAGCGGCTTTTTTCAAAGCGGCTTCAACATCACCGCTTTGAACATAATAATGGGAAAAGCAACCAATAAATGCGTCACCAGCGCCACTAGTATCAACAGCATTTACTTTGAATGCAGGAACATGGACTTCCTGATCACGGGTCATCCATAATGCGCCTTTTTCGCTCATGGTAACAATAATATTGTTCAGCCCTTTATCAACTAACGAACGTGCGGCCAAACGAATATGATCATAAGTATCAACCGACATACCGGTTAATATTTCCAGTTCTGTTTCATTCGGGATAAAGAAATCACATTTGCAGGCATAAGACATATCTAACTCACGCAATGCCGGAGCCGGATTTAATAACACTTCAATACCATTTTTCTTACCAAACTCAATCGCGTGGTAAACTGTTTCCAGTTGAACTTCCAGTTGTAAAACGATCAATTTGCATTTTTTCAGATCTTCTGCAGCTCGATCGATATCTTCCGGGGAAAGAAATTTATTCGCTCCCTTAATTATTAATATACTATTGCTCGAGTTGGCATTAACAAAGATCGGTGCAACACCACTGCTGGTACAGGGGACCTTCTCAACATAAGTGGTATTAATTCCCCATGATTCGAGATTACGAATAGTATTATCCGCAAAAATATCATCACCTACTTTAGTCAGCATCAGGACTTTTGAATTCAATTTAGCCGCCGCCACCGCTTGATTAGCACCTTTCCCACCACATCCGATTTTGAAGGCAGGTGCTTCCAGAGTTTCTCCTTCTTTAGGCATCTGATTCGTGTAAGTAATGAGATCCACCATATTGGAACCAATAACTGCAATGTCCATTTCACTACCTCTTATAAACTTTCGCATAACAATGGTATTTAAATAACATTAGCATGTTACTTTTGCATCATTTGTGACTGAGATCGCGATTAGCACATCAACCCGATGTTTATTTAATAGACTTCCAATCTTATCACTCAGGCCAACACTATCTAATCATAAGCAACCTAACAGGATTAATACCGAAAATTCAGCAGTCTATACCCTTTTCATTTCAAAGGGTCGGTCGTATAGTATGGTAACTAAAACAATGTTTACTAATGCCATAATGTTATTTTTATAACATTTTTACGGAGAGAGAGTTGATGGAAACGAAGCAAAAAGAGCGTATCCGACGTTTGATTGAAATACTTAAGAAAACCGACAGAATCCATTTGAAAGACGCGGCACGAATGCTGGAAGTTTCTGTAATGACTATTCGTCGCGATCTCCATCAGGAAGATGAACCTCTGCCACTGACCCTACTGGGTGGCTATATTGTAATGGTGCATAAACCCGCACCATCCATGCCAGTAATCCAGGACGTTCCGAGAAATCATCGTGATGACTTACCTATTGCAATTCTGGCCGCCGGAATGGTTAATGAAAATGATCTGATCTTCTTTGATAATGGCCAGGAGATACCGCTCGTTATAAGCATGATCCCGGATGCAATCACCTTCACTGGCATCTGTTACTCACATCGTGTCTTTGTTGCGTTGAATGAAAAACCTAATGTGACAGCAATACTTTGTGGTGGTACGTATCGTGCCAGAAGTGATGCTTTTTACGATGCCAGTAACTCTTCGCCATTAGACTCTCTCAATCCGCGAAAAATATTTATTTCCGCCAGCGGTGTACATGATCACTTTGGCGTCAGCTGGTTTAATCCCGAAGATCTTGCCACTAAGCGTAAAGCGATGGCCCGTGGACTAAGGAAAATTTTGCTCGCCCGCCACGCCTTGTTCGATGAAGTAGCCTCTGCCAGCCTCGCACCGCTCTCTGCATTTGATGTTCTGATTAGCGATCGTCCGTTACCGGCAGATTATGTTACGCACTGCCGGAATGCTTCTGTAAAGGTCATTACACCTGATTCAGAAGACGAATGACTTACTGAAAAAACACCGTACTCTTGTTAAACATCGTCGGATCGGACTGATTACGCTGCACTTTCACCACATCTTCCAGCTTGTCTATCTGGCTTATCATCTGCTCCAGACGCTGGTCGTCATTGACCAGTAGCCAGATGTGGCTTTTGTCGCTGTCCTGAATCGGCAGGCAGAGAATGCCTTCAACGTTAAAAGCGCGACGGGCAAAAAGGCCACAAACGTGGGTCATTACACCCGGATGGTTGCGAACGGTGAGTTCCAGAATCACGTTATCATGAGTTGTGTTTTGCATGGCTTATTCCCCCACCATTTCAGTATTCGCCGCACCTGGCGGCACCATCGGGTACACTTTTTCTTCGGCATCAATGCGCACATGGATCAGCGCCGGGCCAGGGCGATTGATGATTTCCTGCAATGCAGCCTGCGGATCGGCTTCGTTATTCAAATCACAGGTTTCGAGGCCGAATCCGGCGGCAATCTGCATAAAGTTGATTTTGCCCGGATAGGTAGCGGCAAAAACGCCCTGCTTGTAGAACAGACTCTGTTGCTGATGCACCAGCCCCAGCGCTTCGTTGTTCATCAAAATGATTTTAACATCCAGCTGATTTTCACTGGCGGTCGCCATCTCCTGAATATTCATCATCAGGCTGCCGTCGCCGGAGAAGCACAACACTTTGCGGTCCGGGTTCGCCAGCGCCGCGCCAATCGCCGCAGGCAGGCCAAAACCCATCGTGCCCAGCCCGCCGGAGGTCAGCCACTGGCGTGGGCGATTGAGCGGATAGGCTTGCGCGGTCCACATCTGATGCTGACCCACGTCGGTGGTGATAATCGCATTGTCATCGACACAGGCGGCAACGGCGTTGATCAGGCCGTAATGGCTTAATGGATCGCACGCTTTCGGGATTGGACACGGGAATTCACGCTGCAAATCCGCCACCAACTGGTGCCACTCTGCACGCGGTTGCGCTTCCACCAGCGGGATCAACTGCGCCAACACGTCATCAACATCCGCCTGAATTGCCACATGCGGTTGCTTGATTTTGCCCAGCTCTGCGCGGTCGATATCGACATGAATAATTTTGGCATTCGGACAGAACTGCTCGGTTTTGCCAATCGCCCGGTCATCAAAACGCGCACCGAGTACAATCAGCAGATCCGCCTCCTGCAAAATATAGTTGGTGCTGCGCACACCGTGCATCCCCAGCATACCCAGCGACAGCGGATGCGCTTTTGGCAACATACCCAGCGCCATTAAAGTCATGGTGGTAGGCAGTTGCGCTTTCTCCGCCAGTTCACGCACTCGCGCAGGCGCGTTGATCACACCACCACCCAGATAAAGCACCGGGCGTTTGGCGGCGTTAATCATCGCCGCCGCGTCACGAATACTTTCTTCGCTAAAGGCGGGTGCGGCGGCTTTTTCTGCCATAGCGGGCTGTGTTTCAATCTCAAAAACTGCCGTTTGCACATCCTTAGGAATGTCTATCCACACCGGGCCAGGGCGGCCTGATTGCGCAATACGGAAGGCATCGCTCATGACCTGCGGGAGTTCTTCGATATGTCTGACCAGATAGTTGTGTTTGGTGATGGGGATAGAGATGCCGTAGGTGTCGACTTCCTGGAAGGCGTCGGTGCCGATCATCGAGGCGGGAACCTGACCAGTGATGCAAATCAGCGGGATGGAGTCCAGCCTCGCATCGGCAATGGCGGTCACCAGGTTAGTCGCACCCGGTCCGCTACAGGCCATACAGACCGCCGGTTTACCGTCGGTGCGCGCCATTCCCTGAGCGATAAACCCCGCGCCCTGTTCATGGCGAGCCAGAATATGGCGGATTTGCGTGCTTTGGCTTAAGGCATCGTAAACAGGCAGGATAGAACCGCCCGGAATACCCGTCACAATCTTAATGCCCTGCTGTTCCAGGAAATGAACGATAAATTCTGCGCCGGTAAAGCGCTTACGCGTCGATGTTGTGCCCGAACTTGCCATGCTCCAGTCCTTTTCTTCTGGGCCGACTTTCCGGGAGGAGCTTAAACGAAAAACCCCGCCCGGTTTGCGCCGGCGGGGTTTTGGAATCGTGTGTTGTTCCAGTCCCTACGGCGCATTGCCGACGACCACCACCACACGCACGACGACCACTGCGGCGGATGGCGCAGTTGGTAGTAGTTTTGCGTTGAACATGGAAGTAGTCATTAGGGACCTTGTTGGTTTTGTGTTTAACAATATTTATACAAGCACAGCTTTACAGGGGAGACAATGGAAAATTTTTCTTCCGGATAAAAATACGTGGCAGATCACATTTTGAACTGAAACTCAGGCAATAAAGCATCATCACCTGAAAGACGGTCAGATTGTTGACAGAGTGCGCCTTATTCATGTCGAATACAGCGTAAACACCTTACCCTACCAACCGCACCATCACTGTTCCCGGCAACATTTATTGCCGCTTTTGTTTACATATTCTGCCGCTAAACAATTCCCCATTCCTGGCGTATATCTGGCTAACATTCATCAATGTGATAGATTCCTCTCCCGCATTTATGGGAATGCGTAGTGACTTATTCTAATTATTTTTATAAAAGCATCCGTGATAATGAAAAGGCATAGAAACGTCAATTTGTTATTGATGTTGGTATTACTCGTGGCCGTCGGTCAGATGGCGCAAACCATTTATATTCCAGCTATTGCCGATATGGCGCGCGATCTCAATGTCCGTGAAGGGGCGGTGCAGAGCGTAATGGGCGCTTATCTGCTGACTTACGGTGTCTCACAGCTGTTTTATGGCCCGATTTCCGACCGCGTGGGTCGCCGACCGGTGATCCTCGTCGGAATGTCCATTTTTATGCTGGCAACGCTGGTCGCGGTCACGACCTCCAGTTTGACGGTATTGATTGCCGCCAGCGCGATGCAGGGGATGGGCACCGGCGTTGGCGGCGTAATGGCGCGTACTTTGCCGCGCGATTTATATGAACGGACACAGTTGCGCCATGCTAACAGCCTGTTAAACATGGGGATTCTTGTCAGTCCGTTGCTCGCACCGCTAATCGGCGGTCTGCTGGATACGATGTGGAACTGGCGTGCCTGTTATCTCTTTTTGTTGGTTCTTTGTGCCGGTGTGACTTTCAGTATGGCCCGCTGGATGCCGGAAACGCGTCCGGTCGACGCACCGCGCACGCGCCTGCTTACCAGTTATAAAACGCTTTTCGGTAACAGCGGTTTTAACTGTTATTTGCTGATGCTGATTGGCGGTCTGGCCGGAATTGCCGCCTTTGAAGCCTGCTCCGGCGTGCTGATGGGCGCGGTGTTAGGGCTGAGCAGTATGACGGTCAGTATTTTGTTTATTCTGCCGATTCCGGCGGCATTTTTTGGCGCATGGTTTGCCGGACGTCCCAATAAACGCTTCTCAACGTTGATGTGGCAGTCGGTTATCTGTTGCCTGCTGGCTGGCTTGCTGATGTGGATCCCCGACTAGTTTGGCGTGATGAATGTCTGGACGCTGCTCATTCCCGCCGCGCTGTTCTTTTTCGGTGCCGGGATGCTGTTTCCACTGGCTACCAGCGGCGCGATGGAGCCGTTCCCCTTCCTGGCGGGCACCGCTGGCGCGCTGGTCGGCGGTCTGCAAAACATTGGTTCCGGCGTGCTGGCGTCGCTCTCTGCGATGTTGCCGCAAACCGGTCAGGGCAGCCTGGGGTTGTTGATGACCTTAATGGGATTGTTGATCGTGCTGTGCTGGCTACCGCTGGCGACGCGGATGTCGCATCAGGGGCAGCCTGTTTAAGCTCACGTCACCGCAGCATCGTCATCAGCTCCATGGGAGAACGATGCTGCTTTATCAGATCACGCATCACCCGCATATGCGGCGCGGAGTAAGAATAAAACGCCTGATAGCCCGCACAAAGCACGTTGTCTGGCGTCTCCTCCCGAGCGTGCGGGCACAGGCGATGCCAGTCGCACGCCTGGCAGCCACGACGCGGTTGCGGGCTGCCACACCATTTTTGTAGGGTGGCGTCAAAAAGCTCAATCGAAATACGACTGATATCTGCCCGTACCCAACACTCGAACAAGGCAATTAAAAATTTCCCCCACAGCTCTGCTGTCACCGAAGCGGCCGTCAGATCGCCCCGGTCATCAAATTCAAGATGGGGAATAAGCTGTACGGAGCGGATACCCCGTTGTTTGAAATTGTGATAAAAATCGGCAGGTTGCAGAGCATCCTTGTACTCTACAACCAGTTTATGCCTGTCCTCTTCAGCATCAATGACCTGACTTCCTGTCATGCGACTCTCTCAATAAATACGATAAGTTGATGTATATGCGTTACAGCAAACAGTATTGCGAGAGATAACACCGCGAGGGAGATCAAAAATTTGTCACGGACTACGTGAAATTGGGAAAAATCGCTATTCGTGACATCCATTAAATTGCGATTACGGGTGTAGTGCCAGAGGATCAGCGCCACAATGGCGAGAATGCCAATCGAAATCCAGAATAACATGCCCGCCTGGTGCCAGTTGTGTTTGATAGCCAACGCCATCAACGCGCCGTAGCCCAGCATGGTACGAAACCACGCCAGTGATGTACGCTCCGGCTGCAGCCCTGGGTCGGCAATGCGTCTGGCTTTGCGGCTATCCGGCATACAACACCAGTCCCATAACGATCACCGCTACGACCATCAATATTAAGCTGATGATTAATAAGCTGTTGGTGTAGGGCAGGTCCTCTTTCAGACGCATCGCTTTTTCATTGCGTAACCAGCGCAGGTAGCCATACATCGCTAACCCGCCGGAAAACAGACACAACAACAACGCCAGCAGTTCGCGAATGACGGGCGTGGCGAAATCTGGCGCAAGTTGATCAAGCCCAACCCCCGCCGCCAGAAAGCCTAGTGCGGTACGGATCCACGCCAGAAAAGTACGCTCATTAGCCAGCGAGAAGCGATAATCAGGTGCTTCTCCGAGGCGGGAAATTTTCATTGTTGCTCCTTGTAAACTGTTCCTCGCCGAAAAAGTAGGCCAGGAACAGCAATAATGCATCAGAACTTCTGTTTTTTCTCTTCCACCTTCACCCCTTGTGTCGGTAGGCCGGTGTCATAGTCGCGTACCACTGGCGAATAGCCATCTTGTGGGCGTGGACGAAACGCCCCCATCCAGCGCGGTCGTGCATCTTTACGCCACGGACGCAGACTCCACTGGTAACTGCGGAACGGATCGCGAATTTTATCCATGTAATCCAATAAGGCGTCATGCATTTTGCGGCGAACGTCGGCAAAACGGATATCATCGATCAGATTATGCATTTCATTTAGGTCATTACGGCGATCGTAAAGTTCATCACTGGTGAAGAGGTTGAGTACCAGTTTAAAGTCATCCGTCACCCAGCAACGCACCGGAATAAAACCGCCAAAGCTGTCATGCTCAATCTCGTAGCGGTTAAATTCCACCATTACGCCGCGTGGCTCTTTCACGGCAAGGATATTTTCCCCCGGCAGAATCTCTGGTTTTTCAATATCTGCCAGCGCCATCATTGTCGGCAGTAAATCGATATGACTGACTGGCGTATCGACCTGCCGCCGCTCCCCTTGCGGCGAACGGATGATCAGCGGAATACGGGTGATGTCGTCATACATCGCCGCTCCTTTACTGATCAGCTTATGTGCGCCCATCATTTCACCATGATCGGAGGTATAAATGACCCACGTATTTTCACGTTGCTCTGGCGTTAAGGCATTGATGACCCGTCCGATTTGGTCATCAACAAAGTCATTGCAGGCAAAATAGAGCGGATGGTGATAAAGCCCGTCATCACCGACTGGCGATGGCATCGCCTGCGCCCATAAGCGGTGATGTTCCGGTTTGTTCGCCAGGTCATCCTCTGCTTTCTCACCCAGTTCGTAGTAAAAATCAGTGTATTTCTCTAAATACTCCACCGGACAGGTGAACGGGTGATGCGGCTCATCATACGAAATCACCATCAGGAAAGGTTCGTCGGCGCGCGCGGGCTGTTGCAGAAAATCCACCGCCCGATTGCTGATGCGGTGCGCCCAGGTGAAGGTTTCGTCAATATGGTTCGCCTGTAAATCCTCAACGCTGTTTAGGCCATTGCGCCACAGGCTAATCTCTTTCTCCGTCAGTTCACTAAGATAGTTCGCGCCATCGAACCAGTAATCAGCGTCCCACTCCGGCGGACACTCGCCAGTGCCGAAATAGTCATGTCCATCGAGATGCCATTTGCCGATGTAGCAGGTGTGATAGCCCGCATCCTTAAAGTAGCGCCCCATGGTGGAAATGTTTTTGCCCGGCGCGACGTTGTTGGTCCACGGGCCGGACTGGTTAGCGTAGATACCGGTGAATAGTCCGGCGCGTGCAGGTGTACAAACCGGTGAACAGGTGTAGGCAGAATTAAAGCGAATACCTTCTGCCGCCAGACTATCAATATTTTGCGTATTCAGCGGCTTACCGCTATAGCAACCGACCATATTGGTGGCCTGGGTATCGGTCATGATGAACAGAAAATTGGGGCGTTTCATAGGCTATCCTTCGCATCGGGAGTAAAGGTGACGGCTGGGTCGTGACGATGCCGCCAGCTGTCAAAAATCAGGTAGACAATCACTACGGCGGCGATGAAATAACTGATCATCGCTAACCAGCGCGTACCGTAGCCACCGAATTCAGCCAGCCCGGCATAGACGCCAATCATCGCGAACAGGATACCAATTGACGCAATCTTGACGTTTTTCCACGGTTTCATGTCCACCGCAAACGCATCTTTGAAGGTGAACGGCGTGGCGCGCGGTTTGATAAAACCGATCATCAGCATCACGACCACGTTGATGCAGAACGTACAGGCCAGCACATAGAGGAAATGGAAGTCGAACTTCACCAGATAGTTGATGGTGATGTAGCTGATTATGCCAATCCCCATCGCCACTTTTGCCGCCAGCGCCGGAATGCGCGGGAAGAAAAAGCCCATAATGATGATGGTAACCAGCGGCACGTTGTAAATACCGTTGAGCTGTTTCATCCAGCTATACAGCCCCTGCGGCGCGTTGGCGATCCACGGCGCGACCATCACCGAAACGACGGCGATAAAGAAACCAAATTTGCGCCCGACGGTGACCAGCTGTTGCGGCTCGGCATTCTGGTTAATGATGCGCCGGTAAATACCCATACTGAATAACGTACTGGCGCTATTCAGAAAGCCGTTGAAGGTACTGATCACCGCACCAAATAACACCGCACCGAAGAAGCCCACCAGTGGCACCGGCAGAACGTTATTGACCAGCGTCGGGTAGGCCATGTCGGCTTTCGGTAAATCCTGATACAGATGAAACGCAATCAACCCTGGCAGCACCAGTACCAGCGGGTCGAGCATTTTCAGCACCGCCGTTAACAGCGCCCCCTTTTGCCCTTCCGCCAGGCTTTTTGACGCCAGCGTGCGTTGCACGATGCCCTGATTTGTACACCAGTAAAAGGTGTTCACCAGAATCAAACCGGTAAATGCCGCGCCAATCGGCAAGGGATCGGTCGGGCCGCCGACTGAGTTTAATTTCTCGGCGTGAACGGTGGTGAGTTGCTCAATGCCCTGCATAAAGCTGCCCTTGCCCATCGCGATCAGGCCAAATAACGGCACCATCAACCCGCCAATAACCAGCCCAATACCGTTAATGGAGTCCGCCACTGCCATTGCGCGCAGTCCGCCGATCACCGCATACAAAATTCCCGCCAGACCAAGCAAAATCACCAGTAACCAGATAGCCGCACCATCGGAAAGTTGTAGCGACTCACCCACATGAAACAGGCTGTTGAGCGCCAACGCGCCGGAATAGAGAACAATCGGCAGAAAGCAGACGCCGGTGGCAATGAGGAAGCAGAAGTCGATGATAATACGCGTCGTTTTATCATAACGTTCCTCCAGAAAATCGGGGATGGTGGCAATGCCGCGCTTCAGATAGCGCGGTAAAAAGATTAGCGCGAGGAAGATCAGCGTCACTGCAGAGGTGACTTCCCAGCCCATCACCGACATGCCACTTTTGTAGGCCTGCCCGGAAAGGCCGACCAGTTGTTCCGTGGAAAGGTTGGTTAGCATTAACGAAGCGGCAATAACCGGCGCTTTTAGTGAACGTCCGGCAAGAAAATAGCCTTGTTGCGATCCGGTATCTGTTTTACGGACCTTCCACCAGGTGATGACCGCTACCAGCAGCGTAAAACCGACAAAACTCAAGATTTGTAACGAATTCATCTCATAGCCCTTATTTATGTTTATGTCCCGGACGCATGAATATAGGGAGAGGTAAAATGCGTCGGGTCAGGCAGTCAGATTCTTAAAATACAAACGTCATATCCCTGAACGGATTGTTTTCTGTTAAGTTCAGGTTGTGAGCATAATTCGCCGGAGGGATATTAAAATGAATGGAAAATTGCAAAGTTCGGATGTAAAAAACGAAACTCCGTACAATATTCCCTTATTGATTAACGAAAATGTGATCTCCAGCGGAATTTCTCTGATATCGCTCTGGCATACCTACGCCGACGAGCATTATCGGGTGATCTGGCCGCGGGACAAGAAGAAACCGCTTATCGCCAACTCATGGGTTGCGGTGTATACCGTACAAGGATGTGGGAAAATTCTTTTAAAGAATGACGAACAAATAACTCTGCATGGCAACTGTATTATATTTTTAAAGCCAATGGATATTCACTCTTATCACTGTGAAGGTTTGGTCTGGGAACAGTACTGGATGGAATTTACCCCCACCAGTATGATGGATATTCCCGTCGGTCAGCAAAGCGTTATTTATAATGGCGAAGTTTATAATCAGGAACTCACCGAAGTTGCTGAGTTAATTACTTCACCAGAAGCAATAAAAAATAATCTGGCAGTCGCTTTTCTGACGAAAATTATTTATCAGTGGATTTGTCTTATGCACGCAGTCGGTAAAAAAGATCCACAACGGCGGCAAATTGAAAAATTAATTGCCACTTTACATGCCAATCTACAACAACGCTGGAGCGTAGCTGATATGGCTGCCACGATCCCCTGTAGCGAGGCCTGGTTGCGTCGTCTGTTTTTACGCTATACCGGCAAGACGCCGAAAGAATATTACCTCGATGCGCGTCTGGATCTGGCGCTATCGCTATTAAAGCAACAAGGGAACTCGGTTGGCGAAGTCGCTGATACGCTCAACTTCTTCGACTCCTTTCATTTCAGCAAAGCCTTTAAGCATAAATTTGGTTATGCGCCGTCAGCTGTGCTGAAGAATACGGACAGGTAATAACCAGAATGGCGAGTGTGTAAATGACTCGATGATGTTCAGAAATACCAGGCGGAGTACCATTTACGGCGACTCCACCGGGAAAAGAGTTAACCGATACTCCAGAAGAGCACCGCCAGTAATTGGGGTGTGATAATGCGCAGGAACATCACTAACGGATAGACAGTGGCGTAAGAGAGCGCCGCCGCACCGCTGGTTGGATGAAGATTATTAGCAAACGCCAGCGCCGGAGGATCGGTCATGGAACCTGCCAGCATCCCGCACATGGTCAGGTAATTCATTTTGGCTAACATCCGCGCCAGAATGCCAACAGTAATCAGCGGAACGGCGGTGATCAGGGCACCATAACCAATCCAGCTTAGCCCTTCGCCATCCACCAGTGTATGGATAAAATCGCCGCCGGATTTCAGGCCAACCACCGAGAGAAAGAGCACAATGCCTAACTCGCGTAGCGCCAGGTTAGCGCTTGGTGGCATAAACCAGTACAGCTTGCCGATACTGCCGATACGCCCGAGGATCAACGCCATAATCAGCGGACCGCCCGCCAGCCCGAGTTTCAACGCCGCCGGGAACCCAGGCACAAAGACGGGAATAGAACCTAACAATACGCCAAGCCCGATACCAATAAACACTGGCAGCATCTGAACCTGTTGCAGTTTTTGCTGCGCATTCCCCAGCACATTGGCAACGGCATCAATTGCGGACGGACGCCCCACCAGGTTGAGGATATCGCCGAACTGCAGGCTGATATCGCTACTTGCAACTAATTCAACACCAGCACGGTTCAGGCGCGAGATAACAACGTCATAGCGTTCTTTAAAGTGCAGGTCGCGAATACGTTTACCGAGCACGTTTTCATTGGTGACCACCACACGCGCGACGCGCAAATCAGTGCCTTTCGTAGACAGCGAGGTATCGACCTCCTGACCAATCACCAGTTGCGCATTATGTAAATCCGCAGGCTGCCCCACCAGATGCAGCAAATCGCCCAGTTGAATAACGGTTTCTGGCGAAGGCACTTTTAGGGTTTCTTCTCGTTTCAATCGTGAGCAAATAACTTTATCGCCATTGAGAATCGGCACATCTTTAATGGCTAAATTATGCAAATTAGGATTCTCAACTCGGATGTTAATCGTCCTGATTAGCGCACCGCCGTTGGTTCGCGTGGACTCGTGCTGCTGGGCCTCAGTCTCAACATTGACGCGGAAAATAACCCGCAGCATCCACATAGTGAACAAAATGCCGCAAATCCCAAATGGATACGCCATCGCATAGCTCATCCCCATTTGATCGACCATCGCCATCGGTGTCCCCAGGTCGCGCAAGATCTGCTGCCCTGCCCCCAGCGCTGGCGTATTGGTGACCGCGCCGGAAAAAATCCCCAGCACTACCGGCAGTGGAATATCAAACAGTTTATGCAGGATGGCGGTAACCAGACCACCGATGATGACGATCAGAACAGCAAACAGGTTGAGGCGTAATCCGGAGACGCGCAATGAGGCAAAGAAGCCCGGCCCTACCTGAATCCCGATGGTATAAACGAACAGGATCAGGCCAAACTCCTGAATAACATGCAGCATATCGCTACTTAATGTCATCCCCGCCTGAGAAACAAAATGGCCGACGATGATCCCACCGAACAGCACGCCGCCAATGCCCAATCCAACACCGCGAAACTTGACGTTGCCGATAAACAACCCGACGACCGCCACCAAAGCCAGAATACTGACCGTTAATGCTATATCACTCATCGTCCATTTCTCTTGAAATAACATTTTAATTGCTACGGATTATGGCTGAATCGGTGAAGCAGATTTGCCTTATAGCGCACATTATCACGGGAAAGAACGTGCCGAAATATCTTAAACAGGCGAAATTTAACGCATTGCTGAAGAAAAAAGACAAAAAAAAGCCCCACCAGAATGGCGGGGCAAAGAGAATAGCTAGTTAGCTATTTAACGCGGGACGTTCGCTGATAGCGATACGCTGCGCTGCGATGGGTTCAGGCTCATTACGAATTAAATCAATATGCAGTAAACCGTTTACGAAGGTTGCGCCAGAGACTTCCATATTTTCAGCCAGCGTAAAGCTCAGGCTAAAAGGCTGATTCATAAGCCCTTGATGCAGCCATTTTTTCTCTTCTTTTGGCTGCTCTGGCGTGCCTTTTACGCTCAGGCGCGTACCTTCCAGTTGAATCTCTAAATCTTCCTGACGGAAACCTGCCAGCGCAAGGGTAATGCGGTAGTGGTTATCGTCGCTTTTCTCAATGTTGTACGGCGGGAAGCTCTGGCTTTCACCGGCGTTTTGCAGTGCGTTGGCCAGTTTGTCAAAACCGATCCATTGACGCATCAGTGGGGATAAATCGAAGTTACGCATAGTCATTTCTCCTTCTAAGAAGCGAGTAATTACCTGCAAATCCGAAGATTCGCATATGCTCCCTGACGGCGAGCATGGAAATGTCAGGCCGCGCCAGGCGGCCTTAGGGAATTAGTTGATTTCGATACGGCGCGGTTTTTTCGCTTCCGGAATCACGCGTTCGAGATCGATATACAGCAGACCATTCACCAGGTTAGCACCACGAACATGAATGTTCTCAGCTAACTGGAATTTACGTTCAAAGTTGCGTTCAGCGATGCCCTGGTACAGATAGGTGCGCTCTTTTTGTTCGTCGGCGTGAGCACCTTTCACCACCAGCAGATTATCCTGGGCGGTAATTTCCAGTTCGCTCTCAGCAAAACCAGCCACAGCGATAGCAATGCGGTAATGGTTTTCGTCTACCAGTTCAACGTTATACGGAGGGTAGCCGCCATTACTCTGGCTCTGGTTGTTTTCTAAGTGGTTAAACAAACGGTCAAATCCAATAGCAGAACGGTAAAGCGGGGATAAATCAAAGTTACGCATAATCAATAGCTCCTGAAATCAGCGAGAATCTAAGACCTTCCACAATGGACAGGTCAGGTAGCCAGAACACCCATCAGGCGCGTCCTCATCGGCTACGATGTAAAAATGGGTCTGGAAATGAACTTTTCAAGCCTTATCAGCGGACTTTTTTTTGCAGTTTATGGTCTATTGCATAGACTGAGGGGGCAGCACGAAACGTTAAAGTGCGATAGCCGCCACAGTGCGACGTAATGATGATGTTATTTTCAGCAAGGGATCGCTATAACTCATCAGGCCAACACCCACGATCAACAGATGAATTTATTATGATAAGAAATGTGTTGTTAGCGTTCATGATATGCAGCGGAATGACATTACTCGGAGGATGCTCCAGCGTGATGTCCCATACCGGGGGGAAAGAAGGAACGTATCCTGGCACCCGCGCCAGCGCAACCATGATTGGCGACGATGAAACCAACTGGGGCACAAAATCGCTGGCGATACTCGACATGCCATTTACCGCAGTACTGGACACAATATTGCTACCGTGGGATGTGTTCCGCAAAGACAGCTCAGTGCGCTCGCGCGTTGAAAAAAGCGAAGCCAACGCACAAGCCACCAATGCGGTTATTCCACCGGCCAGAATGCCTGATAACTGATTTAGCGATCAGTTTCGGTGATCCACAACTGACCGTCCTCCATCCACGCCAACCATTGACCATCCGGCGAGAAAACCACGGCGTCCGCAGAAGGTGGATTGGCGTGGTTTTCGGTTAAATACTCAACCTCGCCGCTTTGCGCATGGGCACAAGCAATCCGATTATCCAGCACAAAGCCCAACCATTCTCCTGATGGATGCCAGTTAAATGCAGACTGAATATCCGTTTTGTTATGGGTTAACTGGTGCGGCTCGCCGCCCTGTGGCGAGATAAGCCACAGTTGCACAATGCCGTTATCATCACGCATTAAAAACGCGATTTGCGTACCCTGCGGATTACAGCGCACCCAGTGGCGCGGGACGTTGACTAACCCCGGATAAGCCCGATGGTGGGTAAAGGTTAAACGTCGCTGCACGACGCCACGCGGTGGCGCGGGCAGGGTTGTTTCCGTTCCACTTAACGGCGCATCACCTGCCGCTTTCCAGCCAGCTTCATCTTTCGGCAACTCGACAATAAACAGCTCCGGCACTTTCTCGCCCTTTTGCCGAAAGTGTGTCGCCAATAAACGCCAGCGCGTGATTTCCTACCCATCCTTCTTCATAAGCACGATTGATTTCATCACTGCCAGGCTGTGGCGTGGGCGTGGTTTTACTTACCAGCACGCACCAGTGGCTACCGCTGTATTCACGCGGATGCTGCTTTTGTACGTTGACCGGGCCAAACGGTGCAGCAACACCGACATTTCGCAAATCCAGCGCCGGATCGAGTTCATGCATTACATGGTCGTTGTAGGTAAAGCTCACCCTTTCACCGTTTGGGCTAAAGACATGTACATGACTGCCGCCGCGCAGCGCTCCTGGCGTATATGGCGCGGTAATATCCATTGCATCGAGATTGCTCACCTTGCCGCTTTCAACAATCACTCCGCGCCGATGATGAAAGTCGTAATACCATGTTTCATCAGGATTTTCCGGGCCGTGGATGAAGACATACTTCTCTGACTTCGGATGAACGGTCACCACGCCGACGTATGCGCCCTGTGACGCGCGATAGATAACCTCGACCTCGCCGGTATGGATATTCACACGCTCAATGGTCTCGCCGGTAAACGACGCCCCAGAAGGCCGCACGTCAAACACCAGCCACTGGCTGTCGGGCGTCCAGGTATTGGTATTGGTGAGCAGGTGATTACGGGGAGCAAAGGTTATCTGTTTCATGGCGTGGTCCTGATACAAAACGGTTCCCGCCATCATACTTCACAAGGACTTCACTTTCAGACAATAGTCTTTTGCCATCGTGATGAATGTGAGTGAAAAGATGGAACATTTCGACGTGGCGATTATTGGCCTCGGCCCGGCAGGGTCGGCGTTGGCGCGAAAGTTAGCAGGCAAAATGCAGGTGATCGCGCTGGATAAAAAGCACCAGCATGGTACTGAAGGTTTCAGCAAACCTTGTGGCGGTCTGCTGGCACCGGACGCGCAGCGATCTTTTATTCGCGATGGACTGACGCTTCCTGTCGATGTCATCGCCAACCCGCAGATTTTCAGCGTCAAAACCGTCGACGTCGCCGCATCGCTCACGCGTAACTACCAGCGAAGCTATATCAATATTAATCGCCATGCTTTCGACTTGTGGATGAAATCGCTGATCCCCGCCAGCGTTGAGGTTTACCACGACAGCCTGTGTCGAAAAATCTGGCGTGAGGATGATAAATGGCATGTCATTTTTCGCGCAGACGGCTGGGAGCAGCATATTACCGCCCGCTATCTGGTCGGTGCCGATGGTGCCAACTCGATGGTGCGGCGGCATCTCTACCCGGATCATCAGATTCGTAAATATGTCGCCATCCAGCAGTGGTTCGCAGAGAAACATCCGGTGCCGTTCTACTCCTGCATCTTTGATAATGCGATAACTGACTGTTACTCATGGAGTATCAGCAAAGACGGTTATTTTATCTTTGGCGGTGCCTATCCGATGAAAGACGGTCAGACGCGTTTCACGACGCTAAAAGAGAAAATGAGTGCCTTTCAGTTCCAGTTTGGTAAGGCGGTGAAAAGCGAAAAATGCACGGTGCTGTTTCCCTCACGCTGGCAGGATTTTGTCTGCGGCAAGGACAACGCCTTTCTGATTGGCGAAGCGGCGGGATTTATCAGCGCCAGCTCGCTGGAGGGGATTAGCTATGCGCTGGATAGCGCAGAGATTCTGCGTTCGGTATTACTGAAGCAGCCAGAGAAGCTCAATACCGCTTACAGGCGCGCCACTCGCAAACTGCGTTTAAAACTCTTCGGCAAGATAGTAAAAAGCCGATGCCTGACCGCACCGGCTTTAAGAAAGTGGATTATGCGCAGTGGAGTGGCGCATATTCCACAGTTGAAAGATTATCCAACGCGCTTCACATCGCCCACCAGCAGGATGTAAGAGAGCGCGCCAATCAACGCGACGGCGGAGATATAAACCAGTGCAGGTGCGAAACCGTAACCCTGCGCCAGGTACCCCACCACCAGCGGAACGGTGATGCCGCCCAGACCACCGGCAAAGTTAAACACGCCGCCGGTTAAACCAATCAGGCGCATCGGTGCCAGAGAAGAGACCAGCGACCAGGTAATCGAAGCAAAACCGTTGCCGAAGAATGCCAGCGCCATCAGGCACATAATCATCATCGGATCGTTGGTGTAGTTCGCACCCATAATGCAGGTGGAGATCAGCAAGCCGCAGATAATCGGCGTTTTACGCGCAAAGCCCAGTGAAAAGCCCTTACGTACCAGCAGATCCGCGACCCAGCCAGAGAGCAGGACGCCGACAAACGCCGCGAGGAATGGCACCGTGGTCATAAAGCCTGCTTTCAGCGCCGTGATTCCTTTTTCCTGGGTTAAATAGTTCGGGAACCAGGTTAAGAAAAACCACAGTGTAGAAGCCACCGCAAATTGCCCAAGATAGACACCGATCAGTTTACGATGGAACACCAGTTTCCAGTCTTTGGCTGTTAACGGCTGACGTGCCTCTTTTTTCACCGGCGCATCACCATCCACCAGACCGCCACCATCACGAATGTAATCCAGTTCAGCTTTGCTGATGCCTTTGGTCAGGCGCGGCGGCTGATAAACCTTAAACCAAATCAGCGACCAGATAATGCCGATACCACCGGTGACAATGAACACCCAGTGCCAGCTCAACATCTCCTGAATCCAGATCAGCAGCGGAGTCAGAAACGCCAGACCGACAAACTGACCAGACGTATAAAAACCAACGGCAGAAGCGCGTTCATGTTCCGGGAACCAGCTGGTCACCATCCGGTTATTGGTCGGGAAAGCGGGCGCTTCGAAAATACCGGTTATCGCGCGCAGACCAATTAATGACATTAATCCCGTGGCAAAGCCCTGGAATAACGTCGCCACTGACCAGCCAAATATCGCAATAAAATAAGTCACGCGAGAACCTACGCGATCTAAAAACCAACCGCCGGGGATCTGACATAGTGTATAAAGCCAGGCGAAGGCCGAAAATACATAGCCCATTTCCGCTTTGGTAATACCGAACTCTTCCTGAATATGGGCGGAAGCCACGGCCAGGTTAGCGCGGTCAACATAACAAATGACCACCGTAATAAAGATCATCACCAGCGTCAGATAACGCCGACGCCCCGGCTTTGCTGCATTAACGGGAATATCCATAGCGAGCTTTCTCCAGATTTTGGGCATAGCGAAGCCGCTCACCATGCCCTGTAATTTACAGAGGGTTATATTTTTGTATTGCTGTTTTAGTGCCCGATGAGGGGCTTACGTGGCAGGAATTACCACTCTGCTACGCTGTTATCTTCATGACGCCAGAGCGGATTACGCCAGTCCGGGGCATTTTTACTGAACTCAATAACTTTGGCTTCGTCGATTTCCACGCCTAAGCCCGGTTTCGTTAATGGTTTAAAGAAGCCGCCGACCATGCTGAAGTCTTCTTTATTTTTCACAAAGTCGAGTAACTCCGCGCCTTTGTTGTAATGAATGCCCATACTTTGTTCCTGAAGTACCGCGTTATAGGAAACAAAGTCGATATGCAGGCAAGCCGCCAGTGCAATCGGTCCGAGCGGACAGTGCGGCGCAAGGGTCACGTCATAGGCTTCTGCCATTCCGGCAATTTTGTAGCATTCGGTAATACCGCCTGCGTGGGAGAGATCCGGTTGCAGAATCGAAATACCGCCTGCCTCCAGCACACGTTTAAAATCGAAGCGTGAGAACATGCGCTCACCCGCCGCCAGTGGAATATGCGTTTGTGCCGCCAGTTTCGGGTAGTATTCGGCTTGTTCCGCCAGCACCGGCTCTTCAATAAACAGCGGGCGATACGGCTCCAGTTCTTTAATCAGCACTTTCGCCATCGGCGCGCTGACGCGACCGTGGAAATCAAGACCAAACTCAATCTGATTGCCAAAAGCTTCACGAATTTGTGCCACGGTGTTGACCGCCGCATCTACCGCGCGGGAGTTATCAATTAGCCCCAGTTCTTCACAACCGTTCAGTTTGAAGGTATCGAAGCCGATTTCGCGCAGGGTTTTAATGCCGTCGATAACATCCGCCGGACGATCGCCGCCGACCCAACTGTAGGCTTTAATTTTGTCGCGAACCAGGCCTCCCATCAGTTGCCACACCGGCGCATTCAGCACTTTGCCTTTGATATCCCATAACGCCTGGTCGATACCGGCGATGGCGCTCATCAGGATTGGACCGCCACGATAAAATCCGGCGCGATACATCACTTGCCATAAGTCATTGATGCGCGATGGATCCTGACCAATCAAATAGTCGCTCAGTTCGTGAACTGCCGCTTCCACTGTACGGGCGCGGCCTTCGATCACGGGCTCGCCCCAGCCGACCACGCCTTCATCGGTTTCAATTTTCAGGAACATCCAGCGGGGAGGTAAACGATACGTGGTAATTTTGGTGATTTTCATTGCACTGCCTCTCGATACGCCTTAACAAATGCTGCTGCCTGCTGCGCGGTGCGTTCTACGGATTGCCCGGCGCGATAGAGATCGCTGCCTAAACCCGCCCCAGCACAACCTGCGTCTATCCACTGCGCCAGGTTTTCTGGCGTCACGCCGCCAACGGCAAAGACTGCGATGTCCGGTGGTAATACCGCTTTTAACGCTTTGATGTATTGCGGACCAAAAGCCGATGACGGGAATATTTTCAGCGCCTGCGCACCCGCTTCGAGCGCGGTAAAGGCTTCGGTCGCCGTCGCGCAGCCGGGGCAAACGGTCATGCCGTAGCCCACCGCACGGCGGATCACTTCACTATGGATATTGGGCGTAACGATGAGCTGGCAGCCCATCCTGGCGAGTGCATCGACCTGTTCAGGTTTCAGTACCGTACCTGCGCCAATCAACGCCTTATCGCCGTATGCATCAACGATGGCGGGAATGCTCTGCTCCCATTGAGGGGAATTCAGCGGGATTTCAACCGCGTCGAACCCGGCGTCAATCACCGCGCCAACATGCGCCAGCGCCTCGTCGGGCGTAATGCCGCGCAAAATGGCGATCAGCGGGAGTTTAGTTTGCCACTGCATGAGCGATGCTCCTTATACCAGCCTGAAATGCCGTGTCGCCCGCTACCGCCGCCACGTCGCAACCCATCGCCTGAAAGGCTTGCTGGTAGCGCGCGGTCAGCGATGTTCCGGCGACAAGGGTGATGGCGTGTTGATGGGTCACATAGTCGCGCATACTGGCAACCTCTGCGCCAATCAACAAACCAGAGAGAAATTCACTGACCTGTTCGCGGGGAAGTGTTCCCAGCACATGCGAGGCGCGAACTTCAAAAAGCTGCGGCAATATGGCGGGCGCATTAAGGCCACGCTCAAGGCCAGCCGCGAAGGCATCGGCAGCGTTTTCCTGCGGCGGCAAACCTGCGCCAATCAATGAGTGATTTAACAGTAAATGATGTAATTCACCGGTCATTACGGTGCGAAAATCGTTGATTTGCTGGCTATCGGCCTGCACCCATTTGCAATGCGTACCGGGCATGACATAAAGAGAGGAAGGAGCCAAAGCACGCGCGCCGATCAATTGTGTTTCTTCGCCGCGCATCACATTGTGGTTATCATCATGAGAAACGCATAATCCGGGAATAATCCAGATATTGTCGCCAACAGACGTTAATTGTTCGCCAATAGATGAAAAACGGGCAGGAACAGATAAATACGGTGCAACTTTCCAGCCGACATTGCTGCCGACCATTCCTGCCATTACCACTGGCGTATTCTCTTCACGCCAGTCGGTCGTCACTTCTGCTAACACCGCAGCCGGAGATTTTCCGTTCAGGCGCGTGACGCCTGCTTCTGATTGCCTGCTGTCCAGGCAGTGGTCGCCCTGATAAAGCCAGGCGCGCAGATTGGTCGATCCCCAGTCAATTGCGATGTAGCGAGCTGTCATGTGATTTCCTTTAACCTTCGTGTCGAGCTGGCGATCATGGTAAGCGCCGCCTGCTCTGCCGCATCGCCGTCCTGATGCCTTATCGCATCGAACAGCGCCTTATGTTCCTGGAGCGTTTGCGGCATGTTGGCCTCATCGCCCATCCAGGTTCGTTCAAAAACCGCCCGCTGCAGCGAACTGATCGCAATGCTCAGTTGCTGTAACACCGGGTTATGTACCGACTGCAGCACCGCCTCGTGGTAGCGAATATCCGCTTCGTTAAACGCTTCGCGGTCCTGATTGTTAGCAATCATCTCGTTCAGCGCCGATTCAATCTGCGCCAGATCGCTGGAGGTCGCGCGCTCTGCTGCCCAACGGGCAATAGCCGGCTCTACCAGGTTTCGCACTTCGCTCATTGCACTGATAAGCCGTGGGTCATAGTCGTTTTCCAGCACCCATTGCAGTACGTCAGTGTCGAGGTAATTCCACTGGTTACGCGGAGCCACAAACGCCCCGCGATAACGTTTCATTTCAATCAGCCGCTTCGCCATCAGCGAACGAAATACCTCACGGATGATGTTGCGCGAGGTTGCAAACTCCTCACAGAGTTCTGCCTCAGCCGGAAGCGGCGAGCCTGGCACGTATTTGCCGTGAACGATCTGTTTACCCAGCGTAATAACGATGCGATCGGTTTTATTGAGAGTCATGGAGAGTCCTTGTGCTCTGTATGTTCTTCTCTACTTTACCCCGATCGATGCATAACGCGGCAATTTTGTAGTACCAGCGTGATGACGTTCGCGTTTGCTGTGCGCCTAATGTAGTACAAACTTATATAGTTGTACTACAATTTAGATCACAAAAAGAACAACCCATAAGAAAATGTTCTACGTCGGGCAAAAATCTGAAAAGGGAGATCAGGCGCTAAACTGGGGGGAAAGAAGAGTATGCTTTCAACGGCTTAGTACTCTTGTTTAAAGGATTAATCATGAAGTTGAATCTTAAGGGATTTTTCAAGGCTGCCAGTTTGTGTTCTTTGGCATTTGCGTTGACCGGATGTATCACCTGGGGATTGGTTTCCAATACTGCAAGCCGTCCACATGCCGAGCAATGGCGGTCAGACACGATTAAGGGTTTATCGCTGGCAGAAGATAGTAACGGTACGAAAGGCTATGTTTTTGTTGGTGAATCGTTGGACTATCTGTTGACCACCGGCGGCGATGAGGTGGTTAAAATGCTGAACGATCCGGCAATCCATGGTGAAAGAATCACCGTTTCTGATAACGCGAAATTTATTTTAAGCAGCAGTAATAAGAATTTCTCTGGTGCTATTACGCTCTATTACGACTGGAACAACGAAGAAGATAAGGCACTGGCAACACAATATGGTTTTATTTGTGATACCCGGCGTTGTACATGGATGCTGGACGGTTTGAAAGGCTCAATCCACCAGAAAAATAAAAAAGCGGATTACTCAAACGTGATGGTTTTCCATCAACCCTTTACGGTGGGATTTTATGAGTACAAAGCAACAGATGGCGTCCCGCGCGGCCTCGTTAATGCGCTGCTGCCAGTCACTCTTACGCTGGATATAGTAACGTCACCACTCCAGTTCCTGATTTTATGCACGACCAGAAATTGTTAATCGCTGCGGGCAAACGCATTCATGCCGTTTGCCCGTTCACTGATTAATTCAGCACATACTTCTCAATAGCAAATGCCACGCCATCTTCAAGGTTGGATTTGGTGACAAAGTTCGCCACTTCTTTCACCGAAGGAATAGCGTTATCCATCGCCACACCGACGCCTGCATATTCAATCATTGCGATGTCGTTTTCCTGATCGCCAATCGCCATGATTTCTTCCGGTTTAATACCTAACACGTCGGCCAGTGATTTCACACCCGTACCTTTGTTAACGCGTTTATCGAGGATTTCGAGGAAGTACGGCGCACTTTTCAGCACGGTGTATTTTTCTTTCACTTCCTGCGGAATACGCGCAATGGCCTGGTCGAGGATGGCGGGTTCATCAATCATCATCACTTTCAGGAACTGGGTATTGGGGTCCATTTTCTCCGCTTCGCAGAACACCAGCGGAATGGTGGCAACGAAAGATTCATGCACCGTGTAGTAGCTGATATCACGATTGGCGGTGTACAGCGTGGTGCGGTCCAGCGCGTGGAAATGAGAACCGACTTCGCGAGAGAGTTTTTCCAGGAAACGGTAGTCGTCATAGCTGAGAGCGGTTTGCGCCACGGTGCTACCATCAGCGGCCTTCTGTACCAGCGCGCCGTTATAAGTAATGCAGTAGTCGCCCGGCTGTTCCATATGCAGCTCTTTCAGGTAATTGTGAACACCTGCATAAGGGCGACCCGTCGTTAGCACGACATTCACGCCACGGGCGCGAGCTGCGGCAATCGCATTTTTAACGGCAGGTGAAATGGTGTGATCGGGCAGCAGAAGGGTGCCATCCATATCGATAGCAATGAGTTTGATAGCCATGAGTTCCCCAGGTAGATTGGTTCCTGACCCATGCTAACGCGATTCCGCTCAAAAATCAGTACAACACCCGAGGGAAAAGGGGGATGCAACGCGCATTGCGTGCTCCCCTTTTGCTTAGCGGAAAAGTTTCCCTTTCAGCAGTTCCATGCCTGCGGAAAGCAGATCGTTATGGGCTTGTGGTGACACTTCACCTTGCGGTGAGAGCGCATCAATAATCTTCGGCAATTGTTCTGCCAGTAAACTGGAAGCTGTACTGGTATCCACGCCAAGTTTTTGCCCGAGATCGGACACCGCATTTGTGCCGAGCGCCGATTCCAGTTGCTCGCCGCTAACTGATTGATTGCTCTGTTGATTACTCAGCCAGGTTGAGAGAATGGCCCCTAAGCCGCCACTTTGCAGTTTTTCCAACAGCACTTGAATGCCGCCCTGTTCCTCAACCCAGCTCAAAATGGCCTGATATTTCCCCGCATCGCCTTTCAGAAAGGCACCGACAACGTCATCAAAAAGCCCCATGATAATCACCTGTAAAGCGTTACGTGTTGACCCAAAAAGTATAGATCTGCGGGATGATAATTGCGGATTGCAGAAATAAAAAGGGCGGAGATGATCTCCGCCCTTTTCTTATAGCTTCTTGCCGGATGCGGCGTGAACGCCTTATCCGGCCTACAAAAACATGCAAATTCAATATATTGCAGGAGTCTCGTAGGCCTGATAAGCGTAGCGCATCAGGCACGCTCGCATTGTTAACGCCATTAAATATCGATATTCGCCGCTTTCAGGGCGTTCTCTTCGATAAACGCACGGCGCGGTTCAACGGCGTCGCCCATAAGCGTAGTGAACAACTGGTCGGCAGCAATCGCATCTTTAACGGTAA
>OMBO01000498.1_pt1 | contig 26044 bp, 24 predicted proteins | sample 1644901 | NCBI WGS metagenome assembly OMBO01 (sample SAMEA103958144, study PRJEB25191) | human gut metagenome | reverse complement strand
TAACCGTCGAATGGCTTGCAGGGGAAATGCAGCGCCGCTATTACGTCGGCTGTATAAACCTTGAGCTTATGGATTATTCCGACATTATGGACAGGAACGAGGATACGGATCTGTTCTTTTGGGATAATCAGCTTGAGATCGACAGAATGATGCTCGATTTGAAAGACAATTACATTAACGTAACTGTTGAGGAAACCGCAATTGAGAATATCGTGAACGAAACAGAAACCGCAATCACCGCAGATGTGTATGTCTACACGAGTCACCCTTCTTCTGATCAACCTCTGAGCGGCATCGGTATGTCTTTTCGGATCACAGTTGATAAAGAGAGGATGGTGATTATCGCCTACTCGGAACCCGATGCGTGCGAAAACCGCTATGCCAGTTGGCTCAGTTACCTTGCCTCAAACTATCGTAAGGAAGGGATGACCTGGCAGGAGGCAAATAAAAAGGCATATGAAGAGATTTATGCCGAATATGTATATGAAGCAACCGCGTATCCGAGACAAACCCCGCAGGGCTGATCAATCATGCGTTCAGCCTTGATCGTAAAACAGTTCGAACCTAAGTTTCGGTTTAATCGTTTCCGACAACAAAAAAGCGATAGCAAATTCAAAATACGGAGGATCAAAAAATGAAAAGATTTTTATCGATTATCCTTGCGATAATCCTTGCCTGCGCAGGAACTTTTGATACGGTCCTTGCAAGCGAAGCTGCCGCTGCGGATGAGCTGCCCGAAGGAACAAAATCCGTGCCGGGCCGAAGAGTGCGACTTTTTCGAAGTAACCCCCGCCTTTGCGGGCGGAATTGAATCAACCGCCGCCTGCCGCTCGGGCTTCATCGCTCGGGCGGCAGGTTTTGTTTCCGCCGTTTTCGCATCGTGAAAAACAGGTCATCAGCAAATTGCCCCCAATTTTGATATCGAAATTTTTATGATTGACAAATGCTTTTTCGTGCATTATAATAAAGACTGAATATTTTTATGTCCCTTTGCCCGGCGGCAATCGGGCAAATACCAAATCGCAGATTGGGACGCGGTGCGCCGCAGTTTTCCTTTAAGGCATACCTCTGTTTTTTGCAGTCGGAACATGCCGAAAGAGAGCCGTGCAGGGTGAAAGGCGGCAAGGGACTTCGGATGCATTATCACCCATGAGAGCGAAGGGGAAACCGCAATAAGAGGCGGGTTTGCTCAACTCATGCCGAATATGTTCGGCAATGCGGGATTATCCTTCGACGCAGCCCCCGCGTTAAAGGGCAGGAGTGCAAAGGCATGGTTTTTTGTTATGCCTTTGAATCCGGGTGGTACCGCGGTTTCGATCGTCCCGTTTTTCGGGGCGGTTTTTTATTTTTAAAAATTTCCTTAAAAGAAAAGGAGTGTTTGAACAATGTACAAAAAAGTTTCCGCCTCGCTCGACTTTGTTCCGAGAGAGAAAGAGGTTCTGGAATTCTGGAAGGCAAACGGCATCTTCGAGAAATCCGTTGAACAGTCCAAGGGCAAACCTGCTTACACTTTCTATGACGGACCGCCCACAGCTAACGGCAGGCCGCATATCGGGCATGTTTTGACCCGCTCCATGAAGGATATCATTCCCCGCTACCGCACGATGAAAGGCTTTGACGTGCTGCGCAAAGCGGGTTGGGATACGCACGGACTTCCCGTTGAACTTGAAGTGGAAAAGCTGCTCGGACTGGACGGCAAGGAACAGATCGAGAGTTACGGCGTGCTTCCTTTTATTGACAAATGCAAGGAGTCGGTTTGGAAATATAAAGGCGAATGGGAACAGATGAGCGATGCCGTCGGTTATTGGGCGGACATGGAGCATCCCTATGTTACCTATACCGATGATTACATTGAATCCGTTTGGTGGGCATTGAAGACAATCGACGAAAAAGGGCTGCTCTATAAAGGCCACAAAATCGTTCCCTATTGCCCGCGCTGCGGAACCGCACTGTCAAGCCACGAGGTTGCACAGGGGTATAAGGACGTTAAGGAAGTTTCCATCTTTGTGACCTTCCCCGTCATTCCCGATGCGGAACACAGCTTTGTTGACGGCAGCGAAAGCTTTATTGCATGGACGACAACACCGTGGACGCTGCCCAGCAATGTCGGTCTTTGCGTCAATGCCGACGAAGACTATGTAACAGTTCTTTGCGGCGAAAAAAAATACATTCTTGCGGCTGAGCTTGTTGAAAATGTTCTCGGCGAGGACACAACCGAGCTTGCACGCTTCAAAGGTTCGCAGCTTGTCGGCATTCACTATAAACCGCTGTTTGATTTCCCCGTCAACCACAAAGGCAGGGATGCATGGCGCATTGTTTCGGACGATTACGTAACCCTTACCGACGGTGCGGGCATAGTTCACCTTGCCCCCGCATTCGGCGAAGACGACGCACGCGTCGGCCGGAAATGGGAGCTTCCGTTTGTTCAGCTTGTTGACGCCCGCGGAAGGCTCACCGGCGGCACCCCGTGGGACGGCACTTTCGTTAAGGAAGCCGATAAGCCCATCATTGCCGACCTTAAAGCGCGCGAAAGGCTGCTTAGGGAACTTCCCTATGAACACAGTTACCCCTTCTGCTGGCGCTGCGACACTCCGCTCATCTACTACGCAAGGGAGAGCTGGTTTGTGAAGACCACTGCCGTGCGCGACAGATTGATTGAAAACAATAAAAAGATAAACTGGATCCCCGAATCCATCGGCGAAGGCCGCATGGGTAATTTCCTTGAAAACGTTATCGACTGGGGCATCAGCAGGGAGCGCTATTGGGGAACTCCCCTGCCCGTGTGGATGTGCCCTGATTGCGGACATTACCATGTCATGGGCAGCCGTGCGGAACTGCGCAAATATGCTCCGGACACGCCAGAGGATATCGAGCTGCACAAGCCCATGCTCGACCCTATAACCTTTAAGTGCGAAAAATGCGGCGGAACGATGCACCGCGAGCCCGTTGTTATCGACTGCTGGTTCGACAGCGGCTCAATGCCTTTTGCACAGTGGCACTATCCGTTTGAAAACAAAGAGGAATTCGAACGCCGCTTCCCCGCGGATTATATCAGCGAAGCCGTTGACCAAACCCGCGGTTGGTTCTATACGCTGAGCGCACTTTCAACCATCCTTTTTGACAAGCCCGCATTCAAGAACTGCATCGTGTTGGGACTTGTTTGCGACAAGGACGGCAAAAAGATGAGCAAGCACGTCGGCAATGTTGTTGCGCCTGCGGACGTTTTAACAAAACAGGGCGCGGATGCGGTGCGTTGGTATTTCTACACCGCCTCCAGTCCGTGGCTGCCCAGCCGTTTCAGCGGCGACGCCGTGAGCGAGATGCAGCGCAAATATATGGGTACGCTGTGGAACACATATGCGTTCTACGTTTTGTACGCAGATATTGATGAATTTGACCCCACGAAGCATGAGCTCGTTCGCGAAAACCTTTCCGTAATGGACAAATGGCTGCTTTCACGCCTTAACACGCTCATTCGAACAGCGGATAACTATCTTGAAAACCTCCGCATTACCGAAGCGGGGCGCGAACTGAACCGCTTTGTTGACGACCTTTCCAATTGGTACGTTCGCCGCGGCAGGGAACGTTATTGGGGCAAGGAAATGACTGTGGATAAAGAAGCGGCGTATATGACGCTGTTCACAGTGCTTGAAACGCTTTCCCGCCTCACCGCACCGTTCACTCCGTTCATGGCGGAAGCAATTTATCAAAACATCGTCCGCACGGTGAACAACCTTGCACCGGAGAGCGTACACCTTTGCGCATTCCCGATTTGCGACGAAAGTTTCATCGACGCGGAACTTGAACGCAGCATGGACGAAATTCTGAAAGTTGTCACACTCGGAAGGTCGGCACGCAATCTTGCGAACATCAAGAACCGCCAGCCTCTTTCGGAGCTGTTTGTTCAGGGTGTTGATGAACTGCCGGCTCGGTATACCGAGATTATCGAGGATGAATTGAACGTGAAAGCTGTTCGCTTTGTTAAGGATGCTTCCTCATTCATAACCTATCGCGTAAAGCCCCAGCTGAAGCTTCTCGGGCCGCGTTACGGAAAGATTCTTCCCAAAATCAATCAGTATTTGCAGGGAGACGGTATAGGCAATGCGGTTGTTGCTGCCCATGCAGAGGGACGCGCTTATGAATTTGAGCTTGAAACGCTCACCGTCTCGCTGAATCCTGAAGATGTGCTTGTTGACACCGTCAAAAAGGAAGGCTTTGCCTCAGTCGGCGATAACGGCGTGACCGTTGTGCTTAACACCGCGCTCACGGATGAACTGATTGAAGAAGGCTATGTCCGCGAAATCATCAGCAAGATTCAGACCATGCGCAAAGAAGCCGATTTTGTTGTTACCGACAGGATTATAATCGGCGTCGAATGCGGCGAAAACCTGCTTGCGGTGTTGGATCGCAATTCGGACGAAATCCGCAGAACGACGCTTGCCGATGAACTCACTTTCGGCACGCCCGACGGCTATGTGAAAGAGTGGGATATAAACGGCGAGAAGGTCGCTCTCGGTGTTAAAAAAGCATAAGGAAATCGCTTATGCGTGTCTTCGCGCTTCACGAAATCATTGGACAATGTTTACCTGAATACACGCACGGAGCGGAACAACCGAGTCGGCCCTCCGCTCCGTCCGCCTGTATTATTTCATCAAGGAGGAAAGGCAGATGCATTCAAAATCAAAACCCGGCTTTATTCGCTTGAACACGCTCGCGCTTGCGGCGGCACTCGCACTTGCCTGCACGCTTGCACTGCTTTTCTGCGGCTGTCAGTCGAAAGCAGAAAGGGAAAAGCTTGCCGAAGAAGGTCTCTTATATTATAAGAATCTTGATTTTAATAATGCAAAACGCTGCTTCCTCACCTGCGGTGATTCGTATAAATACACAGAGTATCTTGAATCAATTGCCGAATATGAAAAGCTTTATGCTCAGGCGGTTGAATTGGTTTCTGCCGGCAAGCCGAACGAGGCGCGTGCGATATTTATCGGAATTACCGGATATCTCAACAGTGCTGACTTTGTTGAATATATTGATTCGCTCAAAGTTCATTATGACAGCGGCGTAAAGCTTTATGAAAGCGGCCGCTACCTCGAAGCATATTCAAGTTTTGCGGATGCGTGCGGCTATGAATCAAGCGCGGCATACCTTCGGAACATTGAAGATCTTTTGAAAGTCTACAATGAGGCCGTTGAGCTTATGAACATCGGCAATTACGAAGATGCTGTTTTGCTTTTTCAATCGCTGAACACAGAATTTGAAAATTCCGACGACCTTATTGAAACCTGCCGAAGTCGGCTTGCGGTAAGTCCCGTTCTGCTGAACAGCTTCATCAAAGCTTATAACTCAGAGTATTCTTCCGAGGGCATACGCATTGAGGCGGGCAGCACGGGTGAACCGGGCTCGCAATTTGCGCTCCGCGACACAAGAGGGATACTTTTTACGGGACTCACGGATGAGTTCGGAAGGATAACCTATATTACCTGCCGATTTGAACCCGAAGTTCTTGAATCTCTTGAACCCGGCAGCGTGTCAACAGTTGCGGCGCATTTTATCCACGCGCTGAACACGCATACATGCAGCCTCGATTCCGTAACGGCCGATATTTCATCTTACCTTAACGCAGGCGAAAACGGCAGGCTCTACGGCTGCATGAATGTATCAAGCCTTTCCGAGAACAGCGGCGCATTCGTCATATCGGCAGGATACGAAAAATGACCCGCCCCGTTCACGCTTTTTTTCGCTTGGCGTATGTTCAAATTCATTCGTTAAAAGGCTTGAACTTTTTTTAAAAAACTGGTATACTTAGGCTCATGCCGAACAGCGTGAAATCAATGCGCATTCACGCTGTGCCGATTTGTTTTTTCGGAAACGATACGGCAATTAATAAAACAAACCCGAAAGGAATATCGTTATGAAAAAAGTCAATCGAATGATCGCAATCATGCTGTCCGTTCTTCTGCTTGCTGCCGCATTTTGCATGACAGCATGCAAGGACGACAAAAAGCCTTCCAGCCCTGCCACAACCACCGCGAACCCGAACCCGAAGCCGGGCAATGACACACGCAAAAACCCCAATACCACAACCGACCCCCGCACTCTCGTTGTTGAAACGAACTGGGGACTTGCTGCGGATACCGTTGTTATGACGCTCAATTTCAAGGGCAGCGAATACAAGCTCACCGCAGGTGAACTTTATGCTCTTGGTGCCGAAAATGTTTCCGCACTCGACCAGACCAACGCACTCGTCAGGGGCGGCTCCGTTAACGTCTTCAACGGAGTGAATCTCAAGGCCGTTCTCGATTCCGTCGGTGTTGATGTTTCCGATGCCGAAACCACCAACATATATTCGCTTGTACTCACCCAAGTCGGCGGCACCGAGCAGGATCTTTCCGACAAAATCTCCGCGCTGAGCCTTTTCGATTGCACGCTTGCATTTGCAAACAACGGAAAACCCATCGGTTCACCCGATAACGGCGGCTATTTCACTCTGCATACAACTGAACAGGGTTCTACGGATGTTGCCTATTCCGGCGTTACCGCAGTTACCATCAAGTAAACACTCTGCACTGTTCCGTTCCGGCGACAAATAAATCAAACCATAGGCAAAAGGGAGTTCGGCAATTGCCGTTCTCCCTTTTTTGATTCAATTGCATGATTGTAAAAAAATACCGGTTTTTAAATGCCGAGTTTCGTGCATACGGCTGAGTCGGGCGGGCATAATAAACCCATGAGGAAAAGAGCGAACGGAAAATTTCAGGAGCGGATCAAGCAAGACCATTCGAATGTGACGGATAAAGAAACCGCATTCACAACCGAAGGCAGAGGCGCGATCAAATCGGATGTGTTGGGCAGCTACACCGGCACCGCCGAGGATTATGAGGCTCCGGTGCAGGATGCGGACGATCTGTAAATGCCGCGGATGAACAGCAGCTCGCCGTCAACGGCGGCGCAGTGATGCAAATGTTCCGACCCGCAGGGCATTTCAACCGGATGCTTTCGATGTTCCCCCGAGTTGTACGGATGATTACCCCCATCCCGGGAAACCTTTGAATCGGGAATACCCCGAAAATTCGGCTTTTACGGAGAGCCGAATCGAGTGTTCCCGAGTTTGTGCAGAGTGTTTCATGAAAACCCGAACGGAGCAGAGAACTTTTCTCATGATTTGTCCGCAATTGAAACTGCCGCAGTGATTGCATCTGCGGCAGTTTTTTGATTTTTGAATATGTAATGTTCAATGCACAGAGAGGGCACTCTGCTTAACGGCTACACAATATGCATGACTTTTTTTGCGATTGCAACCGCATCTTCAACGGAAACTGCGCCGTCGCAGTTATAATCCGAAAGCTCGCGCCGTTCCGGGTCAAACCCGTCCAGTCCGAGCGCGGTGCGCAGCGCCGCCATGCTGTCCGAAAGGGTAATTTTCCCGTCCATGTTCACATCCCCGCGAGCGGCATCCAGCCCCACGGCTTTCAGCTCAACGTTGTCAATATAAGCGCAGTCATCAACTCCCGCCGATTTGTCGTTGCCCTTTTCATAGCTCCAGCGGAAACAATACCTTCCGTCGATCGGTGCGGTGAAAATGTATTTCGTCCATCCCGTTTCGCCCGATATCTCCATCAAGACCTTTGTTCCGACGGTGCAGATAAACCTGTCCGTATCGACCCCGCTGCTGACGCAGTAATCAAAACTCAGTGTGTCCCCCGCTTTCATCGTCACTGTCAGACGCAGATCGCTTTCGGAATTGTTTTCGCCCGCATTCGAGCTTACGGCAGCAATGCGTCCGCCGACAACGGTGTTGCCGACCATGCCTCTTGAAACTGTCGTGCTGCCGACAAACGGATCATCCGTCCCGGATGTGAACTCAAGTGAGCCGCCCGGAACGTTCAAAGCATAATTAAGATCGGTAATTCCGCTCTGTCCGTCGAGCAATTGAGAATCCAGCCATTCAATTCGTCCCGTAAGCCAATTGGTGAGAAAATTGACGCCGTGATCAAAGTTCTTTTCCCATTTTTCTTCGGTTGCGGCAGTGCAATTGTACAAATATGCCGCCTGTTCGTTGATAAGTGCAAAAAACTCGGGAATCAACGTGCTGCGGTATTCTTTGTAGCGCTGTTTGAACCGCGCCTGAAAATCCGGATAGTTGTGATACAATGCGTTGAACCACGGAGCGGAACTGTTTATCGCAATGAACCCGACCGGTCCTCTTCCGCCGACGCAGTCCTCAACATCATTGTGTTCCGCACTGGCATTATTAAATGCCGTCAGCCCGAACGCAATATCAAAATCCCATATTGCGGTCATGTACAGCCTGTCGTCCTGACTCTGTTTATACAGGTAACAGCTTGTTTTAAAATTACCGTCGATGTTCTTTGTTATTTCCTGAATAATAATGTAATCTATCCATGAATCGACATCAATGTATTTTTGATAATCTTCGCCGCTTATTCCCATTACGGCATTATGAACGCTCTTCATGTGTTCCTCAAGGTATTCAAGCATTCGCGCCGTGAGTTCGGATGAAGCGGGTTCCGGCTGTTTAAGCACGAAATAATCCTGCGTCTGATTCGCCCAATACGGACAGCCGAACCACATATCCCGTGCAAAATCAACCTTCATCGCAATATCCTTTTCGATGAAATAACCGCCCGTTATATCGCTCTCATCCGCTTCGTCAATATCGATTTTTGTGCTTTCAATGCCCGGACGTTCTATGAGGATATAAATTCCGTTGTATTCTCCGTTAAAATAAACGTCAACGAATTCGCATTTCGGAACATAGTCCATGCCCGAAAGCAATGCACCGGCTTTGTATGTCACAAGATTGCGCATCAGGGAGGGATCCGAGTAACTTGCAACGATTGCATACCGCTTTGTTGCAGGAATATCGAGCAGCGATGTTTTTTGTTCCAACTTAATCGAATAGGGCTTTTGCGGCTGCGTCCAAGACAGATTTCCGCGCCCCTTAACATAGCCCGAGCCGCTGAACTCGCCGCTTGAATATTTTTTCGTTCCGAGACTCAAACTGAAATTTGCAGACACCCAATTATCCTTGCCGATAAGCGAAAAATCGTTTAAGGTTGTGATATCCAGCCGCGGAAGGGATTCAACTGCGGCATAAATTCCCAAGAGATATAAGTCAGAGAATGCCACGCTCTCCCCTGCGATTGCGGAAAACGAAAAACGTATGCTCGCATCGCTGTTGAGCAATATGGTTCTTCGCGCCGGATTGCTTGGGAAGAACACGCTGTATTTATCGTTATAGCTCCAGCCCTCCGCAAACCTTGCAACGAGGGTCACAGTTTTCGTTTCCGCAAACGTGAAAACACCTGAATGCAGGTTGCCGCGCAGAACCGTTTTGCTGTATTCCAAAGTTACCCCATCCGAATGTCGGGGCTTGATCTCGTATTCAACAACTCCGTTTGAATCCTCTGCATATGAAGTAATCCCGCCCGCTTCCGTCTCGGTTCTTGCGCCGGCAGGCAGAGAGCAGAGCACAAACAGCAATGCTGTTATCGCACACAGTGCGCGCCTGCAAAGCTTGTTCACAAGCAACTCCTCCGAAAATAGAATTTTCGCAAACATATCGGTTATTTTAGCATATTTCACGGTTCATTTCAACCCATTTCCAAACTCATATTGTAATTTTTCGACTTTTGTCACAGAATATTCGAATTCTGCACTCATTTTTCGCATTTTTTTGCCGCCTAATCGCACATGAATACTTAATAAGTGATGAATTTAATGTATTTCCCGGGAAATTTTGCAGGATTACCTTTTTTTGAAAAAGGCGTTGACAAAACCGTCGCTGCTGTATTATAATCAATAGCACAGTTGTGGCAACTGATTCAGTACGAACGGAGGTGGACTTTTTTGCAGATTGATAAATTTTCTCGAACACCGATTTATGAACAGGTCATAGACGGTATTGAGCGAGAAATACTCACAGGCGAGCTGAAACCCAATTCGCCCGTCGCATCCGTGCGCGCATTGTCGGTGCAGTTTTCCGTGAATCCGAACACGCTTCAAAAGGCTTATACCGAACTGGAGCGGCGCGGACTTTGTTACAGCGTTCCCGGCAGCGGGAGGTTCGTTTCGCCGGACGCAATGCAGCGATTGCACGAAGCACGCAGCAAACTTCTTGACGAAATAACCGCACTTTCCCGTGAGCTTAAGCTGACAGGTTTCAACAGGGCGGATGTTATCAGCGCAGTGAACAAAGCCTATGATGAAAACATTATCGAAAACAACCAAACGGAGGAAAAATGACATATGATTAAAGTAACCGACCTTTCAAAAAACTTTGGCGAACTCAAAGCATTGGACAAAGTCAGTTTTTCTGTTCCAAAGGGCAGCATATTAGGGCTTGTCGGGGCGAACGGTGCGGGCAAATCCACTCTTATGCGCATCATTGCGGGAATTTACACTGCGGATGACGGTTCCGTGCTCATTAACGATGAACCGGTCTATGACAATCCCGCCGCAAAAACGCACCTCGTTTTTGTTCCGGACAGAATGCACCTTACGGGAGGCGGGGCAACGATCGAACGCATGGCAAATTTTTATGCTTCATGCTACCCTAAGTTCTCGTTTGAAAAGTTTGATGCGCTGCTCAACATTTTTAAGCTCGATAAAAAACGCCGCGTTCGTTCCCTGAGCAAAGGTATGGTGAGGCAGGTGCAGACGGTGCTTGCGCTGAGCTGCAATGCGGATGTTCTTCTTTTCGATGAAACCTTTGACGGACTGGATCCGATTGCGCGCAACATTGCCAAACGCCTTATTTATCGCGATATGTGTGACTTCGGTTCAACCGTCATTATGACCAGTCACTCCCTGCGCGAACTTGAGGACACTTGCGATCGGTTTGCAATGCTGTATCAGGGTAAAATCGTTTTTCAAAATGACCTTGCCGATGCTAAATCGCAGCTGTTTAAGGTTCAGCTTGCATTCGCAAGACAGGTTACGCCGGAGGACTTCAAGGATGTTGAACTGCTTTCTTTCACCAAGCAAGGCAGCATTGTATACGTTCTTGTGCGCGGCGAAGCAGCCGAAACCTCGGCAAAAATCGAAGCGTTGAAGCCGCTGATAATGGATATGCTTCCCTTATCAATCGAGGAAGTTTTTACATATGAACTGTCTTCCCTCGGCTACAATTTTGATGAAATCAAATAAGGAGAATCCAACCATGAGAAAGAATCGCGTTCCGTTTTTCAGCAAATCCTACTGCCGCGAAATGCTGAGGGAGTTTTCAACCACGGGAATCGTATTTGCATCGATCGAATTTGTTGCATCCATGCTGTCGTTTTTCGGGATTACGCAAAACCTTCTGTCAATGCTGCTCTACGGTGCAAATGTGTATATCCAATCTTCCGCCGTAAGTTACGTCAGTCTTTTCTGCTTTGTTGCCGGATTTGTTTTTGTTGTGAAGCACCTGGTCCGCTCCGCATGGGATTTCCGCGGAAGCATTCCTGTCGCAAAACGAACCATGCTCATTTCGGCCTTCACCGCAATGCTTGCGTGGGCGGGCATTTGCGCCGCCGCAAACATTCTCGGAGCATTCGTCGGCAGCCTTGTTTCAACAATTTCCAACTCATCCGTCCTTGTTCCGAGTTTCGCCATGGTTGCGGAGGCGATCGGTGAGTCACTGCTTCGCGGATTGATGCTGTTCGGCGGCTTTGTGCTTGTTTTTTCGCTGTCCACACGTACTTTCCCGACCATTGTGCTTGCGTTCGTCTGTCTTCTTCTGCCGAACATTGCATATAATGCGCTCACGTACAATACCGAATCACCCTTCTCGCTTACGGAGCTGCTGTTCCCCGTCAGCCCTGCCGCGTCAACTTTTTTGAACTGTCTTATTCGCATTCTGTGCTGTGCGGCGGTTCTGATTGCTGCATATTTCGCTTTTGTCAATGCGCAGGCGGAAACAGCGGGCAAACCTGCAAGAACGCGTTGGATCCACGTTCTGATAAGCATCGGCTTTGCACTCACCGCATCGCTCATGTTCACGAATGATGTGTTCTATCCCGACGTTTATTCGGGCAGTCCCCAAATTGCATGGAATCATCTCATCGCACCCGCAGTTATCGGAGTTGTTGTGTATTTCGGATTCAGCTGGATCACACTCCGCAGCTTCAAATCCGCAGTAAAGCGGCTGATGTTCTTCCCCGTCGTGCTTGCGGGAGTCGCAATCGTTCTGCTTTGCTCGGCGGCAATGACAAGTGCCTCCGAAAAAATCGAAATTCGCGCAAGCAATATCGAATACGTCACTGTGCAGGGCGGATTGATTCCTTCTTCGGGCTTTTACTCGCTCTGTTGGCGCGGAAACAAGGATTCGGAACGCATGCAGCTTCATGATGAAATGCTTTTTGACTACTGTGAACAGCTTTCAAAAGCCGATTTCGATTATGTTTCCACCTATGCGTATACGTCATCCGAATCGCAAATAATCGGACATTCCCTGTTCAATCCATCATCCGTCATAAGATCCTTAGACCGTTTCGAAAACACCATTACCCTCGCCGTAAAGCTTAAAAGCGGGCAGACATATTATTATCCTGCCTCCCTTGATTCATATGACTATTCGTGGAAGAACGAAGAGTTTACGCTGCGCGACATTCTATTGATGAACACGGATTATGTTGAAAGCAATGTCAACCTGTCCCGATTTGAAAACGGAAAAGTCGCCCTGCCGCACGGGCTTGACGCGAACTTTCATGACACACTTATGCGTGAGCTGAAAGCTCTTGATTCCGATAAGCTGTTGCACCAGTTCGGCATCGGCGGTGAGGACGACGGAGACTCGGCGGAATTCATGAATCCATGGAGCTTTATGGAAAGCGGTGAATTCGGCAACGATTTCCAATTCGCAGTGCTTTCCGACATAAGCGGAAACTATTGCCGCGTTGTTGCTGTTGATGAAAACACTCCCGAATCTCTTCGTATGCTTATTTCTTACGAAAACAGGAAAACGGAGAAAAAACGCGGATTCAATGAAACGCTCAGCGCACTTGAAAGCGGCTCGTTCAACATTGTCGGCGGCTCAATTTCAGGTTTGGATGACATGTTCCAAAGCAATTTTGTCTATTTCAATGTTGACGGCATGAATCCTCCGGCGCTTGCGCAGCAGGCTTATGTAAACCGCGAAACAATCGATACTCTGTTGAATTGCATTGAACAAAGCCGCGGCAAAACACCGGAGCCGGGTCAGCACGTTCTGTCCGTGTGGTTCAGCACGATAGCTTCCGGCAGATACAACAGTGAGCTTGACGATGGAATGTATGATAAAAGTTTCATCGATGATTACGGTTACATCGACAGATACACTCTGTCCGAACTCGGAATTGAGTATTCCGATGCCGGCACTCTGCACTACTTCATCTTTGTTGATGATGCAGCTTACAGCAAGATTCTTCAGCTGTTCAGCAACATGCACGGCGGTGTTGCGGATGCATAAGCATCATAACGGACTTCGGAATTCAAACAAATAAGGCCGATGCTAAACAGCGTCCGTCCCAACATACGGGGCGGACGCCTTGCTTTTTTTTGAACGAGGGTGATCCGGGGAGTGCCGAACATTACATTTCCCGGCTCAAGCGAAGCGGGCTTATGCAGAAAGCATGATTTTTGTGTGCAGCAAACGGACTTGTTCATGTTTGCTGTTCTCGTACTGTCCTTAAAAGCAGTTCTCCCTGTGGAAACAGCTGAAACAGTCCATTTTAGATTCTTCGATTGTATCTGCTTTCAAGTCTGAAGGTGTCCAAATTTCCGGACTAAAGAAGTTTATGACTTGAACCGCAAAAACTTTTTGCTTTGCTCTGAAAATGCAGTGCTTACTCGCTGAGCAGCCAGTCGATGAGGTTCTCGGATTTGATTCCGTCATAGGAAGCATCAAGCCCAGGCTCAAGAGACAACACGATTTTTTCGTAATTGTCGCGGATACTTTGCAGCGGTGAAAGTTCCCGCTTGCGTACATCTTCGCTCATCATCGACTCCGTTACCTGGATATACATTTTCTCATCGGCGGTCGTTGCAATGAAGTCAACCTCCGCATTGCCGATTTTGCCAATCGCTGCATCATAGCCACGGCGAAGCAGTTCAAAGTAAACGACATTCTCGATGGCATGACCGCTGTCACGATTACGGAAACCCAGCAGATAGTTGCGAAGTCCGATGTCAACGATATAGTATTTTCCGAGTGTACGGAGGTAGGCTTTGCCCTTGATATCAAAGCGTTTGATCTCGTAGAAGAAGTAGCTCTCCAGAAGCGCATTTACATATGCCTGCACCGTATGGGCGCTGGGTGCGCCTTTGCGCTTGCCGTCCTCCAGAAGACCTTCGTTTACCAAAGTATTGCCGATAGAAGCAATCGACACGCTGGAGCCGATATTATCCGCAAGGAACAGGATGATCTTACGAAGCAGCATAGGGTCTGTGATCTGCTTTTGACCTCTGCGTTTTTCTCTCTCCAGAATGTCACGAATCACGACTGTGGAATAGATGCCGTCGAGAAGCGACAGTGCCTTTTCCTGTTCCAGCCCAACATCGGCGATTCCGGGCATTCCACCGAAGCGCATATAGGCGTCAAAAACTTCTCGCAGTTCGTAGCGTTCACCGTTCTTATCAAATACCTGCTTGCGGCGTCCACCGAGGGCGCTTTGCGTTTCACGAACCTCAAAACCGTGAAAATCGATGAACTCACGGAAAGAGAGCGGCAGCATTTTGATTTCGACGCACCTCCCGGAGAGATAGGTTGAATACTCTGAAGAAAGAAGATAGGCATTCGACCCGGTAACATAGATGTCGCAGTCAAGATCCACACGGAAGGCGTTTATAGCATCCTCCCACGCCTCGATCCGTTGCAGCTCATCAAAGAAAAGGTACATCCTCTTTCCTGTGACAACGCGCTCTTTTACATAGTGGTAAATATCATCGGCACTCATCCCTCGGAAATCGAAGGATTCAAAATTCATCTCGATGATCTGCTCCGGCTGAATACCGGTATCTTTCAAATGCTGAACCATCAGCTTTAACAAGCTGGACTTGCCGCAGCGGCGAATGCCGGTGATTACCTTGACCGGCTCCGTATCCTGAAAGCCGATCAGTTTATTTAAATAGCCGTCACGCCTCTTAAGTTCATGGGAATCTATCATGTCTTCACACCTCCTGCGCTATTAGTATAGCACAAATCAGCGAAAAAACCAAGCAAATGCATCATAGTGCAAAAACTTTAAGTTTTCGACCGATTTTGCAGAGCTGAATTGACAGCAGCCCGTTTGTTTTGGAACCGATGCAGCAAACCCCTTATTTTTGGAATCGACTGCGTTTAAATTCGGTTTTAAAGCAGCCTCTCAATCGTGTAAAATCACTCGGATTCGGTTATGTAACCCTCTTTCATCAAAGTTGAAACAAAGGCAGAAAACCCCGATTGCGCTTCATCACGAGAAATCTCATACTCCTGCATGACAGCGCAAATAATGCTTTCCGAAGCAAGACCCTTTTCAAGCCCGCGCCAAATAAATGCACCGGATTCCGAAAGTTTCCTGAGCTGCGGCAGTTTTCCCCGCGCCTCACCAACGGCAACAAGCAGGTATTCATCACAAACTTCAACATAAACCGCATTCGGATTAACTCTGTATTCCATAATAAACTCTCAAACCCCCCGTTCGGTCGATTATCCTTCAAAAGCACCCTTCAAAAGCCGAATGATTCCAAACACTGCATCGTTAATTGTCAGCGCAGCAAAGTTCGCTTTCAAGCGTCCTTCGGCAAAGCTCGGCCGATGCACCGTCCCCGCGATTCCTGAGCAGCCAAACCGGCGTGCGCTCAAGTATACGTTCCGTATATTGCGCTGCAAAACGCACCTGTTCCGCGTTGTCGCACGGAATTATGAATTGCAGAAACAGCCGAACACCCGCTTCTTTCGGAGACAAGCGTTTAATTATGTTTTGCTTATCCTGAGCAAGAAACACAATGCCGCCGAGAGGCGCCGTGCGCAGCTGCCGCATGTTTTCCTTTCCTGCCCACGGCGAAGCCGAAACGGTTACATGCTGTTTTTCGAAATTCAGCACGGGCTTGTCGCCGTTCAGCATTTCCACTTCATTCGGGAAAAGGCGTTTCCACTGCTTATAATGCGTTGTTTTTCCCACTCCGCTCGGAGCGCAGATGAGCCATGCCTTTCCGCACCACACGAAGCAAACCGCATGAATGATTGCCCGCCCGTGCGGAAGAAGCGCGGCGCAGGCCTTGGCGCAAAGCTCAAGATCTTCAACGCTTTCGGGGAGCGTTCCCGGTTCGTAACCGCGTGCGGCGCAGGCGCATTGCTCCGGCGTGATTTCAATGCAGGCGCAGGGTTTTTTTTCCGTTTGAAAATCCGCATATCTATCGCGGAACATTTTGTATCTGAGCGTCAGCTCAAGCGGGATGCCCGCAAGCTCGATATTGATTTTTTCCATCCTGTTCCGTGCCTCCGTTCAGCTCTTTTGCAGTGTCCGTGCGCATCCGCAGTTATGTTGAAAGCGGCGGAGCAGCATCTGCCCCGTCGCCTTCGTGTCAATTGCACCGATTTCATGAATTTCATGAATTTCATGAATCATACAATCATTATGGTTTTATATGTTACGGATTGACGATGTTTCCGAAGTTATCAAAGTAGATAACAGTTCCGTCGCCAAGGGTCATAACGTTCAGGTTCTCACCGATTGATTCGATGATTGAGCCGCTGGGCCGTCCTATGGGAGCAATAACGGGCTTGCCGTCATCGGTGAAAACGGTGTTGAGGGTCGGATCAAACTTTTTCATGCGTATTATCCTTCCTTTAGCTTATTCGGTGATTCCGTACCAATTATAGGTAAGGGTGCGGGTTTCGCCGCGAACGGTCGTGCCGTCCATCGTTACCCAATAGGGGGTGATGTTGAGCCTTGCGCCGTAGGTCACGCCGTCGAAAGCGTAATCGCAGGTCATGAGCAGAGCGTTGTTTGCAACTTCCCTGCCGAACAGGCTGCGCGCACTGCGCAGACCGTAACGGGTGCTGTAATCGGAAACGGAAATCCTCTCGCCGTTAACGATAAAGCCTGTTTCAGCGTAATTTCTGCCGTCGATTGCGGAAACGAGGGTCAGGCTGCGGAGTCTGAAGAATCCGTTGCGATAGTAGCGAAGCCCGAGATAGGAATCGGAAACGTACTTTGCATAAACATCAATGCTTTCGGTAATGTTCGAAAGGTCTGCGGGAACGGTGCATGCTTCATCCGCGAACCAGCCTGCAAAGAGCTTGCCTTCAACGCCGATATAGTCGAGCTGAACCGCATTGTTCTCCGCTGCAACGGTGTAAAGCGTTTCGCCGTCGTGAACGGTGACGATATTGCCCTGAACAGGTTCATCAACGGGATTGATGGGTGCTCCGTTTGCAAAATAGCTGTTCATCAGAACGAGCATGTTCTCCTGCTGTGCATCGTCAACAAAAGCGTTTGCAATGCCGCTTTCAACAGTTCTAACAACATGGAACTTCTTGTGGTTACCGTCATCATCCGAACCTTGGCCGAGATACTTTGCGGTGCGGGTCTGCGGTGCAACCTTAACGCCGTCAAGGGTGATCCAATAGGGTGTGAAGGTGATTTCAGCGTCTGCATTCGACCAATATTTGTCCTTATCCATGCCGTAGCAGGCAAGGTATCCGTTGGTCTTGTTGGTGGTAACGCTTGAAACGTTGTACATATCGCTTGTGCCGTTGTTTAAATCGACTTTTACGGTGTTGTAAACATAGCACGCGTTGCCGGTAAGAACCTGAGTGATCTCCGCACCGGACCCCGTTATATAAGTCTCGGTGAACTGCTTTGCGGGAAGAGTTTCGCTGCCGACCATGAAGCCGACTTCCCTGTAATTCAGGCGATCGACCGGGGTCACAAGGTAGAAGCCGGTAACGTCAACATCGGTTGCGGAAACATGATTCCAGCAGCTGAGGTTCTTCGGGGAGAGGAACTGTGCGTCCGCTTCCCAGATATAATAGGTAGCACCTGCTGTGGGAGTGAACGCGGTTGCATTCTGTCCTGGATCAAAGGTCTGAACCTCTTCACATGTCGCATCACTGAATGCGCCGCCGTAAATGAACCCGTTCGAAACAACGGAAGTCAGGTTGAACAGCTCAACGGTGTGGGTGGTGGTTTCCTTCACAACGGCATTGGTTTCGGTTTCGTCAAACTGAACATGCGCCACGTTGAAGCTCTGAGTGTATGCGAACCAAACATGCTGGTTGGAGTTCGCTGCGGTAAGAGTTACGGTTGCCGCATCGCCGGGGGTGAGACTGTCGTCGTTGACAATGTAGCTGCCGTAGTAGTTATAATCTGCAAAATCGGTCTTCGCAACGGTGTACGTTGTGTTGTAGCTGAGGCCGGCTGAACCGTTAACCTCAAAATACTCTGCGGGCTTAACCTGTTTTGCATAAGCAGGGCCATCAACAGTCTGACCCAGCTCGTTGATGGGCTCGCCGTTTGCATTGACCTGGTACCAGTGAACAAGTATCATGCCGCCGCCGACGTGAACCTTCGGAATCGGGAAATCGCCGACAGTGCCCTCACCGAGGTAGTTCTTATAGCTGAAAGTTGTTTCGCCGTTGGTGTTGAGAACCTCGTTGGTGGAGGGATTATAGCCGTCACGGATGCCGACCTTGTACATCATGATAGGGTTGTCGCCCTCACGAACGCTGCCGACGGTCCAGCTGATGGAACGGGTTGCCGCGTCATAAACCGCGCTGCCCTGGCTGATATAAATATCCGCATGGCCGGCATCATAAACTTTCTTGTCTGTGGTGATAACGGGAGCTTCGCCGCTGAAGTTGAGCTTAACATGTTCGCCCATGGGATCATTGACAACGCCGTTACGTGCAGCGATCGCAATGCTGCCCGCAATGGATGTGAAAGCGGTGGTCAGCGTTTCCTCAACATTGTCGGTGGAAGCGATTGCGTAGTAATCCTTGGTTGCATCGGTTGCACAGGCCTTAAGGGTGTTTTCGCCGTTAGTGCCTGCCTGCAAAGCAACGGAATAGATGGTTGTTCCTGCTGCTTTTGCCTGATTTGCTTCCCAGATGGTAGCAACGCCGTTGTTGGATGCCATGCTGCCGTTGCTGCAAACAAGATTTCCGGATGCATCATAATAAAATGCGCCGTAGAGCTTTTGGGTTGTCTTGTCATGTTTGCAAGTGCAATTCCAAATGATATTGCCGTCGAGATCAAAACTGTTGCCCGTGCCGATAACGGTGCTGTAATCGGGCGTTGCAACGGTGGGCCATGAGGTAACCTTCGGGTTTTCGCTGAACCAGTGACTAAGAAACTTTCCGCAGTCGATGGTTGCGTTGCCGCCAACAAACGGATAACTGTAGGTTGCGTCACCGTCGGAAAGGATAACGATGTTCTTAAGGCCGGCGGTACTGGTGTTCAAAAGCTGCTGAGCAACGTGAAGACCTGCCTGCTGGTTGGTGCCGCCGTTTGCATAGGTTGCCCCGTCAACGGCAGTTTCAAAAGCAGCAAGCTCGCCCGCGCCGTAGAAATGGCCGTTGTTGTATGCGGTTGCCTCGTCGATGAAGGTGACGATCGCAATGCGGGTCGTGCTGCCTTCCGTTAGAAGCTTCTGTCCGAAGGCCTTTGCTGCTGTGCGGGTGTTGGTGAGCTTTGCGCCCTCCATACTTCCCGAACAGTCGATAACCAATACAACATCAGATGTTGTTTCGAAGTTTTTGCCCTGAATGCCGAGGGTAACTTCCCAGAGATTCTCCTTGCCTGCAACTGCGGCGGCGTCTTTGTCGAGCTTTATGGAGCCCTGCGCCGGCCAAACGGGCTGCGTGCCGCCCGCTGCTTCGCCTTCCGCCGAAACGACGGAGAACGCTGAGAACACAGTCAGCATCATCAGCATTGCCATGAAAAAGGCAGAGATGCGTTTGAGTTCTTTCATTAATAAGTGCCTCCCATTAATAATATCTTGCACACATGTGCTGCACTGCGGCGCAAAACTTGCCTCGCAGCACGGCGGGATCGGGAAACTGCCCTGTTCCCGCATGTGCAATGCAGCCGTGCATGACTGTATAAAGCTGCCGCAGCGCACGAATCTTTTGAATCAGCCCGTTCCGCATTCGGATGATGCTTCCGCACAGGCGAAACATGCTTAACGAAACCGAAACGGCACTGAATGTTAATGCTCCGTGCAGCTGCAAATACAGCATTATATTTTGTTTAACGTCTCAATCCGAACCCCGCATCCTCTTCCGTTCCCCCCCCAGTCCGTTGTCGGATGATTCCCGCCGTACGCAAAAATACGCACCGACGGGTGTTGTCTTTCAAATCAGCATTCCGCAAGCACACATATTATACATTGAATACAGACGCGTGTTTTAATCTGGATCCTTTCAAAACGGACCGCGCACTGATTTATCGGCTTCTGTGATTGAATTTTGCTGCGGGAAAAATCGCTGTGAGTCGTGCAGGATCGCCGCAGTTCATTTGACATATCCAGTGTATCACGCTGTTTTCAGTTTGTCAACACCTAATCATCTGAATTAACCTGCTTTCTTTTGCCGAATTTGGCAGAAAACCGTCCTTTTGTGCTTACGGTGTACTTTTTTCTGTATTGATATTACTTTTTCATATTTGTGACATATTTTTGCCGCATTTCGCGGAACTAACTTGTTTCAGATCCGCACATTGCTTTCCGTGCAAACATATGCCTCCGACTTCAAATATATTTGTTTTTCGGTGTTTCGACGGGCAAAATATGCTTGCAAACCGTTCACTGCCATGGTATAATGGTTCGGTATGAAATAACTCACCCGTGCGGATTTTCGGGGCTGTGCCGCTCTGCGGTTCTCCGAAAAGATGATGTGCGGGGCGGAAATAAAAACAGGAGGTTTTAGTTATGTCAGTTATTTCTATGAAGCAGCTTTTGGAAGCAGGCGTACATTTCGGTCACCAGACCCGTCGTTGGAATCCGAAGATGAAGGAATACATCTTCACCGAGCGCAACGGTATCTACATCATCGATCTTCAGAAAACCGTAAAAAAGATTGACGAAGCTTACAATTTCGTTCGCGATATTGCGATGAACGACGGCACCGTTCTTTTTGTCGGCACCAAGAAGCAGGCTCAGGAGAGCATCGAACAGGAAGCAAAGCGCTGCGAAATGTTCTATGTCAACCAGCGTTGGCTCGGCGGTCTTCTCACCAACTTCAAGACCATCCAGACCCGTATTGCAAAGCTCAACCAGATCAACAAAATGGAAGCGGACGGCGATTTCGATCTTCTCCCCAAGAAGGAAGTCATTCAGCTCTGCGCTCTTCGTGAAAAGCTCATGAAGAACCTCGGCGGTATCAAAGAAATGAAGAAACTGCCCAGCTGCATGTTTGTTGTTGACCCCCGCAAGGAGCATATCGCCGTTATGGAAGCACGCAACCTCGGTATCCCCATCGTTGCAATCGTTGACACCAACTGCGATCCCGATGATGTTGACTATGTTATCCCCGGCAACGACGACGCAATCCGCGCTGTCAAGCTCATCGCTTCCAAGATCGCCGATGCAGTCCTCGAAGGCAAGCAGGGCGAACAGATGACCGATGCCGCTGTTGATGCAACCATCGACAACGATGCTGCCGACGAAGCAGATAACTTCTAATCCAATCATTCAACCATGATTTTTCCGCGGAGAAGCCTGCCGGGCTTCCTCCGCTTGAACGTAACATTGATTAAATGCGGGCAAATATCAGGGCGTTCCGCGCCCGATTCCCGTGTTGGTCAACGTTTGCATTATAACTACAGGAGGATATTTTAATGGAATTCACCGCTAAAGACGTAATGGCTCTGCGCGAGCGTTCCGGCGCAGGCATGATGGACTGCAAAAAGGCACTCAAAGAGTGTGACGGCGATATTGAAAAGGCTCTCGACTATCTGCGCGAGAAGAGCCTTGCTGCATCCGCAAAGAAGGCTTCCCGCATTGCGGCAGAAGGTATTGTTGACTGCTTCGTTTGTGAAAAATGCGGCGTCGGCGTCATCATCGAAGTCAACTGCGAAACCGACTTTGTTGCAAAGACCGATGATTTCAAAAACCTTGTTGCTTCCCTTGCAAAGCATGTTGCAAAGAAGAATCCCGCTTCCGTTGAAGATATGATGGCTCAGTCCTTCTCCGAAGACGAGAGCAAGACCGTCAGCGACGTTATCAACGGCGCAGTTGCAAAGATCGGCGAAAAGATCACCATCCGCCGCTTCAATCGCGTTGAAGGCATCGTTGATACCTATGTCCACCTCGGCGGCAAAATCGGCGTACTTCTTCAGATCAGCAACAACGAGTTCCCCGCCGTTGCACACGATGTCGCAATGCAAATCGCGGCTGCAAAGCCCACCTGCCTCCGCAAGGAGGACTGCGACCAGGCCGAACTCGAGCATGAGCGCGAGATTCTCCGCGAACAGGCAAAGAACGATCCCAAGCCCAAGCCCGCTGCAATCATTGAAAAAATGGTTGAAGGCCGCATCGAGAAGTATTATAAGGAAGTCTGCCTGCTTGAGCAGCCCTTCGTTAAGAACCCCGATGAGAGCGTTTCTCAGATGATCAACGGCAGGTTCGAAGTCATCGGCTTCACCCGCTACGAAATGGGCGAAGGTCTCCAGAAGCGCACCGAAGACTTTGCGGCAGAAGTTATGGCTCAGACCAAAAAGGCATAAGTTTGCCTTAATATCCGCTGTTTATTCCCTAATTGAATAAACTTTGCACTTAAACAGGCTCCCCGCAGCAAGCTGCGGGGAGCCTGCGGTTTTGTCCCGAAAACAGCATTTCAACCCCTGTTGCAGCGGCAAACCATGCCCTTGAATGAAGTTGAATTCCGAAATGAATTTAAAGCCGCATTTCAATTTATCTGCATTGAAAAAGTCGCCATAATCTGCTATAATACCGCACGTGAAGTTTTATTCCTTTGGAGGAGTGTTATGGGTACAGTGAAAAAAATGTCCCGTGCTGTGTGCTTTATCGCTGCACTGATTGTTGCAGCATCGGTACTTATGCCATATTCCGCCGCACAAAGCGTCAACGAAACAAAGCACTATCTCGGTGAAGCGGTGAATGCAGGACACGACACAGGTTATTCTCAGAATCAAAAAATTAAAGATGACGATCCTCATTTCGGTTGGAAACTCGGTAGTTTTTATGTTGACGGTTACACTCGTGTTACCGAAAACAAAACCGGAGACCCAGTCTTTCTTAAAACGGTCGGAGATACCGTTACCTTATGGTTCGAATTAGTTCAGGACATTGATAAGCTGAACGGAAACGATAAATTGCTTATCAACGATGACAAAAACGGTTATGATGAGTATTTTGGAATTGAAAAAACGGATTTCGGCCGCGGAACGTTGATTGTCCGTCATACGGACTATCGCAACAGTGTCTCAAACCCAATCATATATACCAATTATCTTGCTGCAACCGCAACAAAAGATGCAGCCGTTGAAGTCAAACTGTGTGAAGAAGGTGACTATGAAGTCGCACTGAATTATGAAATTCGTAAAAACAACATGAACATCTTCGGTTGGAATCCGTTGCCTACTTATAACGATTACCGCATCTTCTTCCGTTTCTCCGTCAGAAACGGCAACTGTATGGTATATCCTTTTGATGTTGCAACAGGTGCGGAGCTTACAAACAGCTCAATAACAGAGAATGGTTTTTATCTGGACCTTGCAAGATCCAGATACCTTAACATCGATATCAAAAAGGAAATACGAAGGACGGGGGCTGAAGGACTTACCGAAGACACTCGATTCAATAAACCTGCAAAGGACGGCGAAGTGTACACGGATGAAGGTATCTACACCATAACCGTCAGCAATCTTTACACGAATCAAACAACCACCAAAATTATATATGTCGGTACGGACAGCGTTCTTAAAGCGCATGTTGTGACCGGGCTTTCGATAGGCGATATCGAAAGTCAGCTTGCAGTCGGCGCTTCCATAGCGGATGACGGCACGCTTATTCCGGCGCCGGACGAAACGCTGCCGCCGGTCGAACCCACAGAACCGCCCGCAACCGCAGAACCCGAAAGCACGCCGACGCCAAGCGGCACTCCTGTCTTGAGCGCCGAACCGACAGCAGAACCTGCCGAAAAGCCGAAAGCGAACTTTATCACATGGTTCATCCCCGTTCTTTCTGTTGTAGTCATGGGCGGCGCGGTCGCGCTTGTAATCATTAACAGAAAACAGTCTAAAACAGCCGGATTTTCAACAAACAACACCGGTTCGTCAACCTCTGCCGATGTTGACGATAGCGAATCGGAGGGAAAATGAAACTGATCAATAAACTTATTGCGCTTCTGCTCGCATGCGCATTTATCACGGGCTGCACTCCGAAGCCGAGTAACAACGACGTACAGCCCCATGTGACTGCCTCGCCCGAGGTTTCCGTAGCTGCCGTTGTTGAAACAGACGCCCCACCTACCGATGATTCATTCATCCTTAACGAGCCGACAATGCCCGAATTCACCGGCCTTGATGACACGGCGCTGGCGACCTATCTCGAGGATTCGGTTTATTCCGAGCTTGTTTCCGAGCTTAACAGTGCGGATTATTTCGTTGAAAATGTCAGCGCGCTGTATGTTTCAAAGGAATACCTTGAGGAAATTGATTATAACTCTCAGGAAAACATCTATTTTGGTTTCAAATTGTCCGAACTGGATGAAGTTTTCCAGGGAACGCGCTATGTATTCACGCTTGGCGACGACGGAAGCACCACCGTTCGGGAATTTCAAAAATATGATGATACATACGATAGGGTAATCCGAAACGTTATCATAGGTTCCGGCGTAATACTGCTCTGTGTCACGGTTTCCGCTGTTACGGGCGGTCTCGGCGCACCTGCTGTAAGCCTTATCTTTGCCGCGTCCGCAAAAACCGGCGCAATCATGGGGCTTTCCTCCGGCCTTTTCAGTGGCGTTTCTGCCGGCGTTATTAAAGGCATCGAAACGGGCAATATGGAGGAGGCCGTCAAGGCCGCCGCACTCGCAGGAAGCGACAGCTTCAAATGGGGCGCGATCACCGGAGCGATTACAGGGGGCGCACAAGAGACGGCCAAATACGCAAAAGCCATGCGGGCATTAAAGGGTGTCGAGCTGAATAAAGCAATTACAAAGCAGCAGGCAGCCGTAATGCAGATGGAATCCGGTTATCCCGTTGAGGTAATCAAACAATACCAAAATCTCGACCAATACAATGCATGCAAGGAAATCGGTTTAACCTCTTATATGGTCGACGGAAAAAATGCATTGATACGCGATATTGATTTAAACTATTTGGATGAGAAAGGACGAACGAATCTCCAAAGAATGCAATCCGGACTGGCTCCTCTTGACCCAACCGGTAAAGCTTACGAATTGCATCATTTGGGACAAAAAGTTGATTCTCCCCTGGCGATTCTCACAAGAAAAGAACATCGAGAAGGTGATAACCATAAGCTATGGCACCTCTTCGAAAAGGGTTCGGAGGTGCATATAGACGATAGTACCTGGAATACTCAACGCAAACATTTCTGGAAAGACTTTGCAAGATTAGTTGGAGGATAAAAATGGAACAGAAAAGTGTAGTAAAATTGCTGCAAACAAAGGAATCCTTGTATGTATTTGATGCCGCCGCGGAAAAGGACATTCTTTCTGCTGAAAAAGCTCTTGCGCTGCGGTTTGCCGCGGACTACCGAGAATACGTTTCCGCGTTCGGCGCAGCGTCATACTGCGAACATGAACTTACGGGCATATGTAAGTCCGCACGTCTTAACGTTGTGGACGTCACGCAGGACGAGCGGCAATATAACTCCGTTCCCGCTGATTGGTACGTGATTGAAGAGGCGAATATTGACGGAATCGTCATATGGCAGGCAACGGACGGAACCGTCTATCGAACCCGCCCCGGCAGCGAAGCAGATAAAATCTGTGACTCGTTGGAAGAATACATCTCGCTGGAATAAAAGCGTATTGGTTATAGGGAACCTCTAAAAATTCCCAAAGATATTGAATAAAGTCGCAAAGTATGATATA
>OMBO01000459.1_pt1 | contig 27806 bp, 25 predicted proteins | sample 1644901 | NCBI WGS metagenome assembly OMBO01 (sample SAMEA103958144, study PRJEB25191) | human gut metagenome | reverse complement strand
ATGGATGTGGGCACGGTGGCGGCGGACGGCACGGCAGAGAAAGAGATCAACCTGGCCATTGCCCGGGATTTGTATGCTTTTGCGGTGATCAGCGGCATACCCGCCTCGATGACCCGCACCGGGGACTACCTGGTCTACAAGGCCGGAGACGACAAAAAGCGCTCAGATTTGTACAACCGTTTTGACTATATTAACAGCGTGGATAACGCAGTGCTGGTTTCTATTCATCAAAACCATTTTGCCGATACCTCCCAGTGGGGGATGCAGATTTGGTACACGGTGAACGATCCGTTGAGCAAGGCACTGGCTGCTCATATTTTAGCTTATGACAAGCAGCACTTGCAGCCGGGTAATCGTCGGGAGAACAAGCCGTCGGACGACAGCTATTATCTGCTTTATAAAGCCAAAGTGCCCTCCGTGATGGTGGAGTGCGGCTTTATGAGCAATGTAAAAGAAAATAATCAGTTAAAACAGGATGTTTATCGGCGCCGCGTGGCCTTTTGCATTTTGGCAGGGCTTAGCGACACCATGAAAACAGGGGAGTTACCGTAATGGCAAAACAGAGGAGTATGTATATTTGCAGCGAATGCGGCTACGAGAGCGGCAAGTGGTACGGCAAGTGCCCGGGCTGTGGCGAGTGGAACACCATGAATGAGGAGACCCCGGCGGTCAAATCCGTAGGCACCAAGCGCAGCAGCGGCGGTTATGCCTCGCGACCGTTAAAACGTTTGTCGGAAATTACAGAAGACGTGGAGCGGCGTATATCCACCGGTATTCATGAGTTTGACCGGGTGCTGGGCGGCGGTATTGTGGAGGGCAGCCTGGTGCTCTTAGGTGGCGATCCGGGTATCGGTAAATCCACCATTTTGCTGCAAGCCTGTCAGCACTTGGGACAGCACCATACCATTCTCTATGTGAGTGGCGAGGAGTCTGCCAATCAGATCAAGCTGCGTGCCAATCGGCTGGGTGTGACTACGGACAGTCTATACATTTTGGCAGAGACGGATGTGGGCAGTATTGCCGAGACCATTCGCAGTGAAAAGCCGGATATTGTGATCATTGACTCCATTCAAACCATGGTGTATGATCAGGTGACTTCTTCTGCCGGATCCGTGACCCAGGTGCGGGAGTGCACCAATATTTTTATGCACACAGCCAAAACCTACGGTATCCCTATTTTTGTAGTAGGCCATGTGAACAAGGACGGCGCCATTGCCGGACCTAAGGTTCTGGAGCATATTGTGGATACGGTGCTGTACTTTGAGGGCGAGCGGAACTACTCTTACCGTATTCTCCGAGGGGTGAAGAACCGCTTCGGCTCCACCAATGAGATCGGTGTGTTTGAGATGACCCAAGAGGGGCTTTTGGAGGTGGAAAATCCCTCGTTGATGATGCTCTCCGGTCGTCCAAAGAACGCCAGCGGCACCTGTGTGGCCTGTGTAATGGAAGGATCCAGACCGATTTTGGCGGAGGTGCAGGGATTGGTAACGGCAACCGGCTTCGGCACGCCCCGGCGTATGAGCACCGGCTTTGATTTTAACCGTATGGCAATGCTCATTGCGGTATTGGAAAAGCGGGCGGGCTTTTTCTTCAACACCATGGACGCTTATATCAATGTGGTCGGCGGTCTGCGGTTGGACGAGCCGGCGGCGGATCTGTCTGTGGCAATGGCGCTGGTGTCCTCGCTGAAGGACGCGGTGATCGGCGACAAGGTGCTGGCCTTTGGCGAGATCGGCTTGGCAGGCGAAATTCGCGCTGTCAGCCATTGCGAACAGCGCGTGCAGGAGGCCGGTCGCCTGGGCTTCCAGCGCTGTGTGATCCCATTCCATAATTACAAATCCCTGTCCAGGGACCTTAAAAAAGAATTGGATATTGTGCCGGTGCGCACCGTTCGCGACGCATTCAGTGCCTTGACGGTGAAAGAGTGATATTTTGACTTAATAAAGGACCCTGCTGCTGCAAGGTCCTTTTGCTTTTTTACTATCGTTCCCAATCTTGCAGGCGTTATGGCGCTGGGGTTTGGGGCTGATTTTTGCCGGTGGCCACCGTGCTGTCGTCAATTTGGTGATCCAGCAGGATTTCTTCTTGGGTCAGCATAAAATAGCTTTGCCAGGCGGGGTCCAGCGGCGTGTTGCCGTCTGCATCGGCCCAGGTCAAATCTACATGGTAGGTGCCGCTTTCCAGTTTTACCAGGTTCCAGGCGTGGGCGGTGTTTTGGGACACGCCGCTGACCTGTGTGCACCACAAATTTGCCTTGCGGCAAAGGTATTCAAATCCGCTGGCATAGCCCTGACAAATGGACGACCCGCCCTCGATGGTGCCGTAGGCGGTGGCAGTAGGTTTGCCGCCGGCGGAGTCGTTGTCATAAGTGGTGCGCAAGGAGATCACCGCTGCCAGGTAGCGGTACTTATCGTAGGTGCTAAAGGTCTTTGGAATCGCGCTGACGATCAAATTGCATTCTTCTTCAAAGATCTGTATTTCCTCTTTTATCTGCTTGGTATCCGCTGCGGTGCCTGTTGCGTCGTAGGGCAAAAAGTAGCAGGCCCGCAGAGCCGTGGTGCGGTCGCCCTCTACGATTTCTTCTATATCAAAATAATTCTCATATTCCGGGTGGTCCAGACACAGCGCGGATGCAGCCATCAAAACATTGTACAGCACAGCGTAGCCCCGGTCCTTGGCCGTGTATGTAAAAGGGGTCAAATCTTTAACTTTTGGGAGCATTTCGTCATAGAGTGCCTGTTGGTCGCCGTTTAGCCTGGCATAGGCGGCATTGTCCTGTTTGTATTCGTAGCTGACCGTGGTGGACCAGCCGCTGACAGGGTTCTTCTTCACCAGCTCCAGCGCAGTCTGAATGCTGTCCTCCACCCGCTGGCGGGCAAATGTTTGTGCGGCGTTTTCAGTGGTGGTAACTGCGGTTGTAGGTTCGGTAACCGTGGGCGTTTCTTTATTGCAGCCGGTGAGTAAGGGGAGCAGTACGGTAATACCGGCGCAGAACAGGGCGGGAAGCGCTTTCTTGAATCGCGTTCGTTTCAGTGGCCTTTGGCGCATGGTTTTCCTCCTATTGGTTGGTGGTTCCGCTGCTTTTTGTACGCTGAAAATAAAAAAAGCCACTGTAATCGAAATTACAGTGGACTTGGTGGAGCATAGGGGATTCGAACCCCTGACCTCCACACTGCCAGTGTGGCGCGCTCCCAACTGCGCTAATGCCCCGTAGCTATCTTGCTTTGGTAGTATAGCATAGCGTATATGGGAAAGTCAAGAGAATTTTTACAAAAAATGCAAAAACACAGATTTTTCTCTTTTGCATAGAATGAGATAGGTTCGTAGGAGGGGTGACAGTGGCGAGTATCAGCCTTTGTATGATCGTGCGGGACGAGGAAGCGGTACTGGGACGGTGCCTGGGGAGCGTGGCTCCGGCGGTGGATGAGATCATTGTGGTAGACACTGGCAGCATGGACGGCACCAAGGCGGTGGCGGCTGCCTATACCGATCGGATTTTTGACTTTGCCTGGGTAGATGATTTTGCAGCGGCACGCAATGCATCCTTTGCCAAGGCCACCGGGGATTATATCCTGTGGCTGGACGCAGACGATGTGCTGTTGCCGGAGGATCTGGATGCGTTGTTGTGTCTGAAAAATCGCCTGGACCAATCCCCGGCAGATGTGGTGATGATGCGCTACAACACCGGCTTTGACAGTCGCGGCAATCCCACTTTTTTCTTTGATCGAGAGCGGTTGGTGCGCCGTGCGGCGGGACCGGTTTGGTACGGTCGGGTACACGAATATATTCAGTGCCCGGGCACCAGAATTACAGTGAATATTGCCGTGACGCATCGATCAATCAAGACAGCGTACACCACCCGAAACCTACGGATCTATGAAAAGATGGCGGCGGCAGGGGAGTCGTTTACGCCCCGAGATCGATTCTACTACGGGCGGGAGTTATACTACCATCGGCAGTATGACCGTGCGGTACAGGAATTGCAGGCTTTTTTGGCGCCCGGCGACGGCTGGCTGCCGGATCAGTTGGAAGCCTGCAAGTTTCTGAGTGCAGCCCTGCACGACCAAGGGGATCGGAAGGGTGCGTTTGCTGCATTGTGCCGGAGCTTTGCCATGGGAGCACCTCGGGCGGACCTGGTATGCGGTTGCGGTGATCTGTTACTGGAACAAGGGGATTATCCGGCGGCGATTTGTTGGTACAAGTGGGCGCTGGAACTGCCCCAGGACCTGCATAGCGGCTTTGTAAACACGGATGACACCGGGTACTTGCCGTACCTGCGGCTTTGCGTTTGTTATGATCGTATGGGGGATTATGCAGCGGCTGCCCGCTGCAATGCCCAAGCCGCAGCGTACCGACCCGATGATGCCGCCGTGCAGCAGAACGCAGCCTATTTTGCCGCATTGCAGCACCCTGCCGACCTGCCGTCTATTGGAGAGGATAAGGAGCAAAACCGATGAATACAACGATTTATAAAAACCAACCTTGCTGCGACGCTTGCTGCAAGCCTGCCTGTTCCTGCTGTCCCACCGTTGTTGGGCCAACCGGTCCAACAGGGCCTACCGGTCCTATCGGCCCCACAGGTCCGGGTGTTGGCGCTACCGGCCCTACCGGTCCTATGGGTCCTACAGGCGCTACCGGTGCGGCCGGCAGTAACGGACAAATGGGGCCCACAGGTCCCACCGGTGCACCGGGTAGTAACGGCCAAATGGGTCCCACCGGTCCAACCGGTGCAACCGGAGCTGCTGGTTTTGCAGGCGCAACAGGACCTACCGGTGCAACAGGACCTACCGGCGCCACAGGTGTTGCAGGTCCTGCCGGTGCAATAGGACCTACCGGCGCAACAGGTCCTGCCGGTACAGCGGGTGCAACAGGTGCTACCGGCGCTACGGGTGCTACCGGCGCCACAGGTCCTACCGGTACAGCGGGTGCAACCGGCGCCACAGGACCTACCGGCGCTACGGGTGCCACCGGTGCAGCCGGAACGGTGCTGCCCGGCGAATTGGTGACCAATGGCTCTATGGAGCAGTTCACCAATACTGTCCCCACCGGCTGGACGATGAACAACGAGGCTTTGTCAGGGCAAGCTACTGCTGCCGGTCAGGTGCACAGCGGTTTATCAGCGGTGCAACTGGCATCAGGTGCGCAAATGCGCCAGACGCTCGCAGCTGCCCCAGGCAGCTATTACCGGCTTTCCTTTTATGCCCAAGGGGTAGGGGATCAACCGGCAGTGATTGGCAAGATCATCTTTACAGACACAGCCGGCGGCGAATCAAATGCGGCTGATGTGTCGGTGCGTCCTCAGGATATGGTTAAGACGGCGCCGAATTTTGGTTATTATCAGGTAATCAGTACTGTGGTGCCGGAGAATGTGACCACAGTGACAGTCTATCTGGAAGCAACCGGCGGCACGGATGACAGCGTAATTCTGGACGATGTTTCTCTGACCGTGGTTTAACTGCGGGGGCTCGGTGTGCCTAAGCGCACCGGGCTTTTTTCATTGCCAAAAAAGACAAAAAAGTCTACTCCAAATGGTCCGCGGTCAAATCGGCAAAAACAAAATAAACGAAGGCAGTAGGAGACTGCTGCCTGTTTATAAATCGGCTGCGATTTTTCGCCACAAGGCCACCGGTATAACCGTTGGCCTTAATTTTGTAAAAAATATTGCAATTTTTCTTTGTATTTTGCGAATCATCTGTTATAATAGGCACATTCCAAGGAGAGGATGTGGAGTAATGGGCGGATATTTTGCCGCAGTATCCAAAGAAGATTGCGTATTTGATTTGTTTTTCGGGGTGGACTACCACTCCCACCTGGGCACACGCCGGGCGGGAATGGCGGTGTATGACCCGGAAACCGGTTTTGACAAAGCCATACATAATATTGAAAACGCGCCGTTTCGTACGAAGTTTACCAAGGAGTCTCAGGAGATGCACGGCACCATGGGCATCGGCTGTATTTCCGATTTTGAGGCACAGCCCATACTGGTGCGCTCCCATCACGGGACCTTTGCCATTACAACGGTAGGGAAGATCAATAATGCAGACGCTATTGTGGACGAGATTATCGGGACGAACGCCCATTTCTTTGAAATGCACAACGGCGAGATCAATCCCACGGAACTGGTGGCAGCGCTGATCGACCAAAAAGAGAATTTTGTAGAGGGTATTCGCTACGCGCAAGATGTGATCGACGGCTCCATGAGTATGCTGCTTTTGACCCCCAAAGGGGTGTATGCTGCCCGGGACAAGCTGGGGCGCACACCCATTGCGCTGGGCAAAAAGCCGGACGGTTACTGCGCCAGCTTTGAAAGCTTTGCCTATTTGAACTTGGGCTATACCGATGATAAAGAACTTGGCCCCGGCGAGATCGTGGTGCTAACGCCGGACGGTGTGCAGCAGTTGGTTGCACCGGGCAAAAAAATGAAAATTTGCACCTTCTTATGGGTGTATTACGGTTATCCGTCCTCGTCCTATCAAGGGATCAGCGTGGAAAAAATGCGTTACCACTGCGGCGAGCTGCTGGCAGGCCGAGACAACGCCAAGCCGGACATTGTGGCCGGTGTGCCGGACTCCGGCATTGCCCACGCCATCGGCTATGCCAACGCCTCCGGCATTCCGTTTTCTCGCCCATTTGTTAAGTACACGCCTACCTGGCCCCGCTCCTTTATGCCGCCCAACCAGACCAAGCGCAACCTGATCGCTAAGATGAAGTTGATTCCGGTGCACGATTTGATTGAGGGCAAGAGCCTGCTGCTTATTGACGACTCCATCGTTCGCGGTACTCAACTGCGGGAAACTACGGAGTTTTTGTACGCCAGCGGCGCAAAAGAAGTGCATATCCGGCCGGCTTGCCCGCCGTTACTGTTTGGTTGTAAGTACCTGAACTTTTCCCGTTCCACCTCAGAGATGGAACTGATCACGCGTCGTGTGATCCTGGAACTGGAGGGCGGAGATCCGACAAAGGAAGTGCTGGCAGAATATGCCGACCCGGACAGCGAAAAATACGCTGCTATGGTGAAAAAAATCGGCGAAAAGCTGCACTTTACCAGCTTGCGCTATCATCGACTGGACGATATGATCGCTTCCGTAGGTATTCCTGCGGATCAGCTATGCACCTACTGCTGGAACGGCAAAGAATAAATAGTGCAAAAGAAAAAGAACAGTTATCCTTGCGGATAGCTGTTCTTTTTTGCTATTGAAATAGATGCTATTTATAGATTTATATCAATAACCGGTTACTCTGCTTTCATGTTCGCAAAGCACTCGCTGCAATAAACCGGACGGTCTTCCCGCGGCTCAAAGGGAACCTTGCAGGCTGCGCCGCAGTTGGCGCAAACAGCGTCGTGCATTTCGCGGGGACCGCGAGCGGCGGCTTTTCTTGCGCTACGGCAAGCTTTGCAGCGCTGGGGCTCATTGACAAATCCCTTTTCAGCATAGAACTCCTGTTCACCGGCTGTAAAGACGAATTCGTTCCCACAATCCTTGCAGACTAATGTTTTGTCTTCGTACATTGGACCTTAACTACCTCTCATAAGATTTATTCAAAAAGAAGCGTCAACTTCTTACGAATACGCTGTAATGCGTTGTCTACCGCCTTTGGGCTTTTGTTCAGTCGGGAGGCAATATCCGCATATCGAAAACCGCTGATGTGTAGGCGCAGCACCTCATTTTCCATGGGGGACAACTGCTGCTCCAGCGCGCGGCTCAGGCGCGCCACACTCTCTGCGGCCAAAAAATCGTCCTCCGCGCTGACGGCTGTACCGGCATGATCCAGATAGTCCTCCAAGGGAACCATATTATCCGTGGGAACATCTTTGCGCCGACTGAATTTTCGCAGCGCGGTTTGTATTGCATTTTCAATACAAGTGCCGGCAAAAGTGCGAAAAGCGGCGCCTCGTTTCGGTTGGTACGCACGCAGGGCGGCCAGCAGACCGATCATGCCCTCCTGGACCAGATCATCCTTCTCCAGCGGAGAGTGAATGTACTTCATGGCAATCATCTCCACAGTGGGGCGCATGGCCTGGACCAGTGCATTTATGGCTTCTCCGCTGCCGCTTTGAGCGGCGGAAACCAGCGATTCAATATCTGTTTTTTTTGTTGCTGACATAATTTTCCTGCCTTATGATTGATTATACAACGGTTATTGGTCATAGTCAACAATTTTTCATTCTGCAAGAAAAAATTATTATTTAACTTGGATAATAATGTGCAAAACGCGCAAAATGGTGATTAATTTAAAATGCTTATACATTAAAGCGAAACAGCACTACATCGCCGTCCTGCATCACATAGTCCTTGCCCTCACTGCGGACCAGGCCTTTCTCCTTGGCAGCCGTCATACCGCCGCAGGCCACCAGATCGTCAAAGGAAACCACCTCGGCGCGAATGAAGCCCCGCTCAAAGTCTGTATGGATCTTGCCGGCAGCCTGGGGCGCCTTGGTGCCTTTTTTGATGGTCCAGGCACGCACTTCCGGCTTACCGGCGGTCAGGTAGGAAATCAGACCCAAAAGGGAATAACTCTTCTTGATCAGCCGATCCAGCCCGCTTTTTTCCAGCCCCATATCACTCAGGAACATGGCCTTTTCGTCCTCGTCCAGTTGGGCGATCTCTGCCTCCATTTCTGCGCAGATGGGCAGAGTCTCCGCACCCTCTGCGGCAGCGATCTCCTCCACCGCTTTGTAGAACGGATTGCTCTCGATCCCGGCGTTAAAGTCGTCCTCGCCCATATTGCAGGCATAGATCACCGGCTTGATGGTCAGGAGGGAAACTTCTTTCAGATACTCTTGTTCCTCCTCACTGATCTCCACGCTGCGGGCGGTTTTGCCTTCTTCCATCTCCGCAGCCAGTCGCTCCAGAAACGCCACTTCCGGCGCCAGAGTCTTGTCGCCCTTCATGGCTTTTTTACGGCTGTCGATTCGTCGATTCAGAATATCCAGATCCGAGAGGATCAGCTCCAAATTGATGGTCTCAATGTCTCTTGCCGGATCCACAGAGCCGTCCACATGTGTGATGTCGTCATTCTCAAAGCAGCGCACCACATGGATAATGGCGTCTACCTCCCGGATATGGGAGAGGAATTTGTTGCCCAGACCCTCGCCCTTGGACGCACCCTTGACCAGCCCTGCAATGTCCACAAACTCAATGGTGGCCGGCGTGAATTTGTCCGGGTGGTACATTTCTGCCAGCTTGTCCAGCCGTTCGTCCGGCACGCTGACCATACCCACATTCGGCTCTATTGTGCAAAAGGGGTAGTTGGCGCTTTGGGCGCCTGCGTTTGTAATGGCGTTAAAAAGTGTACTTTTGCCAACATTTGGCAAGCCTACGATACCAAGTTTCATTCTTTTAGCTCCGATGTCTGAATTACACGTTTTTTAGTGCGAATATAAGTATATACCAATGCTACTGTTTTTACAAGGATAAATTTTTCTTGACATAGTATCGCAAATATCCTAAAATATATATTAAATTTTTGTGATAGGAGAGGAATTTAATGGAACTCAATGGCTCTCAGATCGTTCTTGAAGTCTTGAAAGAACAGGGCGTAGATACCATCTTTGGTTATCCCGGCGGTACGATCCTGAATATTTTTGACGAGCTTTATAAATATGGCGACACCTTTAAGCATATTTTGACTGCCCATGAGCAGGGCGCGTCCCACGCGGCAGACGGCTATGCCCGCGCTACCGGCAAGGTGGGTGTGTGCTTTGCCACCTCCGGCCCTGGCTCCACCAATTTGGTGACCGGTATTGCCACGGCCTATATGGACTCTGTGCCGGTGGTTGCCATTACCTGCAACTATGCCACCTCCGGCTTGGGGCGAGACAGCTTCCAAGAGGTAGATATTTGCGGTATTACCATGCCCATTACCAAGCACAACTTCCAGGTGAAGTCTGTGGAGGAGCTGGCGCCCACGCTGCGCCGGGCGTTCCGCATTGCCCAGACCGGGCGCAAAGGTCCTGTTCTGGTTGATATTCCCAAGGATATAACTTCTGCCACTTGTGATTATGTGGCGGAACCGAAAGTGGAGATTGAGCCGTTTAAGATGCCCAAGCAGTCTTGCATAGATCGGGCGCTGGAATTGCTGAGAAACGCCAAGAAACCGCTGATTTATGTTGGTGGCGGCGCCATTCTCTCCAAAGTGGGCGAAGATCTGATTACTTTTGCCGAGAAACTGGACGCACCGGTGGTGTCCTCTCTTATGGGACTGGGTGCATTTCCGTACGGCCACCCGCTCCACGTGGGGCTGATCGGTATGCACGGCCATTTTGAGGCCAATAAGGCGGCGCATGACTGCGATGTGCTCATCACTTGCGGCGCGCGTTTCTCTGACCGTGTGGCCGGCAACCGCAAGAAGTTTGCGCCTAATGCAGAGATTTTACATATTGACATTGACGCAGCGGAGATGGACAAAAACATCTTTTCCAACTACCACCTGCGTGGCGATTTGGCAGAAATTCTGCCCATGCTGACCCGTAATGTGGAGCAGATGGATCACAGCGACTGGAAAGCGGAGATCGAGGCCAGCCGGCATCCCTTTAAGCAGCTGCAGATTGGGGATTATGTAAATCCCCAGGTCTTAATTGAAAAAATTGATGAAAAGACCCCGGACGACACCATTGTGGTCACCGATGTGGGTCAGCACCAGCTGTGGGCGGCACAGTTCTATAAGTACACCCGACCCCGCACCCTGCTGACCTCCGGCGGCCTGGGCACTATGGGCTATTCCATGGGCGCTGCCTTTGGCGCGGCTATGGGCTGCCCGGATCAAACCGTGGTGATGTTTGCCGGTGATGGCGGTTTCCACATGAACCTGTCTGAGCTGGCAACCATGGCGTCCTACAATATCCCGGTCAAGATGTTCATTATGAACAACACTGTGCTGGGTATGGTGCGCCAGTGGCAAAAGCTGTTTTATGGCAACCGCTTTTCCGATACAGATCCCCACCGAGTTACGGATTTTGTGAAGGTGGCAGAAGCCTTTGGTGTAAAGGGACTGCGTATCCATACCAATGATGATATTGACGCAGTGCTGGCAGAGGCGCTGGCTTATCCCGGTCCGGTGTTGGTGGACTGCCGTATTTCGCCGGACAGCAATGTGCTGCCGATGATCCCGCCCGGCGGCGCACACACGGATATTATCGAGCAGTTTAACTGATTGGAGGCAAGGAAGATGAAAGAGAAATTGGTTTTATCTGTTCTTGTGGATAACGAGAGCGGCGTGCTGCAACGGGTGGCCAGCCTGTTCTCCCGCCGTGCATACAACATCTCCTCTCTGACGGTGAGTGAGACGGAGGACCCGAACTTTTCCCGTATGACCATTGAGACCAACACGGAGCCGGAGAATTTTCGCCAGATCAAGCGCCAGCTGTTAAAGCTGGAGATCGTGGAGAAAGTATCTGAGCTGACTCCGGACAATTCCGTGTCCTCTGAGTTGCTGCTGGTGAAGGTGCACGCCCAGGGCATTCCGGAGAAAAACGCCCTTTTAGCATTCAACGCCGGTTATGGTGCTCGTGTGCTGGATATTTCTGCTGAGACGGTGACCCTGGAGTTCACCGGTGCGGGAGAGATGCTGGACGCCTTTATTCAACGACTGGAGCAACGCTTTAGCATTGTGGAAATGGCGCGTACCGGCGTGACCTCGCTGGAGCGCGGCGCCGGTTCCTTTACGGACGATATTTAAGGACGGTGACGATCATGGGAATGACAATGACGCAAAAGATCCTGGCGGCGCACGCCGGTTTGGATCATGTAGTAGCCGGTCAATTGATTGAGGCCAAGCTGGATATGGTACTTGGCAACGATGTGACCTCTCCGGTTGCCATCAATGAGATGAACAAATTTGGCAAGGACGGCGTGTTTGACAAGACCCGCATTGCCCTTGTAATGGATCACTTTACGCCCAACAAGGACATTCAGTCCGCGCAGAACTGCAAGCAGGTGCGTACTTTTGCCCGTGCCCACGGCATTACCCACTATTTTGATGTGGGCAACATGGGGATTGAGCACGCGTTGCTGCCGGAGCAGGGGATTGTGGCCTGTGGTGACTGCGTGATCGGCGCAGACAGCCACACCTGTACTTACGGTGCACTGGGTGCGTTCTCCACCGGCGTAGGCTCCACGGATATGGCTGCCGGTATGGTTACCGGTAAGGCTTGGTTTAAGGTTCCCTCCGCCATTAAGGTTGAGATCACCGGCAAAAAAGCACCCTTTATCAGCGGGAAAGATGTGGTACTGCACTTGATCGGTGAGATCGGTGTGGACGGCGCTCTCTACCAGTCTTTGGAATTTACCGGCGATGGTATTGCGGAGCTTTCTATGGACGATCGGCTGTGCATCAGCAATATGGCCATTGAGTGCGGCGCCAAAAACGGAATCTTTCCGGTAGATGATGTGACCTTGCAGTATGTGAACGGCCGCGCAGAGCGGGAATATACGATTTTTGAGGCAGACCCGGACGCAGAATACACCCGCACGGTAAAAATTGATTTGAGCACCTTAAAGCCCACCGTGGCATTTCCGCATCTGCCGGAGAATACCCATACTATTGATCAGGTGGACGGTGAAAAGATCGCTATTGACCAGGTGGTGATTGGCTCCTGCACCAATGGCAGAATGGAAGATATGCGCGCTGCTGCTGCAATTTTGAAAGGTCGCAAGGTGGCGCAGGATGTGCGCGTGATCGTGATCCCGGCCACCCAGCGCATTTATTTGCAGTGCATTGAGGAGGGTCTGACCCAGATCTTTATTGAGGCCGGTGCAGTCGTGTCTACACCTACCTGCGGCCCCTGTCTGGGCGGTCACATGGGTATTTTGGCTGCTGGTGAGCGGGCGGTCTCTACCTCAAACCGAAACTTTGTGGGCCGTATGGGTCACACGGAGTCTGAGATTTATTTGGCCTCTCCCGCTGTGGCTGCCGCCTCTGCGGTCAAGGGCTATATTGCCGACCCGGCTACGGTATAAGGAGGTCACGGTATGATAGCAAAAGGTAAGGTACATAAGTTCGGCGACAATGTGGACACGGATGTAATCATTCCTGCCCGCTACCTGAACAAAAGTGACGAGGCTTGGCTGGCTTCTCATTGTATGGAAGATATTGACAAGGATTTTGTAAATAAGGTGCAGCCCGGTGACATCATGGTGGCCAAGGCGAACTTTGGTTGCGGCTCCTCTCGTGAACACGCACCCATTGCCATTAAGGCCAGCGGTATCAGCTGCGTGATTGCCTCCACCTTTGCTCGTATTTTTTACCGCAATGCCATTAATATCGGCCTTGCGATCTTAGAGTGCGACCAGGCTGCCAACGAGATCAACCAGGGCGATGAAGTGCAGGTGGATTTTGACAGCGGCGTGATCACGGATCTGACCACCGGCAAGGTGTATCAGGCCCAGCCGTTTCCGCCGTTCATTCAGAACATTATCAAAAACGGCGGTTTAATGAAGTCCATTGGTTAATGATTGCAGCAAAGGGTTTAGTGATGAAGCAGTTTGTTTTGAACGAAGATAATTTAAGAAAAGGCTGGAGCGGTGCGTCGGAATTTTGGTTCTCCCGTCAGGATATGCAGGTGCACAGCATGGCGGAGTTGGCGGATTTGGATCACCCGGAGGATACCGGCACATCGGCGTATCTGCTGTCTTTGGGCTATATTCCGTACTTTTATGTAACGGACGGCGAAGTGATGCGTGCGTTTGTTCACTCTATCGGCAATGCCAAGATCAAGGCTGTGTTTGATCAAACGCCGGATGATGCTGTGGTTGAGACTTTTTGGAAATATTTTAATGCTTATAAGGAATTTTCTGAGAAGTTTGATGCATTTCAGACCGAGTATGTGCGCAAAAAGGCTGCGGATTGGTGCTATGAAAACGGCATTGACTACACCTTGGATACAAAGAATTAATAAAACAGCAAAACGCCCGACAGTTCCAAACTGCCGGGCGTTTCTTAGTGTTAAATTTTAGATGTAGGAGTGCTCCATAGTCGCCACGACTCGCAGTCGGGGGTCACGCTGCTGCACGGCCGCTTGTACTTCCTTCAAAATTTGGCTGCGGTGCTTTTTGTGTTCTTTGGGCACCACAATGTCCATGATCAGGTTCATGTGGTCACTGCACTCCACCAGCCGAAAGTCATGAAAGCGCAGCTCAGGATCGTAGTCTTGCAGAATTTCCGCCATGAGTTTGCGGTATTTATCCACCGTGGCGTCATGGATTGCAATGGGATCCATGTGAATACAGATAACAATTTGCAGTTCTTTACTAATTTGGTGCTCCACACGGTCAATGGCGTTGTGCACCGCCATAATATCCTGATCTGCCGGTACTTCCGCATGTGCAGAGGCGATGATCCGCCCCGGGCCGTAGTCGTGAATAATTAAATCGTGCACGCCTACAATCAACGGTTCTGCCAGCATACGGCGCTCAATCTCATCCACCAGCTCTTTGCTGGGCGCCTGACCCAGCAAGGGTCCCATAATGTCCTTTAAGGTGCTCACACCTCCGGCGAGGATAAACGCGGCGACCAGCAGCCCCATGATGCCGTCTGCCCGGTCAAAGGCGGTAAAGGCAGACAACAGCAGTGCCGCGCCGGCTGCGGCGGTGGAAATGCAGTCGTTCAGGCTGTCCTGGCGTACAGCTTTCAGATTGAGATTGTTGCTCTCTTTATACAGTACCTGGTTAAAGTAAGCCATCCACAGCTTGACCCCAATGGACAGCACAAGCACCGCCACGGTCACGGCACTGAACCGCACCTCTTGGGGATGAATGATCTTTTCAATACTGCTTTTGCCCAACTCAAATCCCATTAGGAAAATAAAGCCACGATTAGGGCACTGATGTATTCCATTCTGCCGTGGCCGAATGGGTGGTCGTTATCTACCGGCTTGCTTGCGATTTTTGCGCCGATTACGGTGACGATGTTGGAGGAAGCGTCTGACAGGTTATTGGCGGCGTCTGCGGTGATAGACACCGAGTGGCTTACCGTGCCGCAAATAAATTTCAGAACGCTCAGCAGCAGATTGCAGAGAATGCCCACAATGCCGCTGAGTACGCCGTAGCGCTGCCGGTCTTTGGCGTTTTGCTTTGCATCCCGTGGAATGAATTTATGTATCAAAAACTTGGTCATAGTCGAGGCCCTCTTTTTTGTGTTATTTTTAAGTTTATCACAATTACGACTTCAAAACAAGGGCAAAGTGTGATAGAATAGGGGCGGTGATGAGATGAAGAAACTACTGATTATCGGCGGTTCGCCTCGGCCAAATGGGGTCAGCGAAGAATTGATCCGCCAGGTGAAGCCGTATTTTATCGACTGCAAGATCGTAGAATATAATACGTACAAGCTGGCGCCGGCGCCTTGTACCGACTGCCGTTTTTGCGAGCAGCATGCGGGCTGCGCCAACAAAGATCTGGATATATTTTTTGAGGACTTTGAAGACGCGGACTATATTGCGTTCTTTACTCCGGTGTATAATAACTTTTTTCCGGCTCCGCTGAAGGCAGTGATCGATCGGTTCCAGCGGTATTACAGTGCCCGCTTCAAACGGGGTGCCAAGCCGCCTATTGCTAAGCCGAAACGGGTAGGCGTGGTGATCGTAAGCGGCTCCAATGCGCGGCAGTGTGCCGACTATATGACTGCCACCTTGCGCCAGTCTTTTACGGTCCTTAACGGAGAGGTTACGGCACGGTACTATATCCCGGGCACGGACCGGGGGCAGTACACCTTTAACAACATTGAACTGCAAAAATTTATTCATCAGCTGCGGGGCGAGGGCGCCGGGCGATAAAGGAATAGGGGAGCGCCACGGTGCTCCCTATCTTTCTGCGTGCATATATAATAATTTATATATTATATTGCAAGCCGTGCGTCTTTGTGTTATAATAATTTAAATTTATTATGGGATAGTGTCAGTATGCGTATTCTTGGTATTGACCCCGGGTATGCCATTATCGGCTGGGGCGTGCTTGACTATAAAGGCAATAAATTCTCTGTGGTGGACTACGGCGCCATCACCACGCAGGCCAAAACGCCGTTTCCTTTGCGGCTGCAAATGATCTACACGGGTATGATCGGCCTGTTTGATACCTATCACCCGGAGGTGATGAGTATGGAGAAGTTGTTTTATAACAACAATGCCAAGACCGTGATTGATGTGGCGCAAGCCAGAGGGGTCATCACCCTGTCCGCCCAACAAAAAAATGTGCCAATCTTTGAATACACCCCCTTGCAGGTGAAACAGTCGGTGGTGGGCTATGGCCGGGCGGAGAAGAAGCAGGTACAGGAGATGACCCGCCTGATTTTGAATTTAGAGAAAATACCCAAGCCGGACGACACGGCTGACGCACTGGCTATGGCCATCTGTCACGGCCACGCCAGCGGCAGCCTGCTGGGGCGGTTGGGCAACCTGCGATAAGGAGTTACTTATGATTTACAGTTTGGACGGTACGCTCACTTATTTTGACCAGAATTTTGCGGTGGTCAGCTGCGGTGGTGTGGGGTTTAAGTGCTTCACCACGCTGACCACCTTACAGTCTCTGCCGGGCGTGGGCAAGCCGGTGCAGCTTTTCACTTACTTATCTGTGCGGGAGGATGCGCTGGATCTTTACGGCTTTGCCACCACGGCGGAGCTGGATTGCTTTAAGCTGCTGATCTCCGTAAACGGCGTGGGCCCTAAGGCGGCGCTGGCAATCTTGTCGGAGCTGTCGGCGGATCGATTGGCCGTTTGCATTGCCGGCGGGGACGCCAAGTCCCTGACGCGTGCGCCGGGTATCGGCAAAAAGATTGCCGAGCGCATTGTGCTGGAATTGAAAGATAAAATGGGCGTGCTGGATTTGGGTAGCAGCAGAGAGGTGCAGGCGGCAGCCGCTGCCAATACCGCCGGCTCTGTTGCGGCAGAGGCGGTGGAAGCGCTGGTGGCTCTGGGCTACGGTCAAAGCGACGCCGCTGTGGCTGTGGGTCAGATGGAACCCGGCCTGTCGGTGGACGAGATGATCCGCCGGGGGCTGCGCCAGCTGGCCGCCAATTTGTAAGCCTCGAACAGATTAGGAGTTGCCTATGGAAGATATGGATTTGGAAAATCGTATTGTGTCTACCGGCCTGACGGAGACGGATACGGATATAGAGAATTCCCTGCGTCCCAAGACCCTGGATGACTATATTGGGCAAGATAAAGTGAAAGAGAACCTGGCCGTTTACATTGAGGCGGCGCGCACCCGTGGCGAGGCGCTGGATCATGTGCTGCTGTACGGTCCGCCCGGATTGGGCAAGACCACGCTGGCGGGCATTATTGCCAATGAGATGGGCGTGAACATTCGTGTCACCAGCGGTCCGGCCATCGAGAAGCAGGGCGATCTGGCGGCACTGCTTACCAACCTGCAAGAGGGGGATGTGCTCTTTATTGACGAGATTCACCGTCTGAACCGCAGCGTTGAGGAAGTGCTGTATCCAGCTATGGAGGACCGTGCGCTGGATATTATCATCGGCAAAGGCCCTTCCGCCCGTTCTATTCGGCTGGATCTGCCCAACTTCACCTTAGTTGGCGCTACCACCCGTGCCGGGCAACTGTCGGCGCCACTGCGTGACCGTTTTGGCGTGATCTTACGGCTGGAGCTTTACACGGATGATCAGCTGGCCACCATCGTTAAGCGCTCGGCGGGGATTTTGAATATTCCCATTGAACAGGACGGTGCCTTGCAGATCGCTTCCCGCTCCCGAGGCACCCCGCGTATCGCCAACCGTTTGCTCAAGCGCAGCCGTGACTTTGCCCAGGTAAAGTACGACGGCGTAATCAATGCTGAGGCGGCGGAGGATGCCCTCTCTCGTATGGAGATCGATCAGCTGGGACTGGACGGTATTGATCGTCGCTTGCTGACCACCATGATCAAAAATTATAACGGCGGACCTGTGGGGCTGGAAACCATTGCCGCAGCCATCGGTGAAGAGGCAGTGACCATTGAGGATGTGTACGAGCCGTATTTAATGCAGATCGGCTTTCTCAGCCGCACGCCTCGTGGGCGCTGCGTGACCCCGGCGGCCTACCGGCATTTGGGATTCCAGCAGGACGGGCAGCAAACTTTACTTTAACCATCGTAAATTAAAATTCAAACCGTTATAGACGGAAACACACAGTTCTTTTTAACAACAAAGGAGAATGGTATGGGCAGATTGTTTGGAACAGACGGCGTGCGTGGCATAGCCAATAAAGATTTAACCAACGAGCTGGCGCTCTCGATCGGCAAGGCGGCAGCCAAAGTTTTGGCCGGTGAGCTGGGCAGAAAACCCACGGTGCTCATCGGTAAAGACACCCGGGCGTCCGGCGATATGCTGGAGGCGGCGCTCACTGCCGGGCTTTGCGCCGTGGGGGCGAATGTGCTCTCCGTGGGCGTAGTGCCTACCCCGGCAGTAGCTTACCTGATCGGCCGCTACGGCTGTGATGCCGGCGTGATGATCTCCGCTTCACACAACCCTTGCGAATACAACGGCATTAAGATCTTCCAGTCCACCGGCTACAAGCTGGATGACGCCATAGAAGAAGAAATTGAGGCGATTATCCTGGACGGTGCAGAAGAAATTCCGGAGAAGCTGGGCGGCGATGTGGGCAATCGGCTCTATTGCAAGACGGCCGTGGAGGATTATGTGCGCCATGTGGTGGACACCGCCGATGTTCGCTTTGACGGGCTGAATATCGCTCTGGACTGCGCCAACGGCTCCGCTTCCGTTTGTGCCAAACAGATCTTTACCGCTCTGGGTGCCCGGTGTTATATGCTTTCCGACACGCCGGACGGTGTGAATATCAACGATCACTGCGGCTCCACCCACCCGGAGGAGCTAATGCAGTTTGTAACGGACAATGGGCTGGACTTAGGGCTGGCATTTGATGGCGACGCAGACCGTATGCTGGCGGTGGACGAAAACGGTCAATTGGTGGACGGCGACAAGGTGATCGCCATTTGCGCCAAGCGGATGCTGGACGAAGGCACTTTGGCTAAGAACACCGCCGTGGTAACGGTGATGAGCAATATGGGCTTCTTTAAGTTCTGTGAAGAGAACGGTATTGCCTGTGAAAAGACGGCAGTGGGTGACCGTTACGTGCTGGAGCGTATGCTGCAAAAGGGCTATAACATCGGCGGCGAGCAAAGCGGGCATGTGATTTTCCTGGATTACGCCACCACCGGCGACGGTGAGCTTAGCGGTGTGCAGTTGCTTAAGACAGTGGTGAAAAGCGGCAAAAAGCTGTCTCAGCTTGCAAAGATTATGACCGTTTATCCGCAGGTGCTCATCAATGTGCAGGTGACACCGGAGGGCAAGCAGAAATATAACAACGACGAATATATTATCTCTGCCGTTCAACAGGCTGAGATGGATTTGATGGGCGACGGCCGCGTGCTGGTTCGGGTCAGCGGTACAGAGCCTTTGGTGCGGGTGATGTTAGAGGGCAAAGATCTGGAAAAGATCACCCGACTGGGCAATCGAATTGCAGATGTGGTACGGGAGAGATTGAGTTAATGCGTGTAGCCAGTGACTGGAAAGATTATGAACTGATAGACTGCTCTGCCGGCGAAAAGCTGGAGCGTTGGACCAGAGAAATCCTTGTTCGTCCGGACCCCCAGGTGATTTGGAATAGCCCGCGGGAGAACCGCTTGTGGGCACAGCCGGGGGCACGCTATGTGCGCTCCCGCACCGGCGGTGGCAAGTGGCAGACTTTTAAGCGCATTCCTGCTGTGTGGCAGGTGCGCTATAAGGACTTGACTTTTAACATCAAGACCATGGGCTTTAAGCACACCGGCCTGTTCCCGGAACAGGCTGTGAATTGGGATCTGGTGCGTGGCATGATCGAGGGCGCTGACCGTCCGGTAAAGGTACTCAACCTGTTTGCCTATACCGGCGGTGCCACGGTTGCCTGCCTGAAATCCGGTGCAGAGGTAGTTCATGTGGACGCCTCCAAGGGTATGGTCCAGTGGGCCAAGGAGAACGCGGCCGCCTCCGGCGTGGCAGACGGCGCTGTGCGCTGGATCGTGGACGATTGTATCAAGTTTGTGCAGCGAGAAATTCGCCGGGGTAACCGGTATGACATTGTGATCCTGGACCCGCCCAGCTACGGCCGGGGGCCAAAAGGTGAGATCTGGCACCTGGAAGATAATTTATATGATTTTGTGACCCTGGTGCAACAGGTGCTCAGCGATGACGCTCTGGCAGTGGTGTTGAATTCTTATACCACCGGCCTGTCTGCCTCGGTAATGCAATATATTTTGGAAGATGTTTTGGTGCGTCGAATGGGCGGTTCTGTGTCTGCGGACGAGATTGGCCTGCCGGTGACGGAAACCGGCGGTGTGCTGCCCTGCGGTGCCACCGCTGTGTGGAAAGGCAAAGATGGCAATTCTTGAATTTAACGATGTAACATTTACATATCCTGCGGACCCGGACGCTCCCAAGGACGCGCCTGCGCCCCGCCCGGTGCTCAGCCACTTGAACCTGCAGATCGAGAAGGGCTCCTTTGTGGCGGTGTTGGGGCATAACGGCTCCGGCAAATCCACATTAGCCAAGCTCTCTAACGGCATTTTGTTTCCCCAAAGCGGGCAAGTCATCGTAGATGGCACACCGCTGACGCAAGACGAAGATGTGGTCTATAACGCGCGCCGCAAGGTGGGTATGGTGTTTCAAAACCCGGACAACCAAATCGTCTCCTCTATTGTAGAGGAGGATGTGGCCTTTGGGGTGGAGAATTTGGGCGTGGAGCCAAAGGAATGCCGCCGCCGGGTGGATGCTGCGCTAAAGACAGTTGGCATGTATGCGGAGCGGCTGAAATCGCCCTCCAAGCTTTCCGGCGGTCAAAAACAGCGGGTAGCCGTGGCAGGCATTATTGCCATGCGGCCCCTGTGTATTGTACTGGACGAACCCACGGCGATGCTGGATCCCAGTGGTCGCCGAGAAGTGCTGGACACCGTGAAGAAACTGAACAAAGAAGAGGGGATCACCATTCTGCTCATTACCCATTATATGGATGAGGCGGTGCAAGCCGATCGGGTGGTGGTGATGGACGACGGCGTGATCCGACTGGACGGTGCGCCGCGGGCGGTTTTTGCCCATGTGGATGAGCTGAAAGCCCTGGGCCTCGATGTCCCCCAGGCAACGGAACTGGCGGATCGGCTGGGCTTTGCCGAACACGCAGTTTTGAACACTGCGGAATGCGTGGATGTATTGATTTCCAACTTGGAGGAACAAAAACTTGGCTGTACTGACCTGTGAAAAACTCAATTACCGTTACAGTGTGGGTACGCCATTTGAGACGGCGGCGCTGCAGGATGTGTCTTTCTCTGTGGAGGAGGGCGAGATTGTGGGCATTATCGGTCACACCGGCTCCGGAAAATCCACGCTCATCCAGCACCTAAACGGCCTGATAGAGCCCCAAAGCGGCAAAGTCTATGTGGACGGCGCGGATATTTGGAGTAAGCAAAACCGCAAGCAAATTCGCCGTGTACGCTTTCAGGTAGGGCTGTGTTTTCAGTACCCGGAGTACCAAATTTTTGAAGAAGATGTATATAAAGAGATCGCTTTCGGTCCCAAGCAAATGGGACTGGACAGCGAGGAAATTCGCCGCCGGGTGTTCCATTCTATGGAATTGGTGGGCCTGTCCCGTGATTTTGCGGAGCAATCGCCCTTTGATCTGTCCGGTGGGCAAAAGCGCCGTGTGGCCATTGCGTCCATTTTGGCAATGGAGCCAAAGGTTTTGATTTTAGATGAGCCCTGCGCCGGGTTGGACCCCCGCGGAAGGGATCAAATTTTAGATCTGATCCGTAGTTACCGGGACCGTACCGGGGCAACGGTGCTCTTCGTCTCCCACTCTATGGAAGATGTGGCGCGCATTTGCCGCCGCGTGCTGGTGATGCACCGGGGGCAGGTGGCCGCCTATGGCCCGGTTGCCGATGTGTACGCCAATGCGGAGGAACTGCGCCAAATGGGGCTGAATGTGCCCCAGGTAACGGATATATTTTTAGAAATGCGGCGGCGTGGCGTACCGTGCCGCACGGATATTTTTACGGTTGACGACGGCGTGCGCGAATTTCAGCGCCTAAAGAGAGAGGGGGTTCGCCTGTGAATTCCAGTATGACCATTGGTCAGTATTTTCCCGGCAATTCCCCGGTGCACCGTATGGATGCGCGTATGAAGATCGTGCTCACCTTTTTGATGGTGGTGGCGGTGTTCTTGTGCAAGAACTTTTGGTCACTGGGGCTGGCCATCGTCTTTATGATTCTGGCGGTGGGTCTGTCTAAGATACCGCCTAAAACCATCTTGAAGAGCATTAAGCCCCTGGTCGTGATTATACTCATTACCGGCGTTATTAACCTGTTTTACGGCGAAGGTGAGCCGCTGGTGAGCCTGGGCAAGCTGAAGATCACCATGGATGGTGTGATGACTGCCGTTTTTATGGCTGTACGTATTATCGAGTTGGTGATTGTTGGCAGTCTGCTGACTTACACCACTTCGCCTACGGAATTGACGGACGCTCTGGAGCGACTGCTTAAACCCCTAAAAGTGTTTAAGATTGATGTGCATGTGATCGCTATGACTATGACAATCGCCCTGCGGTTTATTCCAACTTTGATCGAGGAAATCGACAAAATTATGGCTGCGCAGAAATCTCGGGGCGCCGATATGGAGAGTGGGGGACTGATTCGCAGAGCCAAAGGATTGGTGCCCATCTTGATTCCTTTGTTCATCTCCTCTTTTCGCCGCGCCAATGAGCTGGCGGACGCTATGGAGTGCCGCTGCTATCGTGGCGGTGCCGGGCGTACCAAGATGAAAGAAATGCACCTGCATACCGGTGACTTTTTTGCGCTGGCGGCGGTGGTGCTGTATATTGCAGGCATTTTTGTGGTGAATCACTTTCTAGGTTCGGTACTTTAAGTTATGCGGAATTTGTTGTTAAACATTGGATATGACGGCGCTGACTACCACGGCTGGCAGGTGCAAAAAAATGCCGTTACCGTGCAGGAAGTGTTCCAAAACGCGGTAGAAAAGGTGTTTGGCGCGCGGCTGCCGGTAAAGGGCTGCTCCCGCACAGACAGCGGTGTGCACGCAAATTGTTATTTTGTCAGTTTTCAAACAGAGCTGTCCATTGCCTGTGACGGTGTGGTGCGGGCGCTGAATACAGTGCTGCCCAAGGATATTGCGGTACTGGACTGTCGAGAGGTTCCTCTTGAATTTCACCCCCGGTACTGCTGCCGAGAGAAAGAATATGTATATAAACTGTACAACGGTGCCATTCGGGATCCGTTTTTGCTGCGCTATGCGTACCAGTACCGCTACCCAATTCGGTTGGAGCGTATGCAGCAGGGGGCCAAGGCGTTCCTGGGCACCCACGATTTTCGCGGCTTTTGCAGCGCACGCAGCGATGTGGAGGACACAGTGCGCACCATTACCGCCTTTACCGTAGAGCGGCAAGGGGATATGGTACTGTTTAAGGTGAGCGCAGACGGCTTCCTTTACAATATGGTGCGCATTCTCGTTGGCACGCTGCTTTTTGTCAGTGAGGGCAAGATTGACCCGGCGGATTTGCCGGCGATCATTGATAGTGGGGAGCGCATTCGCGCCGGTAAGACGGCGCCGCCCCAGGGGCTGTACCTGAACCGGGTTGAGTATGACCCGGCAGACTTCAAGATGTAAACAGAAAGGCGGTGCTTTTGTGGAAGCGGAAGACCGGCAGGCGCTTCGGCGGGAACGCAAGCGCCAAAAAGATAAAAAAGTACGCAGGATCGTATGGATTGTGCTGGCTGTGCTGCTGGCGGCCATTGTGATCCTAAAGCTGTGCGAGGTGGATTTCGGCAGCCTGCGCGGCGGCAGCGGTACATCGTCCGTGCTCACCGGCAATTTTCCTTATGCGCTGGACGGCTCCGATGGCGTTACGGTTCATAAACAGGGCGCTAAGCTGGCGGTGCTCACCGGCGGCTCCATAACTGTACTGAATCCATCAGACGGCAAGGAGGAATTCACTGCTGTACACGGTTATGCCAATCCGATTACCGCTGCTTCTGACTCGTATCTGGTTACATACGATCAGGGCGGCTCCAAGCTGCGGCTGGATTACAGTGGTGAGAATTTGTATGAGATTGAGAGCAAGACCGGCCTGTTGTGCGCCGATGTGGCGGACGACGGCAAGGTGGTCTACGCCACTCAGTCTGCGGATAAACGCAGCGATGTTCAGGTGATCACCAAGACCCGCGCGGATAAGATGAAGTACAGCCTGTCCTATGGCTTTGTGACCAACATTGCCATTCGGGACAACGGCAGTCAAGTCGCTTTTGTAGCCATGAACAGTAAGGACGCACGCTTGCAGCCAAAGCTGTATTTGATGCGTGTAAAGGACACGGAGCCTTATGCCAGCTTTGACCTGCCCGGCACCCAGGTGCTGGACATAGCCTATCGGGGCAGCAGCCTGTATGTGGTGGGCAGTAGCTTTGTGAGCGTGGTAAACGGAGATAAGCTGGAGACGGTGCTGAAAAACGGCGAAGTGCAAACGGTGGCCTATGATTATAGCGCCAGCGGCGATTTGGTGGTGGCGTACAGTTCTTATAGCAATGCCACGCAAAATACCGTAGCGCGGATCACCGCCGGCGGCAAGGTGCAAAAGCCCTTTACCGTACAGGGCGCGATCAAGGATCTGTCTGCCTCCGGCAGTCGGGTAGCCGTGCTTTTTGCCGATAAAATCAAAATTTATAAGCTGTCAGACGGCAGTGTCGTACATACAGCGGATTGTACGGACGCAGTCCGGTCCATCACCATGATGTCCTCCAACGTGTTTGTGCAGCGCCAGTCTGTGATTGAGAAAGAAGAGACCAAGTCTTGAGTATTTTGGATTATATATTGATCGCTCTGGTGGTACTTATGGCGGTATGGGGCTTTCGACGGGGGCTGCTGTCCGGTTTGATCGGCACAGCCAAGTACGCTGTTGGCGTGCCGGTGTCCCTGTTCGTCAGCCATCAGTATTATCAAGTGGTGTATGACAAGCTGGTGGAGCCAAAGGCCCTTGCCAAGGTGCAGGAGAAAATCGCCGGTGCCTCCGGCGTGGACACCTTTATGGCTGCCTTGCAGGAGAAAATGCAGGCTCTGCCCCAGGCGTTGCAAGGGGATTTTGACTTCGCCGCACTGAAAAAAGGCAGTGCCAAAACTGCTGCAGATTTTGTAATGCAGCAGTTGGTGGAACCGGTGGCTTGCCTACTGGTAAAAATCGCATTATTTTTATTATCGTTCATAATTATTGCCTTGATTTGTTGGCTGCTTTCCGCTATGCTTAGAAAGAAGCAGGGCAAAAAGACGATATTTACCCAGACCAACAGCCTATTGGGCGGTGCCTTTGGGCTGGTTAAAGGGTGTCTGTTTTTGGTGCTGGTCAGCGGCGTTTGGGCGTACCTGGCCGGTAACAACTGGCTACCGAAAGATAACGGCGTATATGCGTTCTTTGCAGACAGCGCCATTTTAGAATATATGGAAACTTTGCTTCCCACACTATAGGAGGACCTGTTATGTCTACATTAAAAGAAAATGTGCACGACCTGTTTGACGGCTGGAATACCATTCCCAACTGGCTGTCCTTTATCCGCATTGCACTGATCCCGGTGTTTGCTGTGCTGTTTGTTCAGGGGCATCAACTGGTGGCGGTGATCGTGATGATTTGCGCTGCGCTAACTGACCTGTTCGACGGCAAGATTGCTCGCAAGTTTAATCAAGTGAGTAATCTGGGAAAGATCTTAGACCCCATTGCGGATAAGCTGTCCCAAATGGCGATTGTAATCGTGCTATTGTACACCTACTGGGAGAACCCCATTAAGTATCTGTTTTTCTTCTTTATTGTGAAAGAGGTGCTGATGTTGCTGGGCGGCGCGCTGCTGCTGTCAAAGGGTATGCGCCCCACCGCCGCAGAGATCTGGGGCAAGGTAGCCACCAATGTGTTTTACATTGCGATGATTATTATTTTAGCCTTTGGCGAGAACGGCGCTTTGTGTAATGTGACCCACTTTACGCTGCCGTCCGTGGTGACCTGGGTGCTGGTGGCGCTGTCCACCTTGTCTGCCTTGGTATCTCTCCTAGGCTATGTGCCGGGATTTTTGAAGCAGCTGAAAGAGAACAAGGCACAAAACACTGCTAAATAAGCAATATTCATCAGGAGATCGATTTATGAAACAACAGATGTGTGCCCGCTGCGGTGAACGCCCGGCGGTGATCTATATTCAAAAAATGGAGGGCGATGAGGTAAAGCCGGAGGGGCTTTGTATTCAGTGTGCCCGGGAGCTGAACATCGGCTCTATTAACCAGATGATTGATAAGCTGGGCATCTCTGACGAAGAACTGGAGCAGGCGTCTGAGCAGATGAGCCAGTTTATGGAGAATATGGGCGATTTTAACTTTGGCGATATGAGTGGGATGTTCAACTCGGAGAATATGGACGGCGCCCAGACCATGCCTTTTGCCAATCTTTTTGGCGACGCCGGAGAACTGGCTGTGGATGAAAATGAAAGCGGTCAAAAGCAGGGCAAGAAGCGTGGGAAAAAAGGCAACAAACGCCAAAAAGACGACGGCAAAAAGTACCTAAACACCTACTGCACCAACCTGACCGGCAAAGCCCGGGACGGCAAGCTGGACGCCATTATCGGCAGAGAGCAGGAGATCTCCCGCACGGTACAAATTCTGTGCCGCCGTACCAAGAATAACCCTTGCCTGATCGGCGAGCCGGGCGTGGGTAAGACTGCTATTGCCGAGGGGCTGGCCATTCGCATTGCTAAGGGGCAGGTGCCTGCGCGCCTGGCAGACAAAGAGATCTATTTGCTGGACCTGACCGCATTGGTGGCCGGCACCCAGTTTCGTGGCCAGTTTGAGGGCCGGATCAAGGGTCTGGTGGACGAGGTGAAGGCCCAGGGCAATATTATTCTGTTTATTGACGAGGTGCACAATTTGGTGGGCACCGGCGACAGTGAGGGCACCATGAACGCGGCAAATATCCTGAAGCCTGCGCTCTCTCGCGGCGAAATCCAGGTGATCGGCGCTACCACCTTTACCGAGTATCGTAAGTTTATAGAGAAAGATGCCGCCCTGGAGCGCCGGTTCCAACCGGTGAAGATCGAGGAGCCATCTGTGGAGGACGCCTACAAAATGCTGCTGGGCATTAAGGGCTACTACGAGCAGTACCACAAGGTGCAGATTTCCGACACCTTGGTTTATAAAGCGGTGCTGATGAGCGAGCGGTATGTAACAGACCGTTACCTGCCGGATAAAGCCATTGACTTGCTGGATGAGAGCTGCACCTGCGCCAATTTGCGCAACCCGGCTATCAGCCAGGCGCAGATCCTGGAAGGCAAAAAACGAAATTTGCAGGAGAATATTGAAAATCTGTCTGAACCCACAGAGGAGGACCAGCAGATCGACTATGAGCTGATCTCCAAACTGAAAACCGAAGTGATGGCCATTGACGAAAAGCTGCCTGCTTTGCAGGAAAAGGCCAAAGACAATCAGGTGCTGGAGTCGGATATTGCCAGCGCCATCTCCATGTGGACAGGGATTCCTGCTTCAAAAATCGAGCAGGGGGATATTCAAAAACTGGCCGGTTTGGAGCCGGAGCTGAAAGCCCATATCATCGGCCAAGATGAAGCCATTGAAAAGGTTGCCGCAGCCGTGCGCCGCGGTCGCGTACAAATCAGTCCCCGCAAGCGGCCTCAGTCCTTTATTTTTGTGGGTCCCACCGGCGTAGGCAAGACGGAGCTGGTTAAGCAGTTGGCCGCCTATATGTTTGACACCCCGGACGCCCTGATCCGCTTGGATATGAGCGAGTA
>OMBO01000455.1_pt1 | contig 27846 bp, 19 predicted proteins | sample 1644901 | NCBI WGS metagenome assembly OMBO01 (sample SAMEA103958144, study PRJEB25191) | human gut metagenome | reverse complement strand
AATGGTGTGTCGTGACTTCATTCTACCAGAGCCTGCAAGCTATGTCTTCTTTTATCCTCTTTTCAATTTGCGCAACTTATTGTACATTATCAAAACGCGGTGGATTTATTGAGATTTATTTGACAAAATAGCACAAGTTTCTCTGTTTTCAAGAATATTTTGAACGTTTGAACGGCGGCTGCAAGTTGCAGCCGCCGCTTTGATTTTGGGGTCAGATTGCATTTCGGATGGTGTTTCCAATCGCGTCCGCTGCGCTCTGTTTCATCCCCGGTGTCGAGTGAACATAGGTGCTGAGCGTGAATCCCGCACTGAAATGTCCCAGCGTTTCCGACAGCGTCCGCACGTCCACGCCGCTTTTCAGCGATAACGTTGCGAACGTGTGTCGCATATCATGAAAACGCACATGCTCTGCGCCGATCTCCTTGATGATCCTGTCGTGCAGCCTGCGGAAGCCGTCTGGGTCCCACGTTTCACCCGTGCGCGGAGATGGGAATAAATATGAATTTGCGGGGTGACGGTCATGTTCTTCTATGAGAAGTTTTACTGTATCTTCTGGAAGTAACACTGTTCGGATAGAATTCGGCGTTTTCGGTGTGCTAATGACCAGCTTTCCATTCTGCCGCGCGACGCTTTTGTTGATCGAGAGTGTACGATTCTGCACATCTAAGTCCTCCCAGCGTAAGGCCAGCAGTTCTCCTCGCCGCAGGCCCGTTGTCAGCTCCAGATACATCGGCGCAAGAATCCCATGCTCTTTCGCTGCACTCAAATATGGGCCGATCAACGCTTCCGGCAGGATGTTCATTTCCTTGCGAGTGTTTTTCGGGATTTTGCATTTCTTTGCCGGATTCACAAGAATCAGCTTCTCCTCCACCGCATATTCTAATGCCTTATTCAACACCACGTGTACGCATTGCACCATGCGGGGACTCAGACCGTGTTCTTTCAGCTCCGGCTGGTTTTTCTTCTGCACGCGACCGCTCTTGAGCAGCTCGTTGTAAAACTGTTGGATTTGCAGCATCGTCAACTTTTCCAGCTTCACACTGCCAAGCTTCGGAATGATGTGATGATCGATGGCGTTGTGGTAAAACTCTCTGGTCGAGTATCGCACCTGCGGCTCGACATAAATGGAATACCAGAGCTTTAACCATTGTTCTAGCGTATAGCTGCCAGCCTTCACAGGATCGAGTTTCTTGCTGTCCTCGATGGCGTTACGCAGCTTGTCCTTGACCTCTACCTGTGTTCTGCCAAGCACATTTTTCGTAATAGCTTTTCCGTTTGCATCGTATCCAGCGGTGTACCGGCCTTCCCAGCGTCCGTCTTTTCGCTTCCGAATGTTGCCTTCGCCATTGGCTCGTCGTTTCGGCATCGTGTCTACCTCCTTCTCATTTTGTCAGCACACACGATTACCACAAGCACAGCCGAATAGCAAGTCCAATCTTCCTTCACGCACATTTTTGTTCCTCACACTGTCGGTCCAGCCATTCGAGAAATTTCTCGCGCGAAACGACAATCCGTTTGCCAATCTGGAAAGCCGGAAAGTCTGCGCTGTGCGCGAGTTTGTAAGCTCCGGCTCTGGAAATGCCAAGGGCGGCAGCAACATCTGTCATGTTCATCATCAACGGTAACTCTTCCAGCGAGTGGTATTGTTTCTGGTTCATTTGACGTCCTTTCTCCCATTCTGGGGATCAAAATTTGTTTTTTGAATGGCCGAAAAGAATTACCCAGTCGAAGTTTTTCATCCTATTTTCCTCACGCCGCCACGGTGGGTGGACGTGGCGTTTGTGTGGTCCAGACCTGCACGGATGCGCGGTCAGCCTGCAAAACCGCACACGTCGGCACGACGCGCACCACGCCGCGGAGCAAATGGCTGCGCCGATGTGCATTTCTGACTTGTGCCGTAGTTCAACCGTCAACTTTCCGCCTGCAGGCGGCATTGGGGTCAGGGTTCTCCCTGCAAGCTGCGTTTTGGTACCAAAACGCGATGCTTGCGCTTTTCTTGCGCAGCAAGAAGAGCCTAAAACGTAGTCTCATTCTTGTACCGTCCAGACGGAAAAATCAATTTTTCGTTTCGTACAACACATGAAAACCAGATTTTCTGCATCTCAGATTCCGTAGTCGCTACATTAGTCGCTATGCCGGTTCGAAATTTGATTTTTTGCCTTTTGTAGTCGCTAGTATAGTCGCTATGGTTTTCTTACGCCGTATTTGCAGCTCGCGCCCCGGCGATGGGGAACAGCGCGGACAGAGTTTGGCAGCTCTCACAGCTCGTGGAAGGGGGCTCGACTGCTTTCAACCCCAGCCACGGCAGCCTGTCTTGCGTCGAAACAACCTGCGGTGTGACCCGCGTTGCTGGTTATTCAGTTGTTTGGGCTTGTGATCACACCCCCATATTTCCCCCAAAGAGCACCAAAAGGAGCGCTGCGGCCATTCGCGGTCGCAGCACTCCTTCATTACTTTTCATGGTGCGCTTCGGAATATTCTGTTGTCGACAGGATTTTCTGCCATGTTCCATATGATAACATTGAAACAACTGTTTGCCAGCGTTCTTTTGCAGAATTTTTTTCTTACTGCTGCTTCTGAATCGAATCGATTCTATCAGTAATTTATATATCTTTACTTAAATATATCTTTATTTTATTGCGTTGGATTTTCCAACGTAGGATAGGCATATGTCGCTCCATCCTCCTTGAACTGCACATTGCAGAACTGATAATAGCTTTCGCCTGCCGGCTTTGCCGGTGTACTGACAGGCGTTCTTGCAAGTGCACTGGCAGGTGGCCTTGTGCGTTTTGAAGAAGGTGCAGCCGCAATCCTGCAAAATCTGTTGCTGCTTGGCTTCCATGGAAGAATCGCTCGGTTCTCCAAAAGCCTCTGCTCGCCCCATGCAAACATCTTCCATCATTTTATAAGTTGTTTCTCTCTCGGCCTGGCGAGCCAACAGATATTCCATCACATCTTCGCTGCACGCAACAACCTATTCCGTCGTCGCTGCTCCGGTAAGCAGATAAAACTATTTGACGAAGTCCATACGACGTGTTATTATATAGAAAATTACGTAAATATCAGAGAGGATTCTGTTTTGAGAGTAACAATCAAGGATATTGCAGAGCTTGCCAGCGTCTCGACCGCTACGGTTTCCCACGTTTTGAATAAAACGCGCTATGTGAGTCCAGAGCTTGTTTCTCGTGTCGAAGCCGCAATCAAGGAAACTGGCTATGAGGTAAAGATGTGCGATTGGGCACACCAGTTCCGCGTGGGAAAGCTGTCAGAAATCGCCTACGTCTTTCCCTATATGGACAGCACAACCTATATGCATATCGGCAACGTAATGTCCAACCTGTTCGCTCGCAGCGGATATACGCTATCCGCATACCCCACTTCTGACAACCCGGTGTTGGAAAAACGGATATTAACGAATCTGCTGGCGGACAAACGCATCGCCGGGATTGTGCTGGTGCCGACCGACAGGGATCCCAAGCGATATAAAGCGCTGCTGAGCTCGAATATGCCAATTGTCTGTCTCAACCGTACCATCAATTCGGAAAATGTCAGCAGCGTGCTGTTTGAGAACATCAGCGCGCTGTATAAAGGAACGATGCATTTAATCCGTAACGGCCATAAGCGAATCTGCATTCTCATCAGTAACTGGGGGGCCGTCGCCCCTTCGGAGAGGCTGATTGGTTATAAAAAGGCGCTACTGGAGGCAAACATTCCATATGATGAATCGCTTGTGTTTAAGTGCGAGCATGACAACGATATCCAGCAAAATCTCATCGACCTTTTAACTCTCAAAAATCCTCCAAGCGCATTCATCACGAGCAATAGCCGTCTTACTTTCAAGTTTCTCAAGAGTCTCAGTGCACTCGACCTCGCATATCCAGAAGACTTTTCAGTCGTCGGATTTGTGAACATTGAGTGGAGCGAAGCCATCTGCCCTTCCCTCACAGTTCTCACCCCAAATTCCACCCGAATGGCGCAACTGGGTGCTGAGATGCTGCTCGATATGCTTGAAAACAAGAGACAGTCCGATGAGACCGTGTACCTACCTGTCGAGCTCATAATCCGCAAATCCACAAAATCTATCGAGCTGGGGCCAGATGGTCAGGCACCAATCTCTCCCGAGCAGATTCTGCTGACTGGCGAGGAGATTAAACGGCTAAAATCAGGTGGTTTCAAGGTTGGTCTTTCCTTTCATTATGGTGGAACGGAGTGGGCGAGACTCTATGAGCGCGCAATCCGAGAAACGCTCGCCAGATATGGTGTCGACATCGTTGCTGTCAACGAAGCCCATTTTAATCCGGAGCTGCAAATCATGCAGCTACAAAGCCTACGGCTGCAAAAGTTGGACGCCATCATCAGCCTGCCCACTGACGAGCAGATGATGACAGATATTTACAAGGTACTAGCAAAGGAGACAAAGTTGATCATGATTGGCAACAGCGCGGCTGGCCTCAATACTAAGGACTATTGTGCTTTCATCTCGAACAACGAGTGTGAAAACGGCCGGAACGCTGGACGCCTTCTCGGGGATCTTTTCCACGGCAAGACTAACGCGAAGGTGGGCCTTATTAACTACAGTTCGTCCTTGACCAGCCGGCGTGATTGGGCAGTTGAGCAAGAGCTTTTAGAAAATTACAGCAATATCGAACTGGTGGCAAAAGAAAGCTTTTCCTGTATCGAAAATGCCTATCAAGCCGCCAAAGAACTGTTACAAAAGCATCCGGAAATCGAGGGGTTGTATGTGACTTGGGATAGACCGGCGCTCGAGGTGATTCGGGCGCTTAAAGACCTAGGCCGCACAGATGTCTTGATTATCACTACCGATCTCGATTATGAGATTGCTTCTTACATGGCTCACGGTGAGTTTGTTCGCGGCATCTCCGCGCAAAGGCCCTACGAACTGGGAGAAGCGGCGGCACTTGCCACTGCGCGTGCGTTGTTGGGCGAGACCAACTTCATTTACATTAGCGTCCAGCCCCAAAGCGTCACGCCGTTCAACCTGAGTAGGGCCTGGGTTGAGATCACTCATGAGGGCGTACCCATTTTTCGAACAATAAAATGAATCATTTCCGAGGCCTGCCCATCGTGCTTCACACGCGAAACGCAGCATGAATCCCTATATCTGTCTTTGGCATACAAAGGGACTCGGCCCGGACCGTTTTTTGACAGATTTGCAAAAACGATCCGGGCCAGGTTTAAAACCTTTCGGCGCTCAGTTTTCTGTTTTTCCTCAACGCCTTTTTACACGGTTTCTTTCCCGTTAAGCATGAGTGTCGGTGTCCAGTTGGCCAGCTACCCTGGCGACTTGACCCTTGCAAAGGTGTCGTCATCAAGTTTCATCGTGTCATCGTTGATAAATTCAAGATGTATTTCTTCTGCTTCTGCCAACTCATCGCACTGGAACGCCGTACCATAGACCTTGATTGTGTGTCCGTCTACCACCTCATAGCGAAGGTTGACAAGATCCGACATAGAAATGTTTACTTCCTTCCCATCTTTGTCAAACAGTGTCGTCTGTTCTGACACATTGCCGTCTTTCCAGAAAATATATTTTGTAATATATTCTTTTTCTGAAACGAGCTGCCATTCCCCCACAATCTTATTGGCAGCTTCTTTTTTATCCTTTTCCCCGCACCCGGCGAAAGTGATCACCAGCAACAACAGCAGCAACAACAAAAATCCTTTCATCGCGCTTTTCTTCATCTGTTTCCTCCTCGCATCAAGAGAGTCGAAAGTCCCGCCTACCGCCAGGTTTGCTGCTATTGTTCCCCCGTGTCAATCTTTCTGAGGCTGTCGCACACTTTGGCGTACAGTTCATCCGGATCATGTCCGGCGGCTTTTACCGCTTGGGCAATGATATTGTTCCACACCGCTGAGAAAGGCATGTGTGGCATATATCTCACCTGCTCCTTCACTGCCTCTATCGGGATGATCCCTTCAAAGCATCTGCCGATGACATTGATGGCCTCGGGGCAATTGAGTATCCGCACCATCATAGTGTCCGGTCCAAAGTCATATTCGCTGTGTCCATGGGCCTTGAAACGCTGCTCGCAGGCAACCGAGCGGGAGGAATTTCCCACGAGCACCCGATACCAGCCAGGCTCACTAACCCAGGTGTGATACTTGGAATCATATCCAGCGAGATACTCCTTTTTAATCTTGAATATTATATTTTTTTCCTCTCCCGGAGCAAGCACCACCTTCTCAAAGCCCTTGAGTTCTTTGACCGGCTTGGGCAGCTGGGAAATCTCGTCCGCGATATACAATTGCACTACCTCTGCACCCGCCATATCGCCGGTATTCTTCACCTTCACCGTCGCCGTCAACTCGCCCCCCGCATCCAGATCAAATGTGTCGGAACTCAATTTCAAATCGGTGATGTCAAATTTTGTATATGAGAGTCCGTACCCGAACGGAAACAGCGGTTCCACATCCTTGAGGTCATAGTAGCGATACCCCACGAAGATACCCTCGCCGTAGTAGACCTCATCACATGCGCCCGGGAAATTCCCGTATGACGGGCAGTCCTTGCACCGCTTGGGAAAAGTCAGCGGCAGTTTTCCTGACGGGTTGACGTCACCGAACAGGATATCCGCCGCTGCACGGCCACCCTGCATCCCTGGATAATACACCCACAGCAATGCATCTGCTTGGTCGATAAACTCTCCTGTTTCAACAGGGCCAGCGGAGTTAAGGATTAACACAACCGGTTTCCCCGCATCCTTAGCTTGCCGAATGGCTGCAAGCGCCATCTGTTTTTCATCTTCCGGGAGTTCAAGATCACTGTGGTCGGTACCCTCGGACGAACTTGACGCGATGGTAATAACCACCACATCTGCATCAGGTTGGAGCGTTCTGAAAGAGATATTATCCGCCCCCACCTTTTGTGCTGCCTCTTCAACAAGGCTGGTTTTTTGATCCGTCACAACAACGGCGCTGCCTTCGCCGCATGCCAAAAATCCGTCGCACTTATCGCCGAAGAAGCTCACCCTCGCACTCTTAGAGAGCGGCAGCACCCCGTTGTTCTTCAGCAGGGTTATGCTACCTGCAGCTAAATCATATGCCGCCGCGATTGACTCCTCGCGCTTGAAGTCCTTAACCCGCTTTTTACGCATTTCGATGATATCGACGACCGCACTGAGATATCGGTAGCACGCCTCGTCCAGTACCTTCTCGCTGAGCCGACCATCCGCCACCGCCTCCAGAATCGGCGATATGCTTCTGGGGCCGGGCATGTCGACATCGTTTCCCGCTTTGAGCGCCTCGACTTGATTATAGACTGCGCCCCAATCGGACACAACATAGCCCTTGTAGCCCCACTCCTTTTTGAGCACATCGGTCAGCAGCCATTTGTTGTGCGCGCACGGCGTGCCATTGATTGAGTTGTAAGCGCTCATTACTGACGTCACACCCTGCTGTACGCAGGCCTTGAATCCCGGCAGATAGATTTCATACAGAGCCCTTTCCGGAATGTGCTCATTGATGTCAAACCTCCGGGTCTCCTGATTATTGGCCGCAAAATGCTTCACGTTGGCGCCAACGCCCTGATCCTGTACGCCCCTTACGATCTCCGGCGCAAGGCTCGCGGTCAGAAACGGATCCTCACTGAAGCTCTCAAATAGCCTACCATTGCGGGGATCGCGCTGGATATTCACATTTGGGCTGCCCAGTACAATATCGATGTGGTATGCCGCGGCCTCCTTGCCTACCGCTTCACCGATTCGATAAACCAGCCCACGATCCCAAGACGCCCCCAGTGCCATGCCAACCGGGAAGCTGCTCGGAAGTTTGCCGTTTGTGAGCATATTTTTATCTGTGTATTCGACTATCTTTTTAGCTTCCGGCGAAAGATTCGCCGCTCGGTGGCCCTTTTCCGTCACCTCTGTGACTGCAGCCAACCCCTCGTTAATCTGGAGCATTCCCTCAGAACCCTCACGTATCCGCGCCTCTATACCGGGGTTTTCAGCGAGTTGATTTTGAGTATACGCCTCCATATAATACTGATTTAGGTTTATGCCAGAGATTCCATCAAGGCTGACAATAGCTGGGATACCAAACTTTTCAAAGGCGTTAGACGTAGCCTTTGATTTTCCAGTGATCAGCAGTGCCTTCTCCTCGACTGTCATTGCGGCAATCACATTGCCAATCGATTTTTTATCCGTTAAATAAGCTCTCATTTTTTCTCCCATATCTCAAACTGTGGATATAATTTATTCTGTTTTACTCCCACAAACACTCCAAGACCCGCTCGCAAAGGCGTCCTCATGCTGCGAGAGCAGATTCTCAGATCTGCCCCCGCAGCTGCCATCGAACATATCTAGTTGGAAGAGTCGACAGCGAACTCCTTAGTTACGTCCTCCTTGAGCTTTTTACGCATAGTCCACGCTTCAAACCTCCCCTGGTTAGAAGAGAAACACAAAATTGTCAGCAGGAAGAATCCTGTCACAATCGACCGCGCCGTAGCGGATAGTCCGCAGGAGACCAATCCAGTGCTCAGCATCCGCATTGTAAAGGTACCAATCAGTAGTCCCGTAGTGAACCCACAGTATTTACTCAAAAAGAGAGCAATATATACTCCCATCATTGGATCAAAAATCAGGGAAATTGAGTTCATCGATGAGGCAACATACAAGCGTACATTCATAGACATCGTTATGATAGCGGCCATGCCTAGAAATGTTCCACCTAATAGGAAGGACAGAAACTTTACTCCCGATAGGTCTACGCCTGCACTGTATGCGATTGGCTGGTTTGCACCGATCGCTCGGATGTTCTGCCCGAACACCGTAAAGTTGTACACAGCGCAGTAGATGACGTACATAATAAGAAAGAGAATGAAGCACCACGGTGCTTGAGCAAGATATCCGTCTTTCTGTGCGATCAGGCCGCAGCCTGTCTCCACAATCAGACGTGGAAAAGACTCGTACACGATGACCAGGCCCAATGTGAGCACCAGCGACGGGATTTTCATCCGGTTGTACAAAACTCCTGAAAACGCCGTCAACAGCAATGCAATCAGCATTGCGCTGACGCATAACCCCAATACCCCTGTCTTGGTCACCGCAGCCACATTCGCTCCCAGTATTGCTGCAGCATAAACAACGGCCCCCGCGGAAAAATCCCACATGCCCATAATCATGGGCATCGACATAGCCATAGCGATAAGCATCGGAACGACTGTCGTTCGCAAAACGGTGACAATGACCGCCCAACTGCCGAACCTACCTACTGTTACTGCAGTGAAGATCAGATACACAGCAACCGGCATGATTAGCGCTTTGACCGCGTTTTTGAGGATTTTGATTGTATTGCATTTTTTGGATTTCAATCCTGTCCCTCCTAACGAGCCAACGATTCCACAGCTTATTCAATATCCAGATTACCGTGTCTTTCCAGCAGATCCTCCATCGTGTAGTTGTCGCAATACGACTGCAGCAGCGCGCCGAGTTCCTCGTCGGTCGCTTCCGCATTGTAAACAGCGCACAGATCCTTGAGTTCATCGCCGGTATAGGCGGGGATGGATCCCTCCATATACTTTATGTAGTTTTCGTAGTCCTCGGCGCTCTTGATGTACATATAGGGTCTGTGCATGGTGGTCGAGAGATCCGGCATAATTTTATGCCCGGTAAGTCCATTGTAAACCAGAGCGAAACCGAGCTGCGCAGTTGGATACTGACCGCCAGCCACCCATACGCACATGCCGTCCTTCAATTGATCGTACACGCCCTCTTGGATATCTACGCATGCATATTTACAAGTCTTGTCCATCCCAGCCGCATAGATTGCCGCAGGGATTGCTGTATCGCCTCCCGTCGACATCAGGCCATCGATGTCCGGATATGCCGCGAGGACTTCTTGAACACCCGTTGCAAACGGACTCCCACGCCAAGAGGTTGCCAGTTCCATATCGGGATGTTCATCGAGGAACCGATCAATTCCACGCACACGCTCGTCATGGCACACGTTCATTCCAGCTGTAGGGGCGAGGTATGCGATGTAGCGGCAACCTGCGTCGTACATGCCCTGCGCCATATCGTAGCCCGCCTGCTCATCGACTTCGCAGATGTTGCCGCAGTAATACTCCGACGCGCACGCCATCTGGATGATATCCTCGTCAACAATCTCAGAGCACACTGAGGCCCAGTAGATTCCCTTGGAATCAAAGTATTCCACCGTAGCGCCGGTGCAGTAGATAATGATTTCACCGTCGCAGCCCGCCTGTCCGAGATTCTCATACGCAGCCTGCCACTCCGAGAGGTCGCCAGACGTGACCTCTCCGTATACCATCTCGCAGCCAAACTCCGCCGCTGTATAATCGAGCACTCTGTGGTAGGCTGCGGACAGCGTATCCGAGGGCGGTGTGTGCGTGAAGCCGATTTTGAAGGTCGGCGCGTCTGTCACGTCGGCGTACTTGCTCTGAACTGTAGCGACATACTCCTCGCCTGTGCTCAACTCTGACTGACCGTTGGAGTTTGCGCCGCTTGGGGTGTTCTGTGAGCAGGCCGTGAACAGCGTTGCTCCCAGGCACATTGCCATTAGCAATCCAATAATTCTTCTTTTCATTTCTTTTTCCTCCTGTTTTCTTTAATTGTTAAGGGTATTATACAGCCCTCAGAGCACCAATTTGCCTTTGCTTTTATCATAGGTGAGCGCCACTACAATCAGAAACAGCACGCCCTTTGCAAAGTTGCCCCACTCAGGGTTGAGGCCCATAAGGATGAGTCCATTGGTCAGTATAGTCACCATCAGTGCACCGACGATCGCCGCTGGCAGCCGCGCCCTTGCACCTCCGGCCAGAGGGAACCCGCCCAGAACAATTGCAACCATGACGTTGATCTGCACGCCGGTCCCACTGGCCGCATTCACTAGGCCGTTGCGCAGTAGCGTGAAAAAGGCTGCGATTCCGATGCAGATCCCCAACATCACAAAACTCAGCCAGAGCACCAGTCCCCTCCTGACACCAGAAAGTACGGCCGCGGTCTGGTTCGAGCCGAGTGCCTTCAAATCCTTGCCCAAACGCGTATTGTTAAACAGTACGTATCCCAGTAGGATGACTAGAATCATCACAGGGATTTTGACTCCAATCGCGTTGAGATACGAGGATTCGCTGTATGCAATATACACGTCGTTTTTTTCCACAATGAGTGTCACAATGCCGGTCCAGATATACATGTTGCACAGCGATGCGACAAAGATGGGAACTCGGAACATCACGTGCACGATTGCAGAAAAGCTGCTGCACAGCGCGGCCATCAGAACACAGGCTATCGCTGCTACGCCAATAGGGAGATCAGTATCACGGATGATCATGGCCGCACCCAGCTGGGAAAAGGCCAGCACACCGCCGATGCTCATATCCATTGATCCAGAGGCGTATACAAACGCTGCCCCGACGGAAATAATAACAAGTGTAAAGCACTGATTGACGAGCACCGAAAAGTTTGAATCATCCAAAAATTTTCCGTCTGTCGTCAGTGAAAACAGCAGAATCAGGAATATGAGACCGGTAAACGGAAGCACTTTTGTGATAAGATTTTTCCTAGTTGCCGTCTTGTTGAGCTTTAACTGGATATCATCTTCAGCGACCTTCTTTGTTACGCTATTTAACACTTTACCCACCGCCTCTTCAAATCATATACTCGATAATCTGCGCATCTGTGACGTCAGCTGATCTCATGATCTCTTTAGAAACACTGCCGTTCTTCATAATCAGCATTCTGTCGCTCATACCGATGAGTTCCATCAGCTCCTCGGATATCATGACGATAGACTTACCCTGTCTTTTCAGCTCATAGATCAGCTTATACATCGCCACCTTCACGCCGATGTCGATCCCTCGTGTGGGGCAGTCCATGATAAAGATGTCGCAATCCACCCCCAACCATTTCGCAAAGGCGACTTTTTGCTTGTTTCCACCCGAGAGCTCAGAGCAAAATTGCTTGCCAGAGATACACTTGATGCTCATCGTCTTGATTTGCTCGTCCGCAAACTTCTTTTCACTTTTGCCCGTAATGAAAATGCCCTTTTTGATTCGGTCCAGAGCAGGGAGGACAATGTTGTCTTGTATGCTCGCCTCGAGAGAGATAGATTCTTTGTCCCGATCTTTAGAGATATATCCCATACGATGCCTGATTGCCGTGATTGGGCTGGTGATCCGGCTCCCCGTTTTTATATGGACAATTTGCCCAGTCGCCATTTTGTCAACGCCGAACATCATTCGTCCGATTTCGTGCATCCCGCTGTTTGCCAGACCGCCGATTCCAAGAATCTCCCCCGCGTGCAATTGGCAGTTAAAATTCTTGATATATCCGTCCACAGATGTGACGTGGTTCGCCTCTAGGACCACCTCATCTGAAAAGCTACCGTCGTAATCTCCCCGGTAATAGGCGCCGGTGAGTTCGCGCCCGACCATCAGCGTTCTCATGTTAGTGACAGTCATCTCATCACCCTCGAGCCGAGAAATCACACGGCCGTCCCGGAGGACGACGATTGAATTGCAGACCTCTGCTAGCTCATCTAGATCGTGTGAGATGAAAATGACCGCCTTTCCCTCAGCCTCGAATTTCTTAATCAGGTTATAGATTAGCGTACGACCTTTCTGGGCCAGCGCCGTCGTTGTCTCATCGATTATGATAACGTCAGGTTTTAGGTACATTGCACGCGCGATTTCCACAATTTTCCTGTCTTCAAAATTGAGCGAACTGACCAGCATATTCGCCCGGATATCGCTGGCACCAATCTCGTCCAGTATTTTATTTGCCTCGACGTGCATTCTTTTAACATCCAGAAAGCCGCCCCGACGGAACTTTTGAAAGTTGCCAACAAATACATTTGCGGCGACATCCATGCTCGGCAGGGTTCCGGCCTCCTGCACAATAATCGCAACGCCTTTCTGCTGCGCCTCTAACATATTTGCCGGATGATACTCCTCACCCGCCCGGAACATCTTACCGCTCACCGCCGGCTGTATCCCGGCAAAAATTGATGTAAGCGTCGACTTACCGCTACCATTTTCGCCAATCAGGCCGCAAATCTCACCCCGGCGAATTTCAAAATCCACATTGACCAGTGCGCGGGTAGGACCAAAATTCTTGAAAATCTCCTTACAACTTAGCAAAACTTCCTTTTCCATATTGTGCATCTTCCCCTTCAATATGTTTATAAACAATGCTGTCTATCGATCCACTTCACGCTCCAACTAGTCGGTCTTCGTGCCACAATTTGCGGTCGCTCTTGAAAAAGGTATTGCAGCAACCATTTGTCGTTATACACATGTACCTCGCCCAATTCATTTTGCTGGATTTATTAATCTTCCGCATCAGGTGTTGTTATTTATTTAAATTTAAGCATAACCACTAAGTATTGTCAAGCGTCGCAGGTCGATTTCTACATATTCGCTATCTTGTTCTAAATTATTTAATATTATTTACGTAAATTATTTGGAACTAGTGATTTTATTTTCCTTGTGTCCTATTGGAATTGGGGCAGGTCGAAACATGGTACCAATACGGCTGCTACATGATATAAAGAGAAGTAGCGATAGAAAAAGTTCATACCAGCAATTTATTTTGTGCTTATCGGCTTAATGCAGCCTGGCACAAGATGTAGCGACGGCTCTTGCCAAGCGGCTGAATATCTGATCGCTGGTAGCGCGCTGCGTAAACGCATTGCGCAGGCGAATTTCAAACTCGCTGCCGTGCAGCGCCTTTTCTCGGTTGCGCCGCGGGATATAAAACTCGCGCTGCTCCTGCTTTGGCTGCTCTGCCAAAAAGGTCGGAGACGTAAAAATAAAGCGCAACGCATCGATCTGGAGCAGCTGCGTCTTGAGCTCTTCAAAGGCATAGACTGAAAAGCAGGCAGCCGCGATAGAAAGCCTGCTGCCTGCACGAAGATCCTGTTTCAGTTCGTCTGACAGCTTCTCCGTAATATTATTGATGATCTTCATTCCGTTCCCTCACCGTACGATTCTCGTTTATAGTCATTAAAAATCCAATTTTCATATTTATAGTATATATTCCACGCATAAAAATATCAATAGTCTGTTTTCTATTGATGAATAATACTTATAGTCATTGGTAGAGGTGAACAGGCATGAGCATTGCAAAGATTATCGGAGATCGGATTCGTGCGTATCGCAATCAAAAGGGTTGGAGTCAGGAATATCTGGCGGAAAAGGCAGATGTCCACCATACTTATATCGGCCAGTTGGAGCGCGGCGAGAAAAACGCTACGATTGAAAGCATTTCAAAAATCGCCGGAGCGCTCGGTGTGTCTCTTTCCAGGCTCTTTGAAAATATCAGCATTGAGCAGCAGGAAAATAATCTTCCCGCGCAGTGCTATGCTCTGCTGCAGGAACAGCCCGTGAACGATCAAAAGGCGTTGGCAGAAATTCTGGTCGCACTGATTCAATATAAAAAGGCATAAAAATACCCCCGACGGACTGTAATCAGTTCTCGTCGGGGGTGGTTATCGGATAAATAAAATCAGGAGCGGAACATCATTAGATGTGCCACTCCTTACAAAAGCCTTCATATGCTTTTCAAGCGTAGAGCCATTATACATCAATCAGTTCAAGTTGTCAATAACCTTTTTTAGGAAATTGTATGTGCTGCAAATTTTTGAGTTCGATTTGAAATAGTCTCCGTTGCGAACAACTCGATCGTTCATAAACTCTTTTAATTGCGCATATCTCTTTTGCTTTGGAGCCTCTTGAACTAGCAAATCATATACATACAAAAGCGTCACAATATTGTACGCGAATTTGCAATTCATATTGGTGGTCGCAGATTGGTTCGATACACCATGATGCCTAACGAATAGAATTAGTTCTGACTTTGGCTGCTTTGTCGCATCAAGCCTTTCACCCATTTTATTTATAATACAATTACTATGTGCCGACGCATTTCTTAAATCGCGAACTGTATTCATTAGAGCGTTATCGAGAAACGTATCATGGTAATACTCACCATAAAAAGAGCCAAAATGCAACAATGTACCAAACGAAATAAGCTCAATGAAAACCCATGCAGGAAAATACGGATAGTATTTTTGAATAAGATCTCTACAATATTCTCCGGTTTTTCTACGCTGAATTTCTTTCAGCACACCAAAACTAACGTCTTGTGCAAGAAATTTCCGAACAATGTTGTAACCATCTTCTTTGTCATTCTGGGTTATTCGCTGCATGAGTTGTACTTTTATTGCATGCTCAATATCCAGTGACATCTCCATTATTATATATCTTAGATGCATATCAATTGTTGACAGCTCTTTTAAACACCCAAAGTCCAACTTCGTATATTGCCCACAGCGCCTTCCTGCAGTACACTTGGCATAATTAGATCTATAGGCTGCCAGCTTCATATAATAGTTATTCCGCGAAAGAAACACCTTTGCATCATCTTCGGATACGTAATTGAAAGTGATGCCTTTTTGTTTCATATGTTCAATTTGTTCATCTACCGATAGAAGGTTTTTCATCTTAATTCCTCCTTATTTTAACTTTAACATAGAAATAAAGAAATGTCAAAAATCAGACTACTAAATTTTGTGAAATCATGATGCCCTCCATGAAGGTGTTAACTATCTGAAATTTTGCTTTATCCCTTTCATGACTTGACTATCAGCAAAACTCAAGCTACAATCCATCTCAACCTCGGCAAAAATCCTCCAAATCCGCTTGTTTGTTCTGACCCAGATTGTGACCCAAGTGTGTGCGAAAGCGTGTAGACGCAATGGATAAAACCTTGCAAAATCCCGCACTTTTCGCTGACGGAACGGACGTATTTGGCGTAAAAACGCTCCATATCACGAACCGATCGCAGCTGGCAGTCATGAGGTCAGCGGTTCGATCCCGCTTATCTCCACCAACTTCGGAGAGAAGCAACGAAAAACTCGTTTCTTTGTGAAACGGGTTTTTTGTTTTATGCGGCAATTTCGGCCGTGTCCAGTCCAGCGCTGAATTCCCCAAGTTGATATTGAAGTCAATATGCAGTCGGTAGCCGCGATATACGTCTACCCGGCGAATCAGGCTGCTTACAATCATTTTCTTTGCTTCCATGCTGGCGCTGTCATACATTTTTGCCCAAGAAATCATTTCATCGTATTGACTGTTCAGCGATTGAAGTGTTTCCTCTCCTGCCTCATAGTCCGCCTGCGCTTTTTCAAATGCCGCTTGCAACGCCTGACAGTTCTTTTCAGCGTCAGAGATCAGTTCTGCAAGCAATTCCTTTGAGAAACTGCTTTCACCCTTGATCGCTTTTACAACCTCCGATTTCAGAGCATCCAGCTCGGCAGCAGCTTTTGTATAGTCAGCTTTCGTGCTGCGAAGCAGCGCCTTTTGCTCTGCAATCTTTTCTTGGTAACGGATACCTACTACCTCGCTTCTCGGTACAGATTTCATTCGTTCAAAAATCTGCCGCACCACTTTATCAATGATGTTATTCAGAATATGAGCCGTGTAGCCTGTCTGTCCATCGCATTCTGTTTGTTTCCGGGTTTTGCCATAGCAGATATACCGCACACGCTTTACAACGCGGTTGGGATCTTCTTTGCAAGGGTAGGCCTTTCCGTTGGTCGTAAGCGAAAGACGAGAACCGCAATGTCCGCAAAACACATTCCCGGCCAGCAAGTATTGACCTCTTGTGTTCAGCGGCACATGATTCTCCTGCTCGATTGCGTTGGCATGAGCTGTGCGAATGTTCTGTGCAGCATCGAACAGCTCCGGCGTAATAATCTGCAAGTGCGGCAGAACTTTGGATCGGCTGTTTCCGCATCGGAGCACGCCGGTATACGTCGGATTGCAAAGGATACCGCGGATCGTCGCATGATGCCACATCTTTCCTGTCCGTGCTCGATAGCCGAGATTGTTAAGATATGTAGCAATTCTCTGCGCACCAAAACCCTCATACACATATTTGTTAAAAATGATCCGTACTACAACGGCCTCAGCCGCGTTGATGACCAGCTCAAAGACCTCATGTTTGCGTTTATTGAGGCGTCCGCTCTTTACAAGATCGTACCCATAGGGCGCAAACCCGCCCTTGAAACCGCCGTCCTCGACAAGCTGTCCGAGGGCGGTTTTGGTGCGCATCGAGGTCTTTTCGCTTTCACCGTCAGCCTGCCAGAAACGAATGTAGTTGGTGAGCTTGTCCGTGTGACTATCAAAACGCTGCTCCCCCTCCTGTGTGCTCCAGACCCGGATGCCGTTTCTGGCAAACCATTCAACCACAAAGGGTGTTTCATCCGCGATTCTTCCAATGCGGTCAAACATATAGTCCTGCGCGCCAAGCTGAAGCATTTGCCTGACGTGCGGATAGTCGTCGCAGTTGCTCAGCGCAAGCACCGGCAGCCGGTGCGGCAGGTCGGAAAGATGCTGCATCAGCTCTACCCCGTCCATGACCGGCATCAGCACATCCGCGATCACCACATCGACCGGCTGCGCTGCAAGAATTTTCAGCGCCTCCGCGCCGTTGGCCGCCTGCGCGCATACCAGAAACTCGCTGCCGCTCTGGTCGATCAGCTCTTTCAGATAGCTGCGGAACCACAATTCGTCGTCCACGATCATCACATTATACATGTTCTGCCGCCTCCGTTCCTTTTTTCATTTCTATTTTTGGCAGCAGCAGCGCCACTCTCGTCCCGAACCCGCCGGAGTGGAGCTCCACGCCATACGGCGCGCCATAGTAAATTTTGATCCGGCCGATCACGTTCTGCAGACCGATATGACTGTCGTCGCTTTCGTTCAGAATTTTTTCAATGATCTCCTGCGGCATTCCCACTCCGTTGTCCACGACCTCGACCCGCAGCATTCCATCGTCCGAAAACATCTGCACCTTGACAACCCCCGGCCGGTCAGATGGTGCAATTCCGTGCTTGAGCGCGTTTTCCACCAGCGGCTGGATCAGCATTTTCAAGATTCTATACTGTTCTAGTCCTGGCTCAACCTCAACTGTATAGACGTATTTTCCGCTGTATTTAAAGGTCTGGATCTCCAGATAGCTGCGCAGACTCTGCGCCTCCTCTTCGATTGTCAAATATTCGTTTGCGCGCATGTTGTTCCGCAGCAGTACGGAAAGACTGTCAACGACGGTTACGATATTCTCCTCTTTCTGCACATAGGCCATATAGCGGATGGTGTTGAGCGTATTATGCAGAAAATGCGGATTGATCTGGTTTTGCAGAATCTGAAATTCCAGCTTGTGGCGCGTCTGCTCCGCGCACTGAATGTCGTACAGTAGATTCCGGATGCGGTCAACCATGTAGATGATTTGATTTTGAAGCGTTTCAATCTCGTCGCCAGAGTGAATCACGGGCTGCATTTGCAGATTCTGTCCGCCGATCTGTGCGACCGCAGTGCATAGCTTCTGGATTTTTGCGGTTTCACCGAACAAAAAGACTGCCAGGAATGCGACTGCTACCACGCCGAACAGCAGGCTGACTGCCATCGCTGTCAGGCTGACGCTTCGAAATTCACGCGTTACATCGCTTTCGGGCACAACACCGAGCGTCAGCCAGCCGGTCAGCTCGGAGCGCTGATAGATCACAAGACTGGAAACACCGTCGATTCCCGCATAGCCGCTGCCGCTTGCTTCGCCCTGCCCGCCGCTTGTCAGCAGCTGTGCTCCGATCTGCTGTGGCACGTCCAGCGGGTAGATAATGCGTTCGCTTACAGGGTCAATGATATAAATTGCACCAAGACCGTTGAAGTCCTTGCCATAGCAGTCGTTCAAAATGGTATAGCGCACATCTGCCTTTACAACGCCCAGCTGCTCACTGCCGGAATAGATGTTGCGTGCGATGGAAAGCACCATTTCCGAGCCGTTGCTGTACGGCAGGATCACGGCGCTCTTTTTTCCATCCATCGACACCTCATAAAACCATGGCTGCTGAATCAGCGTTTGATAGGGGAGCGTCGTTCCGATTCGGAAATAGTTCCCGTCCACACTGGAGATCATCATTCCCTCCAGATATGTCTTGAACTGATACAGACTCAGCATGGTATCCAGAATTGTCTGGTTGCACGCCAGCTTTTCGGATGGAGCTGCCGTCTTGTAATTTCGAAGTGGGTTCACAATATGGTTTGTATCAATGGATGCGCAGATTACCAGATGGTCCACGTCGCGCAGCATCGTTTCAAACGAGCCGTTCAGCCGCTCCAGAACGCTGCCGATATAGCGCTCTGCCGAGCTTTGCGCCTGCTTCGCTGTCTGCTGATACCAGAAGCTGCCGATTGCCCCGGCCATCACGCAGACAATCAGCACGGACACAATCAGAACCTTTGTCTGAAAGTGCATATTTCGCTTCCTATTTCCAGCAGTTTTCATACGGCAGCACCTCACGGCTCAATCTGGTTTCATTATAGAATTTTGTGAAAAACGCCGCAAGATAAATTTCCGACATCGAGCTATCAAATCAAGACATCTTTTGAGTGTGCGCTTGTATCTGAATCCGCTTCGTGATATGTATACGGCAGGAGGTGCCGTCATGAAAAAAACGATCGGTTATGTTCTTTCCCACACGCATTGGGATCGCGAATGGTATTTGTCCTTTCAGCTGTTCCGGATGCGCCTTGTGGATATGCTCGATACGCTGATCCCCTATCTGGAGCAGCACCCGGAATTTCCGCACTTTCACCTTGACGGACAGACAGTCTGTCTGGAGGATTATCTGGAGGTGCGCCCGGATCAGGCGGAGCGGCTGCAGCGCCTGATTGAAGCCGGGCGCATTGCCGTCGGCCCCTGGTATGTCCTGCCGGATTTACAATGCATCGGTCAGGAGTCTATTCTGCGCAATCTCAGCCGCGGCCTTGCGCTGGCGCAGCGCTTTGGCGTCGGCACGCCGGTTGGATATCTGCCGGATATCTTTTCCCATCCGGCGCAGCTGCCGCAGATCTTCGCCGGGTACGGCTTCCGCGCGGCTGTGATCTGGCGCGGGAGCTCAGATGATCCTGAGCCGCCCTACGAGGTGCTTTGGCGCGCGCCCGACGGCACGCAGCTTCTGACGCTCCGTCTGCCGGACGACCGGGGCTATCTCAACGCTTTTCCGCTGGCCGATACGCCGGAGGCCGTCAGCCGCCAGTTTGAGGACTGGTTTCGTGAACGCCTGCCGCGCTCGCCAAGCGGTCAGCTTCTGTTCATGAACGGTTGTGACCATCAGACGCCAAATTATGCCCTGCCGGAATTTATCCGGTATTTTAATGAAACACATGACGATTACGAGCTGCGTCAGGTATCGCTGACGCAGTATCTTGACGAGCTGCACATTACGCCGGGTGAGCTTACCGTACTCTGCGGGGAACAGAACCGGACGAATTATTCCGCAGGCCGCCATTTGAACCCCACGCTCAAAAATACATTCTCAACGCATATTCCGCAGAAAATCGAAAATGCACAATGTGAGGCTGGGCTTGTGCGCTGCGCCGAGCCGCTGAGCGCGATGCTGGCAGCGGCACATCTGCCGCTTGGCCTGCATTATCTGGACACCGCCTGGAAATATCTATTGCAAAACCATCCGCACGACAGCATCTGCGGATGCAGCTGCGACGATGTTGCGCGCGATATGGAGCGCCGCTTTGCGTGGGCGCGCGATATTACGCAGCAGTACCAGCAGGAGGCCATGCGCCGGCTTACCGCGCAGACAGACACGCAGCAGACGCTTGCGGATGAAATTCCGGTGCAGCTGTTCCATCTTTCTCCGTGGCCGGAGGAAAACGCCATACAGACGTTTACACTGCGGCTGCCGGCAGATACGCTGCTCCGCGGCCTTGCTATCCGAACAGCAGACGGACAGGACATTCCCTGTCAGATCGTCCGCCTGCGAAAAGACAGCGTGATTCTGCACCCAATGGATCGCGATCCAAGCTGGGACGACTATCTGCTTGCCGACGTGCTGGTGCAGCTTCCGCATCAGACGGCCATGAGCTGGACGACGCTATACTGCCGTCCGTCTCTCGTTCCGCTGTCGCTGCCGGAGCGTCCGGTTGTTCGCTTTCAGACGCTGGAAAACGAATATCTGCAGGTTTCCATTCAGCCGAACGGAACGCTGGACGTAAAAAATAAGCGCAGCGGCACAGCATATCGAGGGTTAAATCTCTTCACCGACGAAGCGGATATCGGCGATGCGTACCTGTTTTCGCCGGAGCTTACCGCGAAGGTCTGGAATTCTGTGACCAGCGCGCCGTCCATCCGTATCCAGCAGGGGGCGCTTTGCACCAGCGCCATTCTGGACTGGCGCTATCGCCGCAAGCCGGACGAGGCGGAGCAGTTGCTCCGTCTGACGCTCAGTCTGCGGAAAAATGACCCGCTGCTTCGGTTTCATCTGGAAATTGAGAACCGCGCCGGCGATCATCGACTGCGGGTGCATTTCCCAACCGGATTTTCCTGTGACGAAAGCTTTGCCGATTCCATCTTTACCGTGGAAACCCACCCCATTCGCAGACGGCAGCCAAAGCCGGAGGCGTGGGTTGAGACAGAAAGCGGCTGCTATGCGCAAAAACGCTTTGTCTATCTGCAAAACGGACGGCAGCGGCTGGTATTTATGGGTGCGGGGCTTCTGGAATATGAAGCATCGGACGGCGAAAACGGTGCAGATCTTGCCGTGACGCTGCTGCGCGCCGTTGGGCGGTGCGGCTCGGTTCGCTCCATGACCGCCTACGCTCCGCCCGGCCCATGCGCACTTTATCCGCAGGATTCTCAGCTGCTTGGCAATTGGGAGATGGAGTACGCACTGGCATTCGATACGCCGGACAGCGAGCTTTCCATGCTGGCCGAGCGCTATCACACGCCGGAACTGTATTATCAGGATACCGCGCATCCCGCGCAGATGCAGGAATCGGCACAGAACCTGTTTTGTCTGGATGTGCCGGAGTTTGTTGTTTCCTGTGTGCAGGGGCTGGGAGATGGAGAAATTTTGATTCGCGGCTATCAGTACACCGGTCATGCGCTTTCGGCTGCGATTCGGTTTTGCCGGTCCATTCAGACCGCGTGGCGCACAGACTTTACCGGTAATTGCCGCGAAGCGGTGGAGACCTCCGGCGATACGCTGGCATTTTCCGCACCGCATGCAAAAATCATGACGTTTGTTGTCCGGCTGTAAAAAAGGACTCGCTGCCTGCGGAAACTTCTGCTATACTGTCAGCAGAATACAGCACAGGGGGCGAGATCATGAACAAGCAGCCGGAACTGCATACAACCAATCTGCTGATGCAGCCGCTATCCATCTCATTTGAAAACGCTGCACTGCAGATTCTTCGCTTCTCCAAGATTCACGAAAATACCCACGCATGGGTGATTCCGCTGCACACGCATCCGACGATCGAACTGCACTATATTCTCTCCGGCGCAGGACAGATTCAGATCGACGATACGCTCTTTCATGTGGAAGCGAACGATATTTATGTAACGCTGCCGTTTGTTCCGCACTGCCAGATTTCCTCTGCGGCAGATATCATGGAGGAATACTGCGTGGAATGTACGCTGGAGCTGCCGCCAGCAGTGAAGGGTGAGACAGATCCGCTTGCATCTCTGCGCCGTTTCCTTTCCCGCCAGGCATTTTCCTCTGCCGGAGCGCCGGATGAGCTGCTGCCGCTGCTGCAGCAGCTTGACCAGCAGGCAGCCTCTTCGGATCCGCAGCTTTTGCAGACAAAGCTGTTGTATCTGCGGTGTCTGTTTGATTTTCTGGGTGTATTATCGGAGGTAAGGCTGCCCGATACGCTTTCCGGGAAAAAGCGCGCAGACACGACGGCACTTCGTATCAAAAGCTACCTTGACGTCAATTTCCGGACGCCGTTTTCCGTTCAGGATCTGTGCGCGCAGTTTTTCCTGAGTCAGCGGCAGCTTGACCGCATCTTCTGCCGTGCTTACGGCGTGACGGTTCACGCATATCTGACAGAGCTCCGCCGTCACTACGCCTGCGCGCTGCTGGAAAAGGGTGAGTTCGCGGCGCGCCGCGCCGCGCTGGAAAGCGGGTTCAGCGGCTACCAGCAGATGCGCCGCGCCGTCCGCCGCAAGCAGCCATAGCCCGTGTCATTTCACAACATAGGAGGAATCTGTCTTATGAAACGTTCTGAAATCAACAATGCCTTAAAAGAACTGGAAGCCATGTGCGCACGCGAGCATTGCTATCTGCCGCCGTTCTGCAGCTTCACGCCCGAAGAATGGAAAACAAAGGGGCATGAATACGACGAGGTCCGCGACTGTATACTTGGTTGGGACATTACGGACTACGGTCTCGGCGACTTTGACAAGGTTGGTATGTCGCTCATCACCATCCGCAACGGCAATCGTGCGATGCAGGACAAGTATCCCAAGGTGTACGCCGAGAAGCTGCTCTATATGAAAGAGGGGCAGTATTCCCCGAATCATTTTCACTGGTACAAGACCGAGGACATCATCAACCGCGGAGGCGGCAACATCCTCATTCGTGTCTACAACAGTCTGCCCGACGAGTCCATTGACAGGGAATCTGATGTGACCGTCCACTGCGACGGCAGAACCTATACCGTGCCTGCTGGAACGCAAGTGAAGCTCACGCCGGGCGAGAGCATCCACATCCAGCAGTATATGTATCACGATTTCGAGGTCGAACCGGGTACCGGCCCCGTCTTATTGGGCGAGGTCAGTCAGTGCAACGACGATAATACGGATAACCGCTTCAATCCCCCAGTCGGCCGCTTCCCAAAAATCGAGGAGGACGAGCCGCCCTACCGCCTGCTCTGCAACGAATATCTGGCAGCAGAGAACTGACCCAGATTGTGACCCAGGTGTGCGCGAAAGCGTGTGGACGTAATGCGCAAAACGCTGCAAAATCCCGCACTTTTTGCTGACGGAACGGACGGATTAGACGCAAAAACACTTAATATCACGAACCGATCGCAGCTGGCAGTCATGAGGTCAGCGGTTCGATCCCGCTTATCTCCACCAAAACAAAAAGTCATTCCGTAAGGAATGGCTTTTTTGTTTTGGCTGGGCATACGTGGCGCGAGAAGCGCTGTGGTTCGACCGAATGCATTTTTGCGGCGCAAAAGCGCCGCTTTTTCTGCATACAATGCAGAAAACATAAGAAAATACAATCGGCACGGAGGCGGCGCAGCCGCCGGAGTATCCCGCTTATCGTTTCACTTTCCTTTCTCGAAAATCAGCCGCATTTCTTTAGTCATGCGACCTGACCCAGATTTGACCCAAACCGGCGCGAAAACGCGGTGGATTTATTGAGATTTATTTGACAAAACAGCACGAATATTTCTTGAACGATATAAATCAAATTCCAGCTTCAGGTTGGCAATTCACGCCCGCTTGCGGTGTGTTGCCCATGGATTTTCCTGCGGTTCTCTGCTATACTGAACGAAAAGACGCGAATGCGGCGGAGGTCGGGCGTTTTTCCGCTTGCATGGTATCAATCTTGCAGAGTGGAGTTTCCGGATGAATCTGAATCAGGTGAAATCATTGTTTACCGCCACCGATTTTGAACGTGGGATGGAATATTACCGGAAGGGGCGGGTCACGGATATACAGTGTACGAAAGCCGGAACGGAAACGAATGTCAGCTGCACTGTCCGCGGCAGCGAACGCTACACGGTGCGCTTCACCGAAATGGCAGAAGGACGGCTGCGCATCAGCTGCACCTGCCCGCGTTACGCCGACGTTGGCCGCTGCAAGCACCTTGCCGCCGCCATGATCGCCTATATAGGCGAGCCGCCGCGCGAGTCTGTGCCCGGCAGCGACTCGTGTGCACGGTGGATGCTTCAGCGCTATCTGCAAATTACACAGGAATCGATTGAGCCTTCACAGCAGCCCATCCGCTTGACTGCGGTGCTGCGCGCCGGATACAGAACCGAATATCCCTCGTTTTCCCTTCGTGTCGGGTTTGACCGGCTGTATAGCGTACAGAATATCCGGGAGTTTCTGGATAATGTAAGCCAGCGCCGGACAGTCGTCTACGGAAAAGGACTGACGCTGGAGCATAACCTCGAACTGTTTGAACCGAAGGCGCAGGCCATGATCCGGCTTTTGATGAACGAATACGGCAGGTACCGCGCACTCGGTTCTTCTTCCTACTATATGGGCTACGAGCCTCCGGATTATCGAAAAAACGAGATCACGCTGACCGGCGATTCCTTTGATCGGTGGTTTGATCTTTTGTCGGACGCACCGGTAGACTGCGCAGGCTCCGGGCCGCTCACGCTCACACAGGCCGACCCGCAGGTTCGTCTGCAAATTGCGGAAGAAGGCGGCGGTGCATGGCTGACGGTCCAGACGCCCTGCCCCTACCGCTTTTTCGGCAGCTACCGGAGCTTATACGCGCTCGGCGGCGGCAAGCTTCTGCGCTGTTCGGGCGAGTTTCGGGAAAAGATCTACCCGCTGCTCGAAGCAACGCAGCAGACCATGTATCTGGCGCGGAAGGATCTTCCGACCTTCTGTGGCTGCGTGCTGCCGGCGCTCGACGGACAGGTCGGGATCGAAGATCCGCAGAAGCTTTTACAAAACTACATCCCCGATCCCTGCACGGTCTGCTTCTATTTTGATATGGAACAGGACACGCTGCTTGTCAAGCCGGTCTTCTGGTACGACACCCATTCGATCGCTTTCGACGATAGCTCCGAGCCAGACGGTGTGCGGCGAAACAAAAAAGAAGAAAGTGCCGCTTTGCTGTTCGTCCGGCGCTATTTTCAGCAGCAGGGACAGCAGTTCGTTTTACAGGGCGAGGACGCGGCCTATGATTTTCTCACCGGTCCGGTCGACGCTTTCCGCCGCAGAGGCGAGGCCTATTTCAGTGACCGCCTGAACCGCAAGCGTCTCCAGCCCGCACCGACCAGCGTCGGCCTTTCCGATTCCGACGGCCTTCTGACGTTGACGCTGGACACCGGCGGCTATCCGCCCGAGGAGCTTTCGGCGCTTTACCGGAGTGTGCTGCTGCGCAGAAAATATCACCGCCTTCCGGACGGCCGGTATCTGGAGCTGAACGGTTCGTCGTGTGAAAAGCTTGCGGAAATGGTGCAGATGCTCCAGCTCACCGATCGGGAGCTTGCCCGCGGCAAAGCGACGCTTCCGGCGTATCGCGGTCTCTATCTCGATGAGCTGCTGTCCGGAAGCGACGGCATACAGGTCAGCCGCGACAGCCAGCTGCGCAGCATGATCCGCAATTTCAAAACGCTCTCCGAGAGCGATTACGCCCTTCCGCCGGGACTGAACGCGCAGCTTCGATCCCTATCAGCAGATCGGCTATCAATGGCTCAAAACACTGGAGGGATACGGCTTCGGCGGAATTCTCGCAGACGAAATGGGACTTGGAAAGACCCTTCAGATGATTGCGTTTTTAGCAACCGTCCCCCAAAAGACCGCCGGTGTACCAAATCTCGTTATATGTCCGGCCTCACTGATCTACAACTGGGGAGACGAGCTGCAAAAATTTGCTCCGCAGCTGCGCTATCAGCTGATCCTGGGAAATGCTGCCGAGCGTGAACGTCTGCGTGCTGCGGGCGCAGAATTCGACGTGTGGGTCACGTCCTATGAGCTTGTCCGGCAGGATATTGAAGCGTATGCGAAGCTGCAATTTTACTGCTGCGTGCTCGACGAGGCCCAGCACATCAAAAACGCCGCTACGCTCGCGTCCAAGGCCGTCAAGCGCCTTTCGTGCCGGCAGCGGTTTGTCCTGACGGGAACGCCGATTGAAAACCGGCTCAGTGAGCTCTGGAACCTGTTCGATTTTCTCATGCCCGGATATCTCTACACAAGCCATGCGTTCCGCGAAAAACTGGAAAAGCCGATCCTCAAGTCCAAAAATCAAGACGCGGTTTCCCAACTGCGGCGGCTGGTGCAGCCGTTTCTGCTGCGCAGGCTGAAAAAGGATGTCCTCAAGGAGCTTCCGCCCAAGGAAGAATATATTCGAAAGATATCTCTGTCCGAGGAGGAACAGAAGCTCTATTACGCCTGTGTGCAGGCTGCCGTTGCAGATCTCGGAGACGAGCAGAGCAAACTGCAAATTCTCGCCGCGCTGACCCGGCTGCGGCAGGTGTGCTGCGATCCGGGGCTCTGTTTTGAAAATTTCGAAGGTCCAACGAGCAAGCTGGATGCCTGCGTGGAATTGTGCGAGGCGATGGCGGAAAACGGTCATCAGATCCTGCTGTTTTCTCAGTTCACCTCCATGCTTGATCGGATGCGTGAGCGGCTGGACGCGCTGCATATTTCGAATTTCACGCTTCAGGGCTCGACGCCCAGGGAAAAACGGGCTGCAATGGTCAAAGCATTCAACGCAGGCGGCGCCTCGGTTTTTCTGATCTCTCTGAAGGCAGGCGGAACGGGTCTGAATCTGACGGCAGCCGACATTGTGATCCACTACGACCCATGGTGGAACCAGGCAGCGCAGGATCAGGCGACGGACCGCGCCCACCGCATCGGCCAGCAGGCGCACGTGCAGGTCTATAAGCTGATCGCGAAGGACACCATCGAAGAAAAAATTCTGGAGCTTCAGGAAAAGAAGGCAGCATTATTGGACACAATATCCGGCTGTGAAGAAGCGGGCATTCTCAATATGTCTTCCGAAGAGCTGCTCTCGCTGCTGAAAAGCTGACATCTGATTCCAGCAGTACAGACTCCACGCTGCTGGATTCCTGACCTGACTGAATTTTCTCCGAAAAAGTGTGTTTCTCTCCCACTGCTTCGAACGTATTTTGCAGTATAAATCCACTCGACCAGCCGAGCGTGACAGCCCTGCAAAAGCAACCGCTCGTTTCAGGGAAATTATAGCAATGTTCAATAATACAGCAGAAGCTTTCACTTTTGAGAAAAAGTGGTATAACAGAGGCAGAGAAGGTGAGAACTATGCTGCACAACGAAGCTCGAAAATTGA
>OMBO01000450.1_pt1 | contig 27962 bp, 27 predicted proteins | sample 1644901 | NCBI WGS metagenome assembly OMBO01 (sample SAMEA103958144, study PRJEB25191) | human gut metagenome | reverse complement strand
CGGCAGGGGCATTCTCAAGCGACTTTTCGGGAATGTAGATTGTGTTCCAGGGGACACTTATCGCGGCCTCGGATATGGTCGAGCTGCCTGTCATGGGCCGCACATCGTATATGCCGACAACCTCATATTCGCCGCTGTCGAAGAATTTGTCGGGGGAGGTGTAGGTGTAGAAGGGAATAAGCCTGTCCGTATCTGCTGTTGAGTTTGTAAAACAATTATATTCATAAAAGCTGAATTTTATTTTTTCTCCAACTTTCCATTTCTGTGCTTTTGCTAATTCTCTGCTTATCATACAAACTTTTTTCCCGGATTCATACTCATTTGCCGTGATGGAACGGCCGTCTCGAATGAACATGTTGCCTAAGTTGAAAGCCGGAATCCCACTGATGTCGTTTGTTGTCATGACAGCGAATGAACGGGATCCAATATAATACGCCCGACTGATTTGTTCAAATTTTTCTAAATCTTCTTGGCTGATATCTTCAACTTTTTGTATCCAAAACGGCTCTTTAAGGGTGACGTGCATTGAGGCGGATTCTGGCCCGATGGCTTTATTTTTATAATAATAGTAACGATGTTCACAAAATAGCATATCTCGCCAAAATGTTATACCTACCACACGATAAAGGTTATCCTTTATCGTCGGCAAAACATCAGGAATATAGTCTATCAATACACTTGCTATGTACTCTGTGTCAGGTTCTATAAATAGGTCATAATCGGTAGCTTCGCCATAGTTGATATTATTTAATTCTGCTGAGTAATAGGATAATTGACGCTCATTTTCTATTTGCGGCATATCTAAATCAATGCGGCTTGATTCATTGGCACCATAATTATAGTGAAGTATTCCTAAAGCGGAATATGTTACATCCAGTGCGAAGGATTTACGCACATAAATCCTATATAGTTCATGCCTTGTCGGAACATAAAAAAGATTATTTTTTAAGTAATATTCATCGCTATAGTCATATGTTCCATCAGCTTTTCTCGGGATATTTCCTTTGCTCTTTATGGTAAAACGTATAATATCATATGAGAAAAGCGGCAATTTCCCGCTTTTTACTAAGGCAATATTATCATCGCTGAATGCTCCGTACCTTGCACGAAGCTCATACTTTTTAACGCTCGGAGCCTTGATTATAGGATCTAAATCATACCCGTAGACCGTGACAGGCTGGTTTCCTGCATAATCCTTATCCGTTATGTCGGTTATGATCTTCCCGTGTCTGTTTACATCCGCACATAACTCTATTACTGCAATAGTTGTGTAAGCATTATCTGCAAGCTGAAGATTATATTGGCTATCCTTATATAGATTCAAACTTGTGCAAAAGAAAGCTGTAAGCAGAATAAGCACAGCCAAATATAGCGCTGTGCGGGTAGGTTTGCGGAAAAGCTGATGCATGTGCATGGATAGCATAAAATACTCCCCCATATATAACGAGCCTGAAAGGTCAACAGCGTTCCGGTTGGGAACGGGCAGCGGGTGAATGCGGTGGTTCTTATGGTCAAGTTGGTTTCGGTAGTTATACGTTGACTTTATGTTATCATACGGTGCTGATGTGCGTCAATGGCTTTTATATAGATTAGGATAGTATAATGCCAGATTTGCCGGGGTTTTTCCTTTATATAAACCTCCGAGCCGCCCATATCGGACGGCTCGGGATGAGTTGCTTATTATTTGGTTCTGCGTTGAACGCGGAGGGAAGATTATTCTTCTTCCTCGTCCTCGCGCTTGGCCTGCTCGATAATCTTCTTAGCTTCGCCGCCGGGAACATCCTCGTAGCCGATGAACTCCTTGGTGAAGTAGCCGCGGGCCTGGGTCATTGAGCGGAGGTCGGTGGCGTACTTGACCATTTCTCCCATGGGAGCGCGGGCAACGACCTCGGTGCCGTCATCGGTGGGGTTCATGCCCTCCATCACGCCGCGGCGGCGGGGCAGATCGCTGGTGATAGCGCCCACGTAGTCGTTGGGAACGTGTATGTAGTAACGATAGATGGGCTCTATAAGGGCGGGCGCTGCATGGGCGCAGGCTTCCTTATACGCAAGGCGGGCGGCGGACTTGAACGCCACTTCCTTGGAGTCAACGGGATGGTACTTGCCGAAGAACAGCGTGGCCTTAACGCCGGTCATGGGATAGCCGGCAAGCACGCCGTGGCGCATGGCCTCGCGCGTACCCTTTTCAACGGCGGGAATGTATTCCTTGGGAACTACGCCGCCGACTATGGCGTTTACGAATTCGAAGTCCTCGCCGTTGGTGAGGGGCTCAAAGCGCATGTTGACAACGCCGAACTGGCCGCTGCCGCCGGTCTGCTTCTTGTGCTTACCTTCGGCTTCCGCGGTGGCGCGTATGGTTTCACGATAGGGGATGCGGGGCTCGGCCAACTGAGCCTCAACGCCGTTCTTATTCTTCAGCTTGGAGCAGATAACGTCCAGATGCACCTCGCCAAGGCCGCTGAGCAGCACGTCGCCGGTTTCGGCATTCTTTTCAAGGGAGATGGTGGGATCTTCTTCAAGCAGCTTGTTCAGGCCGGCAAATACCTTGTCTTCCTCGCCCTGCTTCTTGGCGGAAACGGCCAGGGAGATGGCGGCGGTGGGGAAGTCTATGGGGGCGAAGGTCACGGGGGCGGAAGGATCGCACAGCGTGTCGCCGGTGGCAGTGAACTGAAGCTTGGCCAGCGCGCCTATATCGCCCGCGATGAGCTTATCGACCTGAACGGTCTTTTTGCCGCGCATAATGAATACGTTGCCGCTCTTCTCGGTCTTTTCATTGTTGGCATTGTAAAGCGTGGTGGTAGCATCGAGCACGCCGGAATGTATCTTTATTATGGAATACTTGCCGAACTGGTCCACAACGGTCTTTATGACCTGGCCTGCGAACTTGCCGTAATCGGCCATGCTGACGTTGTTGCCGTCCGCATCGGTAGCGGTGGCGGGCTTAACTTCGGCAGCGGAGGGCATATAATGCACCAGATTGTCCAGCAGCGTGGCAACGCCAATGTTGGGCGCGGCGGCGCAGCAGCACACGGGGGTGACTATGCCTTCCTTAACGCCGTTGCTCAGGCCTGCGAGTATTTCTTCGCGGCTGAGCTCGCCTTCTTCGAAGAACTTCTCCATCAGCGCTTCGTCGGTTTCGGCGGCGGCCTCGGTCAGCGCTTCGTAAACGCTCTGCGCCTGGGCTTCCATGTTGGCGGGGATGGCTATTTCCTTTTCGCCCTTGCCGTCGAACTTCTTGGCAGTCATGTTGGGAACGTCAACGTAACCCACGAACTGGCCGCCTTCCATTATGGGCAGCTGTACGGGAACCACGCTGGGGCCGAACTTTTCGTTTATCTCGGCCATGGTCTTGGTGAAGTTGGCGTTTTCGCGATCCATCTGGTTCACGACCATCATGCGGGGCTTGCCGGCCTTTTTGCACATGTTCATGGCCTTTTCAACGCCTACCACGGGGCCGGATACGGCGCCCACGACTATAAGGGCGGAATCCGCCAGGGCCATTGCGGCGCTGACTTCGCCATAGAAATCGAAGAAGCCGGGGGCATCGATAACGTTGATCTTGGTGTCCTTCCACTCAAGGGGAGCGAGGGCGGCGTTGATGGAAATGGTACGCTTGATCTCCTCCGGATCGAAGTCGGTCGTGGTGGTGCCGTTTTCAACCTTGCCCAGGCGCTCAAGCAGGCCTGCGTTGAAGAGCATAGCTTCGGTAAGGGTGGTCTTGCCTTCGCCGCCGTGGCCGAATACGCCTATGTTGCGGATGTTTGCTGCGGTGTAGTCTTTCATCTTGCTTCTTGCTGTCCTTTCCAGTATGTATTGCTGAATATTATTTTTTATTAAAGTACAGGCCAAGAGACGGCTGGCCGCACTAACTACATTATTGTATCAGTCAAATGGGCGCTTGTAAACCATTTTGGGCGAAAAAACCTTCGCAAAGCTGCATATTGTGCCCGAAAAGAAGGGGAGATTATCCACATATAAAAAATTTCTATATCAAAACCGCAAAATAAAAGTTAGGATAATTGTATATGATGCCGGATGATGTTATAATTATGCATAGCTTTTGCGTGCGCTGATGCGCCGCATACGATTTTATCCATATTTTTTACAGGAGGTTACACATGGAAATCAAGAAGAAGAACGTGGGCGCTATGCTCGTGGGCGAATGGAACACCAAGACCATAGTTGCCGTTGCCATAGGCGCGGCGCTCTTTGGCGTGCTGATGTGCTACGGCGGCATACCCATCTTCACCAACACCAGCCTTACCACCGCCATGATAATTCCCGTTATAGTGGGCGCGCTGTTCGGACCGCTGCCCGCAATGGTATGCTGCGGCGTGGGCAACGTGATTGCCGACCTTATCGGCGGCTGGGGCCTGTGGTTCGATTGGTCCGTGGGCAATGCCGTGATGGCGTTCTGCGTTGGCCTGCTGCCCGTTTATGGCGCCAACATAAAGGAAGGCATATTCACCGCCAAGCATGCCGTTATCTATGCCGTTTGCTGCATATTGGGCAACATGGTCGCATTCGGCGTTATTACCCCCATATTCTCCGCCCTGTTCTACGGCAGCGATCTCAACCTCACCTTCCTGCAGGCGCTTGCGGCTACCCTTGGCAACACGCTGGTGCTGGTGGTTGTGGGCATACCCATACTGCTGGTGCTTGCCAACCGCTATAAGTCCCGTACCAATCTGAAGGAGGACAAGGGCGATCAATATTGACCGGCTTATTGGGGGCGCTCGGCGCCCCCAAATTTATTTTATGAATCAAACGGTTTTTTAGATAAAACTGTAATGCATTATGATGCAGCATAATGCGACCGCGAAATAATACTTTATGACCGGAGAAATGCGCGAATGAAAGAACCCGCCATAGTTTTTAAGGATTTTTCTTTTCAGTACAAGGTGCAGCACGAGCCCACGCTGCACGACATAAACCTGACCATTTATAAGGGCGAAAAAGTGCTTATTCTGGGCAGTTCCGGCAGCGGCAAAAGCACGCTGGCCAACTGCATAAACGGACTTATACCATTTTCCCACCACGGCACCATGACCGGCAGCGTTACCGTAATGGGGCAGGAAACGCGGGAAAGCAGCATATACGGGCTGAGCAAGACCGTGGGCACGGTTTTGCAGGACAGCGACGCGCAGTTTGTTGGGCTGAGCGTTGCGGAGGACATTGCCTTCGCCATGGAGAACGAGGCTAAACCGCGGCGCGAAATGGTGCCGATTGTTGAAGAGCATGCGGCAACCGTTGGTATGAGCGATTTTTTGGGCGCGGTGCCGTTCAATCTTTCCGGCGGGCAGAAGCAGAAGGTTGCCATAGCCGGCGTGCTTGGCAGCAACGTGAACATACTTATTTTTGACGAACCGCTGGCCGCGCTGGACCCGCAGATGGGCAACACGGCCGTTGAATTGATAGACGACCTGGCGCGGGACAAGGAACGCACCATAATAATAATAGAACACAGGCTGGAGGACGTGCTGCACCGCAACGTGGACAGAATAGTGCTGATGGCGGACGGGCGCATAGCCGCGGACATGACGCCGGACGAGCTGCTGAAAAGCGACCTGCTGCAAAAGCACGGCATAAGGGAGCCGCTTTACGTTACGGCGATGAAATACGCCGGATGCGAGCTGGAAGGCACGGAGAACCTGGGCGACATAAACACTATTCGCTTTACCGATGAAGCCAAGGGCAAGCTTATGCGCTTCTTTACCGAGGAAAGCGAGCCTATGCCCGAGAACACGGCGGACGAGGTTGTGGGCTTTGACCACGTTACATATGAATACGATGCGGGCAAGCCTGTTGTGCGCGACGCAAGCTTTTCAATAAAGCGGGGCGAACGCATAGCCGTGATAGGCAAAAACGGCGCGGGTAAATCCACCGCGGCAAAGCTGATATGCGGCGTTGCGCGGCCAAAGAGCGGCACGGTGCGCATAGACGGGCAGGACGCGAAGAGCCTTTCCATAAAGGAAATAGGCGAGCGCGTGGGCTACGTTATGCAGAACCCGAACCAGATGATAATAAAGGACACTATAAAGAAGGAAGTTGAATACGCGCTGACCATACGCGAAATGCCGCAGGATACCATACGCGAAAAGGCCACGGCGGCGCTGAACGCATGCAGCCTTTATTCAATGCGCAACTGGCCGGTGGACACGGTGAGCTACGGGCAGAAGAAGCGCATAACCGTGGCTAGCATACTGGTGCTGGAGCCGGACGTATTGATACTGGACGAACCTTCCGCGGGGCAGGATTACAAGAGCTACACGGAGATAATGAAGTTCATAAACGTGCTGAACCGCGAATACGGAAAGACGATACTTTTCATAACGCACGACATGCACCTTGCGCTTGAAAATACGGAGCGCGCAATAGTATTCAGCGACGGCGAGGTCATAGCGGACGACAAGGTTTTTGCCGTGCTTGCAAACGACGACGTTATATCCCGCGCCAATCTGAAGCAGACTTCGCTTTACACGCTGGCAAAGCATCTCGGCCTTGAGCCGGAGCAGGTGACGCGCCGCTTCATAGCGCATGAAAGGGAGGCAAGGAAGGCATGAATAACAAGCTTGTAATAAACTTTGTACCCGGCCCCACGCCCGTGCATAAGCTGGCGGGCAGCACAAAGGTGCTGATGTTTTTGCTGTTCACTGCTGCAATAATTGCAACGTTTGATATCCGCGTTATAGCGGCGCTGATGATAGTGCCCATAATCGCCATAATATCCATGCGCCCCAATTATAAGCCGCTCATAGTGCTGCTTTCCGTAATGCTTGTTACAACGGGCGTGATAGGATCGATAATGCTGCTTATAGTGTCGCCGGACACGGGCTTTAGCCACGTTGGCGGCAGCACAATAATATGGCAGGCGAGCGAAAAGCTTTTCATAACAAGGGAAACGCTTTGGTACCTGCTCGTTACCATGACAAAGCGCGTTGCGTCCTTCCTTACGGTTATGATGTTCGCTTTGGCCACAACGCCTTCGGAATTTGCGTCCGGCCTTGCGTTTCTGCATATGCCTTACAAGGTTTGCACCATTGTTTCGCTTGCGTACCGCACCATACCGGACATTGCATCAAAGTTTATAGACATACGCAACTCAATGCAGATGCGCGGCGTTGAGCTTTCCAAGAAAGCCCCCGTCGGCAAGCGGCTCAAGGCCACGGGCCAGCTGCTGATACCGCTGGTCATGTCATCCTTCGGCAGGGTTGAAAGCATTGCCAACGCAATGGATCTTCGCGGCTACGGCCGGCTTAAAACGCGCACATGGTACGCCGAGCATGAGCTGACCAAGCTTGACAAAATACTAAGAATTGCAGCCGTATTCTTTGGCGCGGCAATACTGTTTTATATTGTATATTTCCGCATAATCAATCCCTATCCCGCGGAAATGTGGTGCCCCTTCATAGCGAAGGAGGACATAATAGCAAAGAGCCAGTTCGAGGATATTTTCTTTCTCAAATGGTTCAACAAATAACTTAGGCTTTGCAAGGACGCGGCGGCGCAGCCGCGAGCAAAGGCACGCGCTTCCGAGCAACGTCCTTAGCACATAAAGGAGCAATGATACACATGAAAAGCGCATTGGTAATGCAAACAGACTTCGGCGTGGATAACCTTTCGGTTGCCACGATGAGAGGCGTGGCCATGATTGTTGACCCGGAGCTCAGGGTTTTTGACGCCACGCATGCCATCAATCAGTTCGACGTGCTTGCCGCGTCCGACGCATTGATTTACACCATCCCCTTCTGGCCCGAAGGCACGGTTTTCGTGAGCGTGGTAGACCCAGGCGTAGGCACGGCGAGGAAAAGCTGCGTAGCGAAGCTATCCAACGGCAGCTATATCGTAACCCCCGATAACGGCACCCTTACTTACGTTAAGGAGCGCATAGGCATAGTGGCCGTAAGGGAAATAGACGAAAGCGTGAACCGCTACCCCACAACAAGGAACATACATATTTTCCACGGCCGCGACGTATACGCATACTGCGGCGCAAGGCTTGCCGCGGGCGTGATAGACTTTGAAGGCGTTGGCCCCGAATACAGCGTGGACGACATAGTCATGGCGCCGTATGTGCACCCCGAAAAGCAGGAGAACGCCGTATACGGCATGATAATAGAAGCCACGGAGCATTTCGGCCTTGTTGGCACGAACATACCCTTTGAATGGCTCAAGGAGCAGGGCATGGAATACGGCGACAATGTGCGCCTGACCATAAAGCATAACGACGAAGTGATACTGGATGAAGAGGTTGCGCTGGCAAAGTCCTTCGGCTTTGTTCCGCTCAACGCAAAGCTGGTATTCAGCAGCGAAACGGCCTGCGTAATGGCCGGACGCAACCGCGGCAACCTTACGCGCGATTATTCGCTGGGCTTCGGCCCGGAATGGACAATGCGCGTGAGCAAAATATAAGGAGGGAAATATGCAGCGTCCAATACTTGCCACACAGTCCGATTACGGCACGGCGGACGGCCGGGCGGCAGCGCTGAGCGGCAATATACTCAAAATTGCGCCGGAGGCTGACATATATTCCGTGCTCGATCTTTATCCCGAAGGGGACGCGCTCAACGCAGGCGGCATGATATACAGCGTGCTGCCCTTCTTCCCGGAAGGAACGGTTTATGTTTCCGTGGTGGAGGATCATACTAATCCTTCGCGCGCGGTGGCGCTTAAAACAAAATGCGGCCGCTATATAGTTGCGCCCGACAACGGCACCGTTACCGCGTGGCTTAACGTTTTCGGCGCGGAGAAGGCCGTTGCGCTTGACGAAGGCAAGGTTCCCGCCGGCGTCGGCACATATGCTTACTATGGCGCCAAGCTTGCGCAGGGCGTGGATATAGCCTCCCTGGGCAGCGAGATTGCCATAGCGGAGCTTAACGTTTTCAATATGCGCGAAAGCGCTGTTAAGGACGGCTTTGTTGAATGCGGCCTTTTCAGCGTGCTTAAAAACTTCGGCAATCTTAACCTGAACGTGCGCATAGATGAATTTGCGAACGCCAACATAGCCTTCGGCGATGCGGTGCGCCTTACGCTTACCCATAACGGGGAAAAGCGGTTCGAGGCGGAAACAACGTATGAACGTTCCTTCGGTTATGTTGAATTCGGCAAGAGCGTGCTGTTCAACGGCAGCAGCGGCTACATGGGCATGGGACTGAACCAGAAGAGCTTTGCCGCGGCATATATTCCGGAAACGCTGCTTCCCGGGGCGGATATCTCCGGCTATGTTATGACCATAGAAAGGATTTGACCCAATATGTTACCAGATATAGTGCTTCAAACGGACTTTGGCCTTACAACGGGCTTTGTGGCCAGCATGTACGGTGTTATACGAATGGTGGATCAGTCGCTTGACGTATTCGATTTGAACCACGAAATTCGTCCGTTCGACATGCGGCAGGGCTCTTTCCTGCTTAGGGATACTATACCGTATTGGAAGGGCGGCACGGTGTTCGTAAGCGTTGTTGACCCCGGCGTAGGCACGGCGCGGCGCGGTTGCGTAGCCAAACTGAACAACGGCAGCTTTGTTGTGACGCCGGATAACGGCAGCCTTACCGCCATACTTGACCGGGTGGTTGCCGTGCGCGAAATAGATGAAAGCGTGAACCGTCTGAAGGGAAGCGACAAGGCGAACAGCTTCCATGGCAGGGACGTGTTTACATACACAGCGGCGCGCCTTGCAAGCGGCATAATAAACTTTGAAGGCGTTGGGCCGGAATACCCCGTGAACGAGATTGTAACGTTTGAAACAACCCACGGCACCGTCGCGCCCGGCCGCGCGGAGGGCGAGATCGCCGGCTGCACAAAACATTTCGGCGGCGCAGGCACGAACATAGACGTGGACGAATTTGAAAAGACCGGCATAGTATACGGCGACATGACACACGTTACAATAGTTAAAAACGGCGAAACGCTGTTTGACCGTGACGTGCTGTATCATAAGTCCTTTGGCTTCGTGCCCGAAGGCGAGCCGATACTTTATAACGGCAGCACCACGCCCACGATAGCGCTTAGCCTTAACAAGCGCAGCTTTGCCGAAAAATTCCTGCCCCATATATTCGATACGGGGGAGAATTTCGGCGATTATAAGATAACCATAGTTAAAAAATAAAACTGTTGATGAAAGGGAGACGGGATTATGAAACCCTGTATAGTTATGCAGACAGACTTCGGCGTTGGCGGCGGCGGCGCAATGTACGGCGTGTGCAAAACGATTGATCCGGAGCTGCAAATATATGATCTGAGCCATGTTATACCCAAATTCAACGTGGAAAAGGCTTCCGCTTCGCTTAGGAACGTTATGCCGTTCTGGCCCAAGGGGACAATATTCGTAAGCGTTGTTGACCCCGGCGTGGGCACGGCGAGGAAGGCAAGCGTTGCCCATACCTGCAACGGTTACTATGTTGTAACGCCGGATAACGGCTCGCTCACATATATCAAGCAGGAATTTGGCATAGACGCCATACGCGAAATCGACGAAACCGTAAACCGCCTGAAGGGGACGGAAAAGACCAGCATATTCCACGGGCGCGACCTGTTCGCGTACTGCGCGGCCAAGCTTGCTGCGGGCGTTATAGACTTCGCCGGCGTTGGCCCTGAGTACCCCGTGGACGACATCATTACCTTTGAAATAAAGCAGGCCACCGTTGCCAAGGACGAGGCGCAGGGCTCCATTCCGGACATAATGGAACCGTTCGGCAATCTGGAGACGAATATTCGCATAGACGACTTTGAAAAGACCGGCATAGTGCATAACGATAACGTGCGCGTTGTTATAAAGCACGAGGACGAAGTGAAGTTCGATAAGGTGATTCCTTTCAACAAATCCTTCGGCTATGCCGCGCCCGGCTGCGAAATACTGTATAACTCCTCCTCCGGCTTCATGGGCCTTGCAATGAACCAGAAGAACTTTGCCCAAACGTACGGCATAGGCTCCGGCCCCAGCTGGTCCATAGACATTACCAAGGAGAACTGACGCCATGACTGCCCCTATTGTTATTTTGTCCGATTACGGAATGGGTGCGGGTACCGCGGCGGTAAAGGGCGTATGCAAAACGTTTGCGCCCCAAAGCCATGTGTTTGAGCTTTCAAGCGACATCCCCGCGCTGAACCTGGATGCGGCGGCGGATGTGCTTTGCGCGGGTATGCAGGCATGGCCCGAGGGGACTGTGTTCCTGAACCTTGTGGACAACGGCGAAAAGGGCCGCAGGCAGGCCGTAGTTGCCACCAAGGACGGATATATCGTAGTATCGCCGGACAACAAGGTGCTTGCCGCCGTTGAAGCGGCGCACGGCACGGCCGAAAAGCGCGACGTGAGCGACCTTGCCGCATGCTACGGCGCGGAATACGAAAAGACTGCGCTGTGCCACGGGCGCGATCTGGCCTACGTTGCGGCCAAGGCTGCGGCGAAGGAGCTGTAAGCAAAAAGCCGTGCGCGTCTTACTAAAAACGCAGGGGGCGCGCACGGGCCAAATTTTAGCAAAAGTTATTATATAAATTTGTTGACAGATACCCGTTTTGTAGGGTATACTATTTTCTGCGGTTGACGTGTTTTGGGAGCATAGCTCAGCTGGGAGAGCACTTGCCTTACAAGCAAGGGGTCACAGGTTCGAGCCCTGTTGTTCCCACCAATATATGTCAATCGCAAAACGGCCCGGTGGTGCAGTTGGTTAGCACGTCAGCCTGTCACGCTGAAGGTCAGGGGTTCGAGCCCCCTTCGGGTCGCCAATTTTTGCCTCGGTAGCTCAGCTGGTAGAGCAAGGGACTGAAAATCCCTGTGTCGGTGGTTCGACTCCACTCTGAGGCACCATATTGCGGGAATAGCTCATTCGGTAGAGCGCTGCCTTGCCAAGGCAGAGGTGGCGGGTTCGAGCCCCGTTTCCCGCTCCATATGGCACCATAGCCAAGCGGTAAGGCAGAGGTCTGCAAAACCTTTATTCCCCAGTTCGATTCTGGGTGGTGCCTCCAAAGCAAAAAAGCACTTCGCATGAGGTGCTTTTTTGTATCCGTAAAATGCATAGCGCTGTTACGGCACAAATAAATATTCGCTAACGTCGTGCTTACGGGAAATCGTTTCGCCCTTAATCTGCTCCGCCGTTCGCAATTCCGCCGCCCGCCCGCAGGGTTGATAGCGGCCGCGCATATATGGTAAAATAATTCAAAGTTCGCCTAAGCTTGGGCGGCCGATACGAGGTGCTTATGGATAAGGGAAAAGCGATAGGCATAGTTGTTCTGAGCGTTGTATGCTGCGCTGTAATGGCGCTTGTCGAAACGGTGGTTGAGCCTGCATATTTCGTCAAATCCGCAATAAAGGCGGCGGTTTTTCTTATAATCCCGCTAATATTCATGAAAATCAGCGGCATAAAGGCGTTCGGCGGACTGTCCCTGCCCAACAAAAAGGCCGTGTTCGGGCTGCTTCTGCTCGGCGCGGGCGTATATGCCGCCGTTATGGGCGCGTATTTGCTGACAAAAGCAAGGGTTGATTATTCCGTGCTTGTCGCATCGCTCACGGCTGATCAAAAGGTTGAAGGCTTTCTCCCCGTGGCATTATATATTTCATTCGGCAATTCCTTTTTGGAGGAATTTCTGTTCCGCAATTTTGCGTTTATAAAGCTATCGGAGCGTATTTCCAAAAAGCTTGCCTACGCCTTCAGCTCAATCGCATTTGCCGTTTACCATATAGCCATGATCGGCGCAGCCTTCCCGCCGCCGCTTACGCTCCTTTGCGTGCTCGGCTTGGCATTGGGGGGCTTGCTGTTCGATTATGTTGACGACAGGAGCAAAAGCATATACCGTTCGTGGGTGATACATATGTTTGCGGATATTGCCATAATGACTATATGGTACATCAATATATAAGCGATAAAAAGCGGAAGGGCAGAGAGCATGAACAAATCCGATAAGAACAAAAAAGCCTCATGGCAGCAGTTGATAGGCATTGTATTTATGGTGCTTACGGGCGCGGTTTGCGGCCTTATTATGGTAAGATTCCTTAGCGGTTCGGATAAGGAGGCATCATTGGGCATACTTGCCTACGCAGAAATATTCATAGGGCTGTACGCCACGCTGATATTCCATACGCTTGTTCACGAAGCGGGGCATCTTGTGTTCGGTCTGCTGACCGGGTATGGGTTCTGCTCCTTCCGCATATTCTCGTTCATGTGGGTAAAGGACGGCGAGAAGCTGAAGCTCAGGCGGCTAAGCCTTGCCGGCACGGGCGGACAATGCCTTATGTCGCCGCCCGATATCAAGGATGGCAAAATGCCGTTTGTACTCTATAATCTTGGCGGCTCGATAATGAATGCCGCCGTTGGCGCGCTATTCCTTGCACTCTATTTCATTTGCCCGAACGGTTCCCGTACTGCGCCGTTTGTTTTGTTGTTTGCGGCCGTCGGTTTTATTACGGCCGTTATGAACGGAGTACCCATGCGCCTTGGGGTTGTGGATAACGACGGCTACAATGCACTTGCAATATCAAAAAGCAGTGAAGCCGCGGAAGCATTTTGGGTGCAGCTGAGCATTGTTGGGCAAAGCGCAAGGGGTGTTCGGCTAAAGGATATGCCGGAGGAATGGTTTAGAGTACCTGCCGAGGAGTCAATGCAAAACAGCATTGTTGCCGTGCGCGGCGTGCTTGCCTGCAACAGGCTGATGGATGAGCAGAAATTCAATCAGGCCGATGTGCTGATGGCGCGTATGCTTGCGGCGGAAAGCGGTATGGCGGGCATCCATCGCGGCCTGCTGGTGTGCGACAGAATATATATTGAGCTTATCGGCGTCGCCCGCCGCGAGGCTATTGAAGCCATGCTAACAAAGGCTCAAGCGAAGTTTATGAAGTCTATGCGGCGTTATCCGTCCGTGCTGCGAACCGAGTATGCGCTTGCCCTTCTGCTTGAAAAGAACGCCGCAAGGGCGGAGGGCATACGGGCCGAATTTGAAAAAGCCGCAAAAAGCTATCCCTACCCGCAGGAAACGGAGTCCGAGCAGCAGCTGATATGCCTTGCCCTGAATAAGTCCCGCAGGCGTGCTTAAAATGGCCGTTAAATAAATGCTCAAAAAAACGCCCGGGCGCATATCATGCCGCACCCGGGTAAAATGCAATACGTTATCAGTTTATTCTTTTTCCTGCGGAAAAACCGTCCCGCTCGTAAGCCTTGCTCATGTTGTTCAGCTTGTTGACAAATTCCTCGTTGGTCTCCGTCCGCTCCATCATGGCGATAAGCTGCTCGGTAGCGTCGGCCGGATTGCCGCTTGAAAGCGTTTTGCGCATGCTGAACACCGCTTCAAGCTCCTGCTTGCTCAGCAGCAGCTCCTCTTTCCTTGTGCCGGACTTGTAAATGTCTATGGCGGGGAAAATGCGCTTTTCGCTCATCTTGCGGTCAAGGTGAATCTCCATGTTGCCGGTGCCCTTGAATTCTTCATAGACTATGTCGTCCATCCTGCTGCCGGTCTCTATAAGCGCCGTGGCGATTATGGTAAGGCTACCGCCGTTTTCAATGTTCCTCGCCGCGCCGAAGAAACGCTTGGGCTTATGCAGGGCGCCTGGGTCCATGCCGCCGGAAAGCGTGCGTCCGGTCGTGGGTATGGTAAGGTTGTATGCGCGGGCAAGCCTTGTTATGGAGTCGAGCAGTACAACAACGTCCTTGCCTTGCTCAACAAGCCTCATCGCGCGCTCCTGTGTCATTTCGGCAACGCGGGTATGATGCTCGGGCAACTCGTCAAACGTGGAATAAAGCACCTCTCCGTTTATGGAGCGCTTCATGTCCGTAACTTCCTCCGGGCGCTCGTCTATCAGCAGAACTATCAGGTGAACGTCGGGATAGTTGGTGGATATTCCGTGGGCAATGTTCTTGAGCAGCGTGGTCTTGCCGGACTTGGGCTGGCTCACTATCATGCCGCGCTGGCCCTTGCCTATGGGGGCAATAAGGTCTATAAGGCGGATAGCCAAATTCTGGTCGCGCCCCAAGCCCTTTGATTCAAGGGTAAGGCGTTCATTGGGGAAAATGGGTATCAGCTCGTCAAAAGGCTTGCGCTGCTGCGCCTTTTCGGGATCCTCGCCGTTTATGGCGGTTATGTAGAGAAGGGCCAAGAACCTTTCGCCTTCCTTGGAGGGGCGGGTCTTGCCTGTAACCATGTCTCCTGTTTTAAGGTTGAAGCGGCGTATCTGCGCAATGGAAACGTATACGTCCCGCGTACCGGGCAGATAGTTTTCGCTGCGGAGGAAGCCGTAACCGTCCGGCAATACCTCCAGCACGCCTTCGCAGTCCCCGCAGGTGCCCGCTTCAAGCATTTCGGATATTGCGGGCGTGGGAGCGGCGGGGTTATAGTCCTTATAGAAGCTGTCGGGCTTAGCCTGGCGGTAAGCGTCCTCATGCATATCCATGCCGCCCGCGTAGGGATCCTGCCTGTAAGGATTCTGCTGCATGTAGCTATCCTGGCGGTAAGGATTGGGCTGCTGTTGCTGTTGCTGCATATATGCTTCCTGCGCCTGGCGATAGGGACTGGGCGCGGGAGCGTAGCCATCCTGCCTGTAAGACGGGCGGGAATCATAGCCCTGGTTTGTATATCTGGGCGCGCCGTAGGGCTGCTGATAATTCTGGCGCGGCTGGCGCGTGTCCTGATATGCGCCGGGGGCGGTATAGCGGCGGTTGTAGCCGGAGGGGGACTGATAATCCTGCCGCGGCTGGCGGTAAGGCTGCTGATAACGCTGGCGCGAATCATACCCGGCGTCAAGCGGGGGAATGCCGCCCTGCGGTGCGCTTGGCGCGGGGGCGGGCTGGGCCTGCTGCGGCGCGGCAGTTTGCGCCTGCGGCACGGGTTCCGCCTTTGCGGCGGGGGCTTCCACCGTGCGCTGCGGTGCGCTCGGCGCGCTTACGGCCCCGGCCTTTTCTTCGGCTTCGGCCTTGGGCTTTACGGCGGAAAGCTTGCTGCCGCCGTTCATGATGATATCGACAAGTTCACCCTTGCGATATTTGGTGATGGATTTAACACCCTGAAGCTTTGCGATCTCTCTCAGATCGCCTAAGGATTTTTCCAACAGTTGATCTCTGGTCAAAATGCTGCTCCTTTCAAGAAACGCAAAATTTATAAACAAATTTCCTACTTACGGTGTGTATATATCGGTTCTGCTATCAGTATTATGCCCATATTAATGAAGTTAAAACGTTATATTTGGGGCTTTTATCCGTTTCTCTACCGACAATACCATATTATCGTTAAACATACGCATTTGTCAAGAAGAAACGTGTGAATATTTGATGTATTTTTCTTTAGCATATGCGCATATAATCAAACAAGGGCATAACTACACAAAAGGAGGCCGGGTATGGACAGAATATTGGGCGAAGGCAGCACGCGCATACGTTCCCACAGCGTGCATATAGAAGGCAGGGAGCTGATGAGCGTGAGTGGGGTGAAGGACGTGGATTGCTTCAACGAGGCGGAGATAGAGCTGCTTACGGACGCGGGGCAGCTTAGGATAGAGGGCAGCGGGCTGCACATAACAAAGCTTAGCCTTGACGAGGGGCAGGTAATAGTTGAGGGGGAAATACTGGCCCTTGAATACAGCGAGGATGCACAGCAGCGCGGTTCGCTATTTTCGCGCATGTTCCGCTGATGCTGCGCGCGGCGGCGGAAATACGCATATGCCTCATTTCGCTTTACTGCGGCACGCTCATAGGGCTTATGTATGATATTTTCGCGTTCATACGGCTGCCGTTCAACGAAAACCGCATTATCGACGCGGCGCTGGATATTATGTTTTATATATTTGCGGGCATTGCCGCGGCCGCCGCGCTGCTTTATGCGGACAGTGGGCGGATAAGGCTTTATTCAATAATGCTGATAGCGGCGGGCGCGCTGATATACTGCCGCTATCCAATGCGCCTGTGCGGGGCGCGCATAAGGCAAAACCTTGCAAAAAAGCGAAAATACGGGCGCATTTACAAAACCCATGCAAAAACGGAAAAATAAGGCTTGAAATATGCGCATATATGCTTTATAAATATAGTATACGTGATAGGTGCGCACCTATGCGTATATTACCATATAAGAAAGGCAGGTATGCGGCATGAAACGGAAGCTGAAGGCAACGCCCCGATTTATTATGCTGCTTACGCTTATATGCCTTATATTCGCGGGCGCGGTAATACTTTCCCAGCAGGCTAAGCTGAACGAGATCGCCGCCAAGCAGGCCGCGCTGGACGAACAATACGCCGCACTGCAGGCGGAGGAGCAACGCCTTGAATACATGATAGAATACGCCAAGAGCGATGAATACAGAGTGCAGTACGCCCGCGAAAAGCTGGGGCTTGTGCTGCCGGACGATATAAAGTTCGACATAACGGATTAAGAAAACGAAAAGTGGCCGTTGGCCACTTTTTAAGTATTTTTGGGAGGATGAACAATGCAGAAGAAAGCCGCCGTTGACATAGGCAGCAACTCAATACGATATCTTGGCCCTAACGGGGAAAGGCGGCTTATAACCACCCGCCTTGCGGAAAACATAATTTCAACTGGAAAGCTTAGCGATGCGGCCATTGAGCGGAGCATAGCCGCGCTGAAGGAGCTTGCCGCCCTTGCCGCGGCGCAGGACGCAAAGCCCTATGCATACGCCACCAGCGCCGTGAGGGATGCCAAATTCGGCAGCCGCGAACGCTTCCTTGCCCTTGCTGGGGAGATAATGCCCGTGCGCGTGCTTTCGGGCGAGGAGGAGGCCACATTTGCCCGCATAGGTGCGGGCATTGCGGACAAGCCGGATTGGGGCCTGATAGATCTTGGCGGCGGGTCGTGCCAGCTCATTTCGGAGGGATTTGCGGTCAGTGCGCCGATGGGCTGCGTCCGCGCGAAGGATATATGCGATAAGGAATCGGACGGGTCGTATGAATCCATGCGCGAGGCCGTGTTCGGGGCGTGCGAAGGGCTGTTCCGCTTCCCGCGCATAAGAATAACGGACTGGATAGGCGTGGGCGGCACAATAACAACGCTTGCGGCGCTGTCGCTCGGGCTTGAGGAATACGATGAGCACGCCGTCGAATCCACATTGCTTACGCGGGAGAGGATAGAGCTGCTTTCCAAAAAGCTGCACGAAGCGGGGGACGGGGCGCGCAGCCGCCATCCGCTGCTTACAAAGCGGCATGATGTTATTGTACCCGGCACGCTGGTGCTGCTTTACGCTATGCAGGGCATGGGCATATGCGCGCTGCACCCGAGCAAGGCGGATGGGCTGGACGGATATTATAAATATGTATGTCAAAATATGTGACATATTGCGCGGCATAATGTATAATCAAATTGTGCCGCAAAAGCGGCATAGAATGGACGAGAGGTATTTTTATTATGAAAAAGACTGTTGCCATGATGATGGCTGCAATTATGCTTATGGCATTCGCCGGCTGCACAGGCGGCGCGGACAAGCCCAGTACGCAGGATTTGATATCCACGCTGCCCGCGGAAGGCGGAAAGCCCGTTGTTACGGACACCCCAGCCCCCACCGAAGCGCCTATTGCAACTGAAGAACCCACGGCAAAGGTAACTGCGGAAGAATTAGCAGCGAAATTTACTCTTGACAATTCATCGGGTTTTGCAAAAGAACTTGAAGATGCATGGAAGGCAGATGAATCTAATGAGGAAATTGCGGCAATGCACTACTATGCAACTGCTAAGTTCTATGAAGATATAAACGACAGCGGTAAAGCATGGGATGCAATGGAAAACATTAGCCCCGATTACGATGGCGTTATGTCCGATGAAATAATCGCTTATGGTATGGAAGTATTTGGAGATGCTGAAGTGTGGAGAATTATGTTCGAGGCAAAAAATGAACGACGCAGTAAGATTAATGATGAGAAGCGCTCGGAAATAAAGAAATGGATTAATGATCGATATTCTTATTATGATAAGAAAGAGGGTAAATACTCCGGCGATAAATATACGAAAACCATTTTCAAGGAAGCGGCGGAACTGTTTGAACTCTCATATGCAGAAATATATAACATATGGTGCGATCTTCCGTTCTAAAACTACACATATACAAAAAGCGCGGCCTTTCGGCTGCGCTTTTTATATGCTTAACGGATATTATTTGTTCTTTTTGGCCTTTTCTTCCTTTATTTCGCCTGCGCTGCGGACAATGCTGAACAGGCTGCTGAGTACGGAGCAGCCGGGCGCCGCGGGCAGTACCCAGGGGCCTTCGCTGTCCGAAATAAGGCAAATCAGCAGGAATACAACGCTTGCCGCCGAAAGCAGAACGCTTGCCGCCAGCAACAGAATTTTGGATAGCTCTTTGTTCTTGTCAGGCATTTGCTTCACTCCTTTCCGCTGTTGTTTTTTGCCTCCTCCTTTGCTTTCGCGCGCTCCTCGCGGCGCTTTGCAATGTATTCATAAAGGAACCATGCAAGGCCGCCGCCCACAAGCGCGGCAATCAACATTGTTTTTGTGTCGTTCGCGCCGGATATGAGCAAGCCCATAACGCTGCCTATCAGCACGAACGGCGCGGAACCAAGCGCACTGCGCCTGTATTTATTTATAGGCACGCGCTCAATGCGCTTTACCGGCACCAGCAGCGTGCAGCGGTAATCCTCCGCCTCCATATCGCCAAGGGGATAAATCTCCATTTCCTGCGTGCCCTGGTGATTGTAGCCGGATTTTGGGAACCATGTGTTGTAAACATTAGACCAGCAGCTTGTAACGGCCTCGTTCGTGCCGCCTTCGCAGTCAAAATATGCATACGTTCCGGCAGGTACGAATATGGTTTCGTAGCCTTCAAGCAGCGGCGTGTCGTTATCCACCTCCACCGCCACCCAGTAATCATATCCCTTGGAGGTAAAGTTGGAGCAGATGCCCACAATATATTCCGCACCCTCCTTCATAACGGTTTTCAGCTCGTCCACCGTGCCGTCCTGTTTAAGGCTCAGTAAAAACTCGCGGGCCTTTTCGCCCGGCGTGCTCTGCTTTGCCGCTATACGTGTGCGCCTGCCCATAAAGCGGCGTTCATCATATTCCCTTACGTTTTCGGCAAGCGGCACGCGCTTGTCCTTATTTTCGGATTTCTGCATTTCCATATCCATATGCCCTCCTATAGGGATGGTATTATTACTATAGATTATATACTATCAGGCTTTTTCAATCAATCGCCAAAAAGAATAATCGGTCCGTTGTTGCCAGCGGACCGGTAATCCTGTTGTTTGCTCTTTTGAAAGGTTGCTCTCTCTTTCTGATTCATATTATAGAGCATGGCGGGAGAAAAAGCATCACAAAAGTGTTACGAAAGTCTCAAACTTTGATTATGTTTAAGTAACGTTTTGGCGCGAAAGTGTTAAATCCCGCCGAAATATTTGCTTAATGCCCACTTGGCTGCCATGCGCACCTGCTCAAACGGGGAGGAAAGGCAGGCGCGGATCTCCGCTTCGCATTGCCCTTCCCGCGCGGCGAATGCTATGGCTTCCATGGTAAGCCGCCCGTTGCCGGTTATGTTTTTGCCCGCTATAATGCGCGCGGCCTTCGCGTTGCCAGCTATAAGCCGCCTCAGCTCAAACGCTTCCGCCGTGTCGTCAGGCACGGGCAGCTTTTTCAGCCGCGCATTCTTTGGGCAGACGGCCTGGCAAATTTCGCAGCCCAGAAATGTCTGCTGCTTTTGCCAAATTTCTTCTGTATAGCCGCTGTTCATAATATAGCGCATGCAGCGCGTTACGTTCAGCCCGTCCGCTGTTATCGCGCCCATGGGGCAGGCGGAGATGCAGGCCGTGCAGCCTTCCGGGCAGCCGCCCTCCGTGCAGCCGCCCTCCGTGCAGCCGCCCTCCGTGCAGGCTTGCTCCGCGTTTGGCTCAACCGGGGAATATATTAGCAGCGTTTCAAGCGCAATGCGCGTGCCGTAGGGGGCAATGCTCAGCAGCCCGTTTTTGCCCTGATGCCCCACCCCGTTGGCTATGCACAGCGCCCGCGCGGGTATAAACGCCCGCTCTGCTGCTATTCCCGCCGCGTTAAGTTCAGCCTCCACGGCCTTTGATGCGTGGTAGCTTGCGTTGCTGGCGGGATAATAGGAGGAAATATGCCCGCCGTTTTCATACGGAGCATAGGCCCATATCAAAAGCAGTGCGGCCTTTGCATCGGGATATGCCGCGGGAAGATCGTACGGCATTGCGCAGCCCGTGCCGTAAAGCGCGGAATACTTATGCCAAGCGTCCAGCCTATGCAATTTTAGCATACGCATACCTGCAAACCCGTGAGCGAGCGCGGTTTTATATATTATATTCCTTATTTGGCTGTCCGTATAAACATTCATGACAAAAGTATAACATATAAGTGCCGCGAAGTATAGCAAATTAGGGCAAAAGTTAAAAAACTAACGAGAATAAAGTACTACACGGGTGAAAAATTGTGTGCTATAATAGCACGGATAGCAATGGTAGGCGTAACTATGTTCGCATGCATTTTTGCATTTTTATTACATCATATTCCGCATCACATCGAAAGGCAGGTGCTTTGTTTGCCAAAGTATTCCTTCAAGGGCGGCGTACATCCTCTGCATTCCCAGCACGAGGGTAAGCTGCCGACCCGAAATGCCCCGATACGGGACTTCGTTTCCGATTCGGTGGTCATTCCCATGAGCATGCATCTGGGTGCTCCGTCTAAGCCGTGCGTAAGCAAGGGCGATCATGTAAAGATAGGCCAGCTTATAGGCGAACCTGTCGGCGGGCTTGGCCTTCCCGTACACGCCAGCGTATCCGGCGAGGTTACGGCCGTTGAGCCGCGGCTCATCACCGGCGCGGGACCCGTTATGTGCGTTTGCATACAGAATGATTTTGCCGACGAATGGGTGGACGGCATACAGGGCTACGGCAACGTGGAAACAGTTGACCCCGCGCTGATAGTTCCCGCGATAAAGGCTGCGGGCATATGCGGCATGGGCGGCGCGAGCTTCCCCGCGCACGTTAAGCTTACCCTTCCCGAAGGCAAGACCTGCGATACGATTATATTGAACGGCGCAGAGTGCGAAACGTTCCTTACGGCTGACTATAGGCTGATGATAGAAGAACCCCGCCGGGTTGTGGACGGCCTGCGTGCGGAAATGCGCGCGCTTGGCGTAAAGCGCGGCGTAATAGCCATAGAGGACAACAAGATGGAAGCTATTGAGTCCATGCGCAAGGCGGCTGCCGGGCGCGAGGGCGTTGAAATAGCGGTACTCAGGACCAAGTACCCGCAGGGCGGTGAAAAGCAGCTTATCCACGCCGTTACCGGACGCCAGGTGCCCAGCGGCAAGCTGCCAATAGAGGTGCATACGATAGTTACCAACGTGGCCACGGCCGCGGCGATAGCGGATGCGGTCATAGACGGCAAGCCCCTTATAAGCCGCATAACCACCGTTACCGGCAAGGTAGTCAATCCTTCCAACCTGCGCGTAAGGATAGGCACCGTTGTTGCCGACATGATAGGCGAATGCGGCGGATACAGCGAGGAAGCCGCAAAGATAGTTATGGGCGGCGGCATGACCGGCGTTTGCACCGCAAGCGCGGATATACCCATTGCCAAGGCCAACGGCGGCATAGTTGTTTACAACGAAAAGGACGCGAAGAGCGTTGATGAAGAGCCCTGCATACGCTGCGCGCGCTGCGTACAGGCCTGCCCCATGGGGCTTGACCCGTATAAGCTGAAGCACCTTTGCGACGCGGGCAATTTGGAAGGCGCGAAGGCCAACCATGTTATGGACTGCATACTGTGCGGCTGCTGCTCGTATGCCTGCCCGTCAAGAAGATGGCTGACCGCGGCGTTCAAGAATACCAAGGACGCAATAGCCGCCGCAGCAAGGAGGAAGTAATATGAGCCTTTATATGTCTACCGCGCCGCATGTGCGCAGCCCGCAGAACACCCGCTCCCTGATGGGCGATGTTCTGATAGCCCTGGCGCCCACCACCATCGCCGGCATATACTTTTTCGGTATAAGCGCGGCCATAGTAGTGGCGCTTGCTACGGCCTCCGCCATACTGTTTGAATACCTTTGGCAGAAGCTTACGCATAAAACCATAAGAATCGGCGACCTGAGCGCGGCCGTTACCGGCCTGCTGGTCGGCCTTAACCTCCCGCCCACGGCGCCGTGGTGGCTGCCCATAATCGGCAGCGGCCTTGCGATAATACTCGTGAAGCAGCTTTTCGGCGGCATAGGCGATAACTTTGTCAATCCCGCGCTTGCTGCGCGCGGTATACTGCTTGCCAGCTGGCCCGTGCGTATGACGGCGTTTGTGCTGCCCACCTGCTTCAGCGGTGCGGACGCAACAACGAGCGCAACCGTGCTTTTCGGCTACGAGGCAAGCTATCTTGATATGTTCCTTGGCAAAATACCCGGCTGCATAGGCGAGGTATGCAAGGCCGCCATACTGATAGGCTTCCTATATATGCTTATCCGCGGCGTTATAACCTGGCGCATACCGGTAACGTTCCTGGCAGTGGTGTTCGTGTTCTCCGCAATACTGGGCAACGATCCCCTGCAGGCGATACTGTGCGGCGGCGTGATGCTCGGCGCGGTGTTCATGGCGACTGACTACACCACCAGCCCCATGAGCGCGAAGGGCCAATTCATCTATGCTGCAGGCTGCGGCATAATAGTTGTTATAATCCGCAACTTCTGTAACTATCCCGAAGGCGTGACCTATGCGATACTTGTTATGAACATAGTCACCCCGCTGCTGGATAAATACGTTAAACCCCGGCTTTATGGCAGCCTGAAGGAGGAAAAGGCCAATGGCTAAAAAAGAAAAGACCGTTTCAAGCGTATTCTTTAACGGAATACTGAATGAGAACCCCACGCTGAGGCTGGTGCTGGGCATATGCCCCACGCTTGCCTCCACCACCAGCGCATCCAACGCCGTTGGCATGGGCCTTGCGGCAACGTTCGTTCTGGTCGGCTCAAACGTGGTCATATCCCTTTTGAGGAACATAATACCCGACAAGATCCGCATTCCCGCGTTCGTCGTGATAATATGCACGTTCGTTACGCTGGTCGAAATGCTGGTTAAGGCGTTCGTTCCCGCGCTTTATGCAAGCCTTGGCATGTTTATACCGCTTATTGTGGTTAACTGCATAATTCTTGCGCGCGCGGAAGCCTTCGCAAGCAAAAACGGCGTGCTGCTGAGCGCCGCGGACGGCCTTGGCATGGGCGCGGGCTTCACGCTTGCCATAACCGTTATAGGCATAATCCGCGAGCTGCTTGGCAACGGCAGCGTGTTTGGGCTGAGCCTGTTCGGCGAAGGGTTCGAGCCTATGCTCCTTTCAATAATGGCTCCAGGCGGCTTCCTTGTGTTCGGACTGGTGCTTGGCGTGGCCAACTACTTTATGAATAAGGCCGAAAAGAAAAAGACTGAGGAGAAAGGAGTGATACGCGCATGAGCGGCATAGCAAAAGTTCTTTTGTTCATGGTAAACTGCGTACTTACCAATAACTTCATATTCTCGCGTTACCTTGGCAATTGCCCCTTCCTGGGCGTATCCAACAAGGTTGAAACGGCAACGGGCATGGGCCTTGCGGTCACGTTCGTAATGGGCCTTGCGTCGCTGTTCACCTACCTTATTTATACTTACATACTGGTGCCCCTCAGGCTGAGCTATCTTTCCACGATAGTGTTCATATTGGTAATAGCCAGCCTTGTGCAGATAGTTGAAATGTTCATCAAAAAGAGCAGCCCCTCCCTTTATAAGGCGCTGGGCATATATCTGCCGCTTATCACCACTAACTGCGCCGTGCTTGGCGTTTGCCTGCTCAACATAGGCAGCCCCATCACCATTGGCGGCGAAGTGCTGGAATTCAACCTGCTCTATTCCGTGCTCAACGGCATATTCGGCGCGCTGGGCTTCCTGCTGGCCATTGTGCTTATGGCGGGCGTTAGGGAAAGGCTTGAAACTTCCAAAATTCCGGATTGCCTTAAAGGCTTCTCCAGCTCACTGATAATTGCCGGCCTGATGTCCGTGGCGTTCATGGGCTTCGCGGGCCTTGGCGCGTAAGGAGGGAACGAAATGGATTGGATCCCTGTAGTACTTGCACTGGGCGTGCTTGGCGTTGTAGGATTGATATTCGGCATACTGCTTGAAGTTGCGGATAAAAAGCTGGCCGTTGAGGTGGACCCGAGGATATCCAAAGTAGGCGAAGCGCTGGGCGGCGCCAACTGCGGTGCCTGCGGCTACGCGGGCTGCGCTGCGCTGGCGGAAGCAATAGTCAGCGGCGAAGCGAAGCCGAATGCCTGCCCCGCGGCTAATATGGCAGCCATAAGCGAAGCGCTGGGCATTACCGTTGAAGAAGGCGAAAAGATGGTTGCCCGCGTAATATGCCAGGGTCACAACGGCGTGGCTAAGGAAAGGTATAAATACGACGGATACACCAGCTGCGCCACCGCCGCATCCATGGCGGGCGGCCCGAAGGAATGTGCATATGCGTGCATAGGCCTGGGCGATTGTATGCGCGTTTGCAGCTTCGGCGCAATAAGCATGAACAACGGCATCGCCAGCATAGACCCCAATGTTTGCGTTGCCTGCGGCAACTGCGAAAAGGCCTGCCCCCGCAGCGCCATAAGGATAATCCCCGCGGAGACGAAGGTCCTTGTGCTCTGCCGCAATAAGGACATAGGCCGCGTTGCCCGCGCCGCCTGCATGAAGGCGTGCATAGGCTGCGGACGCTGCGTGAAGGAATGCAAATACGGCGCCATCGCCGTGGAAGACGGCTATGCCCGTATCGATCCCGAAAAGTGCACCCGCTGCGGTGCCTGCGCCAAGGTTTGCCCCTGCGGCTGCATAATAGATTATTCCGTCACCGCCGAGGATAAAGCGGAGTAAAATAATAAAAATGCAACTCATGGCCTCCCGAAAGGGAGGCTTTTGTTATATGCTTATTTTGTAAAAAATGATTTTATCAAACATAAAGTGTTCATAAATCGCGCCCACGTTTTTTATAATATCATGTAAAATCATCTCCACATAAGCGCTTCGACAAAGTTAGACGTTCAAAAATCTCAATAGCTAAAAACTGCCTGTTTTGGCAAAATATGCTTGACATAATTTTGCGTTGTATGATAACATAAACCCAACAAAGAACCACCGTAACCAATTTAACTTTAAGATCAATCGTAAACCCGTTGCCCGTTCCTAATCGGAACGATATGGACCGCAGGACCGAGAGATAATACAAACATGAATTTTGTGACGTGGTCACAAATACGAATAAACAAAGTGTAAAGGAGGTGAAAAGGATGAGTAAGAAAACGTTAGCACTTATATTGTGCGCAATAGCTGTGCTGGTTATCGCGGTAGCAGTACTGGCTGAGGGATATGAAACTTGCCCCTACTGTGGCGGTCAGAGGATTGTATCATCACCGCGAAAAGAACTCCTTCAAAGTTCTCAGATTCCTTGTCAAAAAGGCGGTTTGGGAACCGATACGTTAAACGAATGGAAATATACTTATGTAGCCGAATGCTACACTGCAAGGTGTAGTGGCTCTGAGTCATGGGTAGAATACGTAGACGATGTTCTCTGCAGACATTAAACCGGTCTTGGCATAGCGCAGATTTAATCTGTGCTATGCTTCTTGAGGAGAAATATGCATTTTATCATTTATCTGCGTCAGCTTTTCCGCAAGCCTATCCGCATTATCCTATACCTACTCACAATAGCACTATCGGCGGGCTTTTTCTGCATGAGCGCAAATCTATATTGGGATAGCGTTAAAAACCTACAACTTGCAGACGACGCTTTTTCTACCATCGCTGTGCTTGACTACTATGCCGATGTAGATTGGTATGGGAAAATAGTAGAGAATTTTGAGAACGTTTACAGATATGCCGGAGAACAGCGTATTACAAGGTATGGTGTTGACTTGCAGCAAATAGTGAATGCTCCATATGTTAAAAATTACGATTTACGGAGCGTCTACGGCGCTTTTTCTGACGAACATATCGCATTGAACCATCTCGGGCAGTATCCAATATTTAATGGAAATGTTATTCGCTTTACGATTTCAAGGGAGGTTAAGCATGGCGATGACCACTTGTTTGATTACTCATTGCCGGCAAATTTGGGCGAGGAACCTTTTACAATACAAAGCCCATACGATGATGGAATTGCTGATTACTATTTAGTAAAAGTTTCACATACTGCGAACGATATTTATGGCTTTGACCATCCCATTTGCTTTTATTTAGATGTAGATAGACCCGATCAGCAACCAAAGGAAATTTTTGACTTAAACGGAGATGTTGATCCGGCATATGGCATAATCATCGAGCCTGAAACAGAATATATTGGAATTAGCGAATCCTATGCATATTATGATGAAAATATTGCAACAGATGCTTCCGATGTATTTGGCCATTTTAGATTATCTGACATAATTTTTTGTAATGATAGATATTATGACAATAGGGCGTACTATTATTCACAGCAGCTTGGAGAGTATACATTACGCGAAAGCACCGGTGAATCTCCATTCTGGCTTTATCGTTACGAAACAGTTGCAAGTAATCCGGAGCTGCTTAAAAAATATGAGAACATCAGTCGTGCATATTACATAAATGCACATTCATTTTGCGTGAATGCCATAAATGATTTAACGGGAGTTCCCGCCTTTCACTCTGGCAGTATGTACATCCGTAGCGGTAGGACTTTTGCAAAGTCAGACTATGATGCGGGCACGAACGTATGCCTTGTAAGTAAAGACCTGGCTATGAACCAAGGGTGGAATATTGGCGATAAAATCAACTTCAGCTTTTATAATTATAAGTATTTTACACAAGACACGGATTGGAACACAACTTTGATTCCGTATTACACCTATACAGAAAATTGTGAGTTTTTTGATAATGGTACCTATGAAATAATCGGAATTTACGATGCTACGCCAACAACAAGCAGCGAGGGGGTTCGCAGTAAAATACTCTCCGTCCCCTGGAACACAATCTACATTCCCGAAAAGTCGCTTGAGAATGCCCCTGCCG
>OMBO01000445.1_pt1 | contig 28170 bp, 24 predicted proteins | sample 1644901 | NCBI WGS metagenome assembly OMBO01 (sample SAMEA103958144, study PRJEB25191) | human gut metagenome | reverse complement strand
AGCCGTGTCTACTTTTTTGCCTTTTTCAATTTGCGCAATTTATTATACCTTATCCTTTGGTTCAGTTGAATGCAAGCAGATTCAGGCCGATTTCTTCGTTCCATTTCCGGCCGACACGGCCCTCCAGCACGTGGACGGTGATTTCGGCTGTGGCGCTGACCACCGCTTTTTTTAGATGGCCGCCTACGACACGGCCTGTGCTATCCCCCGCTGCGGCGTGAATGTGCAAATATGGGTTCCCGTCCAGCTGGGTGATCGTGCCCGACAACGACACGAGCTCCAGCGCCTCGGTATAGGCGTTGTGGTAGAAGGCCTTCTCTGCTACATTGTAAACGCAGATCTCAAATTCCTTCAAAGCGCCCAGTCCGGAGACCTCTGCCAGCTGAATCCGTTCCTTCTCCGCCAACGCATGCAGCTGTGTCAGGATTTCTTCCTCGGGGTCCAGCCGCACGAGATAGGTATCCTGAGCGCGGAAATATTCCATTGCTCCTCCTTCCCAGTAAAACCGCCTGTGTTTCCGCAGGCCCGGTTTATCCGTAGAAACCCTTTAATCTTTCATAGGCGTCCTGAAAGCGCGGCAGCAGCCGGGCATATTGCTCTGTCCGTTCCGCGTCCGGCTCACTGACGCCGTCTACATGCAGGAATTTGTCAATGGCGGTGCTGTCGGAAAACACACCGGCGCCAATTCCGGCCACAATGGCCGCGCCCAGGGAACAGCCTTCTTCCAGCAAACTCAGCTTCTCAACACGAACCCGGAGCACATCGGCCAGCATCTGCCGCCAGACCGGTTCCTTTGCGCCGCCTCCGATAATCCGCAGCGCAGTAAAATCACGTTTCTCGCGGAATACCTCCAGGATCAGGCCCAGATTCATGCACACGCCTTCCATGACGGCCCGGAGTATCTCACTGTGGGTGCTCTCCGGCCCTAAGCCCAGGAATGCGCCTTTGGCCTGGGCGTCCCACCACGGACTGCGTTCGCCCATGAGATACGGTAGGAACAGCACGCCGTTGGCGCCCGGGGGAACCTGGGCGATTTGACGGTTGATTTCGTCATAGACGCTGCCGTCCTTGGCCTTTGCCTCCGCGGCCTCCCGCTGGCACAGCTGGTCGCGCATCCAATTATAAGAGGCGCCGGCGGCCTGCATGGTTCCGATGGGGTAGTACAGGCCTTTTGCGATCCCCGCCAGATTAAACGTCCGCTGCTGCGGGTCCAAAAGGGGCGCGTCGTCCAGATAGGAGATCCAGGCGGACGTTCCAAGGCACATATACGCCTGTCCCACTTTGGATATGCCTGTTCCAACGGAGGCGGCGGTGCCGTCGCCGCAGCCGCAGAACACCGGCGTGCCCTCCGGCAGGCCCGTATCCCGGGCCGCCTGGGCCGTAATCTGGCCCGCCAGGTCGGTGGAAGCGTGGAGCTCCGGCATCACCGACATGGGGACGCCGGCGGCCTCCAAAATCTCTTGGGACCAGGTGAATGTGTTCAGATCAAAAGCGCCGGTGCCGGAAGCGTCGGAATAATCGGTGCCGAGGTAGCCGGTCAGCCGGTAGACGAGATAGTCTTTGCAGTTCAGCGCCTTTGCCAACCGGCCGTCCAGCCCGTCGTGGGCCATGGACCACATGATCTTGCAGATGGAATTGGTGGGATTGTTGCGGTTTCCGGTAATCTCATAGAGCCGCCGGTCCCCGACCCGCTGAGACAGCAAGGCCTGCTCCGATACGGCACGCTGATCCGCCCAGATGATGGCCGGCCGCAGCAGCGCGCCGCTGCCGTCCAGCAGCACCGCGCCCATCATATGGCCGCTGAAGCTGACGCCGGCAATCCGGGCCGGGTCCACCAGAGACGCCAGGGATTGGGTGGTCCGGCAAACCGCTGCATACCATGCTTCCGGATTTTGCTCCACACAATTGCCGCTGCCGTAGGAGCACGGATAACTGGCTACCACGCTTTTGACCAGCGTGCCATCCACTGTGAACAGGGAGGCCTTATCGCCGGAAGTTCCGAGATCATGGGCTAACAGATACTGCATATGTCCTTTGCTCCTTTCTGTGACGCCTTGATCCAACTAGAAATCGATATGATCCGGATCCCGCCCATAACGGCGGCCGCAATCCAACGCGTCGACCTGCGCCATTTCGTCCTCCGTCAGCGCAAAATCAAAAATCTGAAAATTCGAGACGATTCTCTCCTGCCGGACTGATTTCGGCAGGACTACCAGTCCGCGCTGCAGCTGCCAGCGCAGTGCGATCTGCGCCGGGGACCGCCGCTTTTTCTCTGCAAGGCCGCGAATGACCGGGTCCTGCAGCACGCCGCCGGTGGGGCCGCCGAGGGGACTGTATGCCTCGCATTGAATTCCGGCCGCGGTACAGTAGTCCAGAAGGGGCCGCTGCTGCAGGTAGGGGTGACATTCAAACTGGTTGACGGCCGGACGTACCTGCGCAAACTGCATCAATTCTTCCAGATGGTGGATTTGAAAATTACTGACCCCGATGGCACCAAGACGCCCTTGCCCGTAGCATGCTTCCAGTGCCCGCCACGCGGCCTGCCAGCCCTCCACGGGCCAGTGAATCAGAAACAGATCAATATGATCCGTCTTCAGCAGGGAGAAGCTCTCCTCAATGGCCTGGGCGGCGCGGCCGGCCCGGATATCTGCATGAAGCAATTTCGTGGTCAAAAAGAGCTCCTGCCGGGGCAGGCCGCTGCGGGCGATGGCCCGGCCCACGCTGTCTTCGTTTCCATAGCTTCGCGCTGTGTCAATATGCCGGTAGCCGGCCTCCAGCGCCCATGTGACTGCCTGCTCCGTCTCCGTGCCGCAGGCGCTGCGAAAAACGCCCAGGCCCACGGCAGGAATAGAGGTCCCGCCTGCAAGGGGAATCGACGGCGCAATTGATGGATACTCCATAACGCCTCCTTAGGCTTGTTGTTCCCGATTTTTCGGGAATTTCTCTGAGCCGCGTATCACAAGATGAGGATGCACGATCACGCTCCGCCGATGACTGGCCGCCGTTTCGTTCATGCGCTCATAGAGCATCTGCATGGCAAGGCGTCCGATTTCCGCATTGTCTTTTTCAAGCAGGGTCAGGTTCCCACTCAGAAATTCCATGATCTCTAGCTGATCATAGCCGCCGAATGCGATGTCATCGGGAATCTGAAGCTGGTGCTCTGAAAGACTCTTGAGCGCGCCCATGGACAGCCGGTTATTGCTGGTCACAATGGCCGAAGGCCATTGGGCGCGGGGCCCGGAGAGAATTTCCTGGACAATCCGGTAGCCCTCTGTGCTGGAATAGGGACTGGGATGGATCCAGCTTTCCTGGCAGGGAACGCCGTGATCGGAGAACGCCTGATAAAAACCCTGCAATCGTTTTTTACCGGAACCGGCGTTGAGACTGCCGGCAAGATACTCAATATGGCGGTGTCCCTCGTTCAACAAGCATGAGACCAGTTCCGTCATGGCACCGGCGTCCTCGGTGAAAACGCCGTCCAGGTCGGACCAGAGGATATTGCGGTCGATCAGAACCACAGGACAGTCCATGTTCTGGAATATCTCGGCGTAGTCCGTGTTCTGGTAGGCTTCTTCCACAGAAGACGCCACAATCAGGCCGCAGATGCGCTGTTCGCGCAGGGCACGGACAAACCGCTGCTCCCGCTCCGGCGACTCGTTGGTGCTGCACAAAATCAGATTGAGGTTTTTCTTGTCGCAGACCTCCGTGATCCCGTGGATGACGCCGGAGAAAAAGGGGTTGTCAATTTCCGGAATCAAAGCGCCGACCATGTTGCTGTTCTGCCGCGAGAGACCCTTCGCCATGGCGCTGGGAACGAAATTAAACTCGGCAATTGCCTCCTCGACGAGCTTTCGCTTTTCCGAGCTTACATAACCGGAGTTGTTGATGACGCGGGAGACGGTAGCCATTGACACGCCTGTCCTGGAAGCAATATCCTTAATCGTTACACTCATATACGCTGCTCGCCTTCGATAAGTTATAATTATTACTAAATTATATCAGATTTTCCTACTTTTTGCAATGCCTCCCTGTAAAAAAAAGGAAAAGCGAAATTTAGTATACGCAACCGATCTTCAGCACGCAGTTCGGCGCGTGCCGGTAGAATTGACCCGAGCGGACCGCGCCCTTGCAGGTCCCCACCAGCTGATCGAAGTCGGGCACATGGGGGAGGAACTGGAACTCGATGTCCGGGAAATGCGCCCGATAGGCCTCCAGAATGTCCGGCGCCTGGACCTTGATTTCCTCCGCCAGGTAGACCGCCTCAATGGGCACCTCCAGTTGAATCGCCTCGATCACCTGCATGATGGTCGGAACGTTTGGCAGCAGGGCCACGTCCACGGTTTCCATATCCCTTGGGATGTTATAGCCGGCGTCGGTCACCGCCAGCAGATCCCGATGGCCCATCCGGGCAAGCATATATTTGAGATTGGAGTTCAGCATGCCGTTTTTCATGGTTCAGCCCTCTTATGCGTCCAAATGGAACTCGTTCCGCAGCGTCTTGGTCATCAGCTCCACCGGAGCGTCCACGCCGGTCCACAGCTTGAAATTCATGGCGGCCTGGTTGACCAGCATGCCCAAGCCGTTGACGGTCTGCGCGCCGCGCTTTTTGGCTTCCTGCAGGAACAGGGAATTGGGGTCGTTGAAAATTACGTCCGTAACCACCATATGGGATGTCACCGTATCATAGTTGATGTTCGGCTTCTGGTCCACATGGGGATACAGGCCCACGGAGGTGGCATTAGAGAGAATATCCGTGGCGGGGTCCACATTCAGGGGATGATCCCAGAAAACGAAGTCGGCCTTGGTGTTGGTTTTCCGGTTGAGCAGGTCCACCAGCTCCTCGCCTTGCTCCCGGATAATGTTGGCCACGGTGATGTGGGCTGCTCCGGCCAGGGCGCATTCCACGCTGATGGCTCTGGCTGCGCCGCCCGCGCCGAGGATTGTGATGTTTTTGCCTTTCAGACTGACACCCGCTTCGGTCAGGGATTTCAGATAGCCCTTGCCGTCGGTGTTTTCGCCCCACAGCTTTCCGTCGTTGTTTACAACCATGTTGACCGCGCCGATCAGCTCCGCCGCCTCAGACAGCTCGTCCAGATACTGCAGGACCTTGACCTTGTGGGGGATGGTCAGATTGATGCCCCGCATGTTGAAGGCGCGGACGCCGTTCATCGCCGCTTCCAGGTCGCCGTCGTTCACCTTGACTGTGAGATACCGGTAGTTGAGCCCTTTGGCCGCAAAGGCCGCTTCTTCCACAACGCCGGTGGGATTTTCGTCAATGGGACAGCCAAACGCACCCACCAATTCAGCTCGATAAGATTTTTCCATATGAGAGATACTCCTATTCTTGTTCTAAAATCATTTTCCGTGGAACAGCACTTTATCCCGTGTAATGTCCTTCAGGGTGTGGCAATCGGTCAGGCGCATGATGTTGACCAATTCCCAATAGATCTTCTGGGTGTAGATATACGCGCCGTACTTGCCGCCGCCGTAGACCGACTGCACATACGGGCGGCCAATGCCCACGGCGTCTGCGCCCAGGGCCAGCATCTTGAACACATCCTCACCGCTACGGACGCCGCCGTCGGCAAACACCTTCAGGGAGTCGCCCACTTCCTTGCGGATGTCCTCAATGACGTCGCAGGGGGCCAGCGAGTTTTCCACGATGTTGCCGCCGTGGTTGGAGATCAGGATGCCGTAAGCGCCCGCCTCGGCAGCCTTTGCCGCGGCCTTCGGGGACATAATTCCCTTGATAATGAAGGGCCGCTCCGCCCGCTTCACCATTTCCTTCAGTTCCTCCACGCTGCGGGAGCAGACGCCCACGTTCTTGTCGCCCACGGCGCCGGAGTACTGATAGCCCAGGCCGATGGCGTCCACATCCGTGGCAATGGCCATGGCGCCGCTGTCGCGGGCAACCTTCAGTTTTCTCCAATACTCGTCCCGGTTGGCCCAAGGTTTCACCGTCGGGACGCCCACGCCGTCGCAGGCGGCGATGGGCGCCACCTGGCCCTCCAGGTAATTGGGGTTCTTGCAGTCGCCGAGCCAGGCCATGCCGCCGGCCTCGTAGCAGCCCTTCACCAGCGCGTCCGCATAGGCATCATTGTTGTTGAAATAGGGGCTGTCAAAGGTATAGGACGTGAGGATCAGGGCGATGGGAGACGCGAAGACGGGCACATCGAACTTGCGGCCGAACAGCTCAACAGAGGGATCGGGCTCATAGTCCTCGTGAATGGGGTCCATCTGGATGCGGATGTCCGCCAGCCGGTCCACTGCATGGATGAAGCCGCCGTTGTTGCCCTTGGAGCCGAATTCCAGGGTGTTGGTAAACCGGCCCGCGCAGGCTCTGCCGTTGCAGATCTTACATACGCGGCAGGAGGGATTGAGAATTTTCTTTGCTTCCTCCTGATGCTTCGCGTATTCCAGAAGCGTGTCGTTATAATTCATTCTGTGTTCCATGATATACTCCCTTCCGGTCAAGGCTCGACCGTGATCGTGATTGTGGATTTAAGTTTACCTCCCGGTGGCCGTAGCCACTGGGAGGCGGACTGGCTGAAGAATCAATACTCAAATTCCGGATAGTAGGTGGCCAAGAAGTCCTTCGCGTTCTCGGCGCTGACGATGGTACCGCCGGTGGGATAGAACGCGTCCAGCGTCTCGCCATTCAGGGCCTTCACCGCGCACTCCACGGCGATACCGCCCTGATCCAAAGGAGACTGGTCGTAGGTGTAGTAGATGCGGCCGTCCAGGCAGGCGGCAGCACCCTCGGGGGTACCGTCGATGCAGATGATGGGGATGTCTCTGCCGGAGGCCTCAATGGCCTGGGCGGCGCCCAGGGCAGCCACGTCGCTGATTGCCCAAACCACGTCGATGTCATCGGTGGACTGGAGAATGTTCTCCATCACGGTCATGGACTGCTCACGGTTTGCGTAGCCGGGCTGAATTGCCACAAGGTTCACGCCCTCGTACTGCTCGGCAAACTCATACAGGCACTGGGTACGGTCGATGTTCTGCTGGCCGGCGGGGTCGCCTTCAATTACGGCCATGTTGCAGGTATAGTTCACTTCTTCGAGATACTTTGCGACCACAGCGCGGCTCGCTTCCACGTTGTCCACGCCCACAAAGGTGCTGCTGTACTGGAAATCTGGCACACGGGTGTTGAAGCAGATGACCACGATGCCGGCCTCATGGGCTTTTTCCAGGGCGGGCAGGATGGCGGTGGAGTCGCAGGCCGCGACGCAGATGGCGTCCACGCCGGACTGAATGGCGTCTTCAATCATGGTGATCTGACCGGCTACATCGGTATAGGACTGGGGCGCGTATTCCTTCACGGTCACGCCTAGCCGTTCACCGGCGGCCTTTGCGCCCTGCATGCAGTAGCGCCAGAAAGCAATGGTGCCGTCCTTGGTGAACACGCCGATGGTGTAGTCATTGGAAGCGGCTTCTTCCGTGGGGGCAGAATCGCCGGCGGTGGATTGCTGGGCGTCGGATTTCGGCTCGGACGCGGTGGTTCCAGACGAGCAGGCAGCCAAGGCGAATACCATGGCCAGGGCCAACAGGATAGCAGTAATCTTTTTCATCATGATGTTCTCCTTTTCTTTGTTTTTTGTTTTTATTTTGTCTGCTGGCTTCTGACAAAGAAATCCAGCAAAACTGCGACGATAATGGTGGCGCCGTAGATAAAGCCCTGCCAGGCGGACGAGATTTGCAGCAGGTTCTGGGCGTTGTTCAGCAGCGTCAGGATCAACGCGCCGGTCACGACGCCCCAGGGGCTGCCGACGCCGCCGTTGAACGAGATACCACCGATGGCAGCCGCGCTGATGGCCTGGAAGTGGAAGTCGGTGCCGATTTCCGCCTCGGCCGCGCCCAGACGGCCCACGTAAATGATGCCTGCAATGGCAGCCATGACGCCGGAGCACACAAAGCCGATGATGATGTTCTTATCCACCTTGATGCCGGAGAAGCGGGCGGCGGCGGGATTGGCGCCGGTGATGTAGAGTTCCCGGCCCATGCGCGTACACTTGAGCAGGAACACTGCCAAAAGCGTAAAGAGCAGTGCGATGACGATCTGCGTGGGAATGACGCCGAAGATTCTGCCGGAGCCGATGAAGCGAATGGCCGGATGAATGCTGGTGATGACGCCGCCGTTCATATAAGCGTAGGCCACACCGCGCAGAATCTCCCGGACGCCGTAGGTTACCAGCATGGCGGGCAGATGCAGATAGGAGATCAGCACGCCGTTCACCACACCTGCCAGCGCGCCGATGGCAATGCCCACCAGGATGCCCAGCAGAATGGATTCCCAACCGCGGCTTTGGAGGAAGAAGCCTGCCGCGAAACAGGAAGAAATGGATACGATTGCGCCCAGGGACATGTCCACGCCGCGGCCCAGCAGCATTGCCATGGTCATACCCAGCGCCATGATCAGCAGCATGGAGGACTGACGGGCCACATTGAGGAGGTTGTCCACCGTCAAAAACTTATCCGTAGCGAAGGACATGATTAAGAAGATCAGGAGAAGGATAAACACATAGGAATACTTGGCCATAAAGGTCAGTTTTTTTCGTAAGCTCTCACTCATCTTGCCTGTCTCGACTCCTTTCTCAAAACGTCTACGGCCAGAATGATAATCAGCACGGCGCCGATGACCATCTTTTGGGTGACCAGCCGCAGGCCCATCATATTCATACCGTTGCGGAGCATGGAGATTGCGATGGCGCCCAAGAACGCGCCGCCGATTTTGCCCCGGCCGCCGGTCAGGGCCGTGCCGCCCAACACAGTGCCGCAAATGGCGTCCAGTTCATAGCCCATGGCGGCGGACGGATTGGCGGAGCTCAGACGGGAAGCCATGAGAATTCCCGCCAAACCGGACAAAAAGCCGTTGATCAAATACACGCTGACCTTTGTGCGCTTGACATTGATACCGGCGGTCAGCGCTGCTTCCTCCTTGCCGCCTACGGCGTAGAGCCGCGTTCCGTAGGGGCGGTATTTGAGAATGTACCAGAAAATCAGGTATATGACCGCCACCAGCAGCAGCGGGAAGGGGATGGGGCCGATGCTGCCGTTGCTGAGCCAGACAAACGTGCTGTTTGTGATCTGGATGGTGCCGGTCCGGATGACCATGCCGAGACTCTCGGCGATATTCATGGTGGCCAGCGTGACAATAAAGGTCGGGATCGTTGTCATGCCTGCCAAAAGGCCGTTGACCATGCCGAAGGCCACGCCGGTCGCCAGTCCTGCCAGACAGGCCACCGGCAGCGGCGCTTGCTTTTCCAGAAGTACCGCCACGACCATGCCCGTGAGTCCGCAGATCCCGCCGATGGACAGGTCCAGCTGGTGGGTCAAAATGGCCAGGAACGCGCAGATGGTCAGAATGCAGAGGACCGCGGCCTGCCGTGCGATGTTTGTGAAGTTGTTGATGCTCGTGTAATTGTCAACGCTGAGCGAGAAGACAAGCAGGAACAGGATGATTCCGTAGATGGCGCCGGTTTTTGGCAAGTAGCTCGTCAAGGATTTCTTTGTCTTCATTCGTGCTTCCCTCCAGCCGCGTAACTTGCGATGATTTCCTGAGAGGCATCCGCAATGTCTAGATCTGCCACAATCCTGCCCTCCCGCATGACACAAACACGGTCCGCAATGGTCATGATCTCCGGCAGATCCGATGAGATGATGAGGATCGACACGCCGCTCTTGGCCAGGTCGTCAATCATGCGGTAGATTTCATCTCTTGCTCCGATGTCGATTCCGCGGGTCGGCTCATCAAAAATCAGAACCTTGGACTCCGTGAAAAGCCATTTGCCGAGGACGACCTTCTGCTGGTTGCCGCCGGATAAGTACAGCGGAAGCTGGTATGCGCCGGGGCAGGCGACGCTGAGCTTCTGAATGTAGTCTTCCGCGATCTTTTTCTCCTTCCGCAGTCCCAGAACGCCGCCGGATGAGATTTTTTCCAACGCCGCCGCCGTGATGTTCTGGAAGATGGGCAGGATCAGGGTCAGGCCGTTTTCCTTGCGGCTCTCCGGCAGCAGGCCGATGCCGCTTTGAATGCAGCGGTGAGGCGTCAGGCGCGGGATGCGTTTGCCGTAAACGCTGACCTCGCCGGAGTCGATCTTATCAATACCGAGGATTGCGTGGGCCAGCTCCGTGCGGCCCGCGCCGACCAGACCGGCCAAAGCCACGATCTCGCCCTGGCGGACCTGCAGGGAAATGTCATTGAGCACGCCTTTGCGGACAATATTCTTGGCTTCCAGCGCCACTTCGCCGGTGCGGGTGTTCACCAGCCGTACCCGCTCCCGGGACACCTTCCGGCCCACCATGCGGCGGACAATTTCATCCAGGGTGATTTCGTCGATGTTATGGGTGGAAATGGTCTGGCCGTCCCGCAGGATGGTGACCCGGTCGCCGATTTGCTCCAGCTCCTGAAGGCGGTGGGAAATATAGATGATCGCCACGCCGTGCTTCTTCAGATCGCGGATGACTTCAAACAGCATCTCAATCTCGTTTTCGCTCAGGGCCGCCGTCGGCTCATCCATAATCAGCACACGGGCGTCCTGGGAGAGGGCCTTCGCGATTTCCACCAGCTGTTGCTGGGCCACGCCCAAATTCTTGACCTTGTCCTCGGGGGAGATGTTTGTCCGCAGGAATTTCAGGAAGGCGTCTGTTTTCTCCGCCATTTTCTGAAAATCGATGTTTCCGTTCTTCCGTCGGGGTTCCCGGTTCAGATACACATTCTGCGCCACCGTCAGCTCCGGAATTAAGTTGAATTCCTGATAGATGATTGCGATGCCGAGGTCCTGCGAGTCCTTTGTATTCCGGATCACCACAGGTTTCTCGTCTATGTAGATCTTTCCGCTGTCCACGGAATACAGGCCGGAGAAAATCTTCATCAGCGTGGATTTTCCCGCACCGTTTTCTCCCATCAGGATATGGACCTCGCCTTCGCGTAAATCAAAACTCACATCAGACAGCGCCTTGACGCCGGGAAATGATTTATTGATCTTTTCTGCGCGAAGGATAACTTTCTGTTCCACCCATACGACTCCTTTCTTTTTCTGAATTGATAGGAAATGATAACACCACCACAATATGATTTCGCTTTCATCTGAAATAAATTAAAATAAACATTTAAAATTCAAATTAAATTGATTATTTTATAAATAAAATTCTAGAAATAATTTAATTTACATTTACTTATGTGAAAGCGCTTTCAATTCTATTTATACTTATACCAGCATCTTTTTTCGTTGTCAATAGGTTTCGCACTTTTCTATGTAATGGCGAAATTACGACATATTTTTTTGTGCAGATTGCCGTTCTGCGTGTGAGCAGCCGAATGCCGGACCGCTTCTGCCGCGAAAAAAGGCTGCGCCAAGATTGGGAAAGGCGTCTGGATGCCGAAAAGCAGAAAAACTGCCCGCAACGAAACGCTGCGGGCGGTCTGCCTGCTTGTGTGGGTATGAGATCCGACGCTTTCAAATCACACGTTCTGATTGTGGAACGGCGCTCAGACTTGGACGAGCAGAATTCCGCCGCTTCCAGCGGGAGCTTCCGCTTCGATGACGCCGCGTTTGAACCAGGCCGCCCCGCCGACGGCCCGATCTTCTGCGTCTGGGCCGGCGCAGAAGGGATTCACTAGCAGGACCTGTTCTCCGCAGAGAGCGGCCTGGGCGGGGCCGCGGCCGTATAATGGTGTAAATTGAAAATTGAATGAGCCAAAGGCTCAATCTTTAGGGAACCTCTGAACAAATAGCTCTTATTCTGTGCCCACTCGATATACTGCTGTTTTTTGCGCTTGATTAAGGCGATTTCAGCGCAAAAAAGCCATTAATTCTCTGCTTTTCTTCTCTATTTTCCCCCAAAGGGCAGACTGCCCCTATCTCAGGTTGTTGCGAGTTTTCGCCCGGCGATTGCAAGGGCGTATAAATTGGCACAAGCGAACATAGCGTACAGTCGGTTCTCGTTTTTCTTCAGACCGCGATACACTGTTTTCTTATAGCCGAACTGACACTTGATAATCCGGAACGCGTGCTCTACTTTGCAGCGCACCGCAGATTTGCGGTTTTCAATATAACGTTCCCAGTCAATCGCGTTGTCGCTGACCTTGGGAAGGCTGCTGGGGCGGCGGTTAATACGGAAATCAATTTTTGAAAAATGCTCGCTGCCTGCGATTTCAGGGCGCTTCTGCACTCCAAGATACCAGAGCCATTGCACCTCCTCCGCGTTGATTTCGCTCATGGAAATCAGTTTTAATGGTGTGTTTCCTGTCAAAAAATCTCCTCCGAATCAAAAAGTAAAGGTGCGTACCACGTTTTTCGCGGCACGCACCTTTCTACTTGTAGTATGGAGATTTTTCTGATACACTCAGAGTAATAGCAGACAAATAAAAATCATTTGTGGACAGGTTTCCAAAGGAGAAGCGAATGTTTCAGTCCATCACATTTTATATCGGAGAAAAAACGCTTGGTATTTACGGAGAGGAATTTCCGCTTGGAGCACTGACAACGGAGGTTTTGAACATCACGCCAGCGGAATATCAAGCGCTTGACGTTCTCTTGAAATCTGCGATAGAGGGTATGGCGCTTTATGAAAAAACACACAAGCTGACCGACTGGCATCAGGCCAATGAGCAGATGCTCCAGCTGAATGAAGTGCTCTGTCGCCGCCGTATTTTTCGTCTGATTCAGACCGACTCGTACATTCTGGCAGAGGCAAAGCAACTCACAGAAATGCCGATTACAGAGGGCGATACGCTTGAAATGGATGCGCACGACCACGAGATTTTGCGTCAGATCTGTGTGTATGAAGACTACTTGGAAAATCCGAAGAAGTATGGCAGAATCAAAAATCCGGAGGAATTGAGCGAGACGCAGCGGGAATGGTATCTGAACTTGTATCCGCCCATTCCGCCAAAGCCGGAGGCGAAAACGCCGGCGCTGCTGATCGCGCCCGTGCCGCTGGATTTGAAGTGGCAGATGTATAAAGCATATTGTATGAATTATGCGCAGGTGCTGGAGGATGTCGCTTCTGTCTGTCAGACGCTTCGTGCGTTTATTCGGGAGTCACTTTCCGGACTTGAACATCTGTCACCGAACCAATATATTGCGGCCTTGAACGGATTTCTCTTTCCGGAATTTCGGCACAAGTGGATCGCCAATCCGATAGAAGGCACCGGAAATTATACGCTCTTTGATGATATCAGGATTCATCTCGTGCCGCGAGAAACAGCACCGGATTCGGGGCAATTCAGGGTTTTTGAATACTACGAAACAGAGCATCTACAAACCCTTCTGAAGCTGGATTTCTATAAAGGGCTGGAAGCCGGGCATCTGATTCGGAAGTGCGAACTGTGCGGCAGGCTCTTTCTGCTGCAAAAGGGCTATCATACAAAATACTGCGATTCGCCGAATCCGGATAACCCGCGCTATTCCTGTGCACAGCTCGGTTACCGGACGCGCGGCGTCAAAGAAACGGCGGCGGACAGTCCATTGACGCAGGCGCTTTCTCGCTGCTATCAGCGCATCGGCAAGGACAAAGCCCGCGGCATCATCACGGCAGAGGAGCAGATGCGCCTTCGTGCAAAGGCGGAAGAGCTTTATCACGAAGCGCGAACGCAGCCCGGTATGCCCTATGAAGCCTTCAACGAATCCCTGGCAACCAGGAATCTCTATCCGCGCTGCGGTGTGCAGCGCAAAAGTAAGCCCGTAGGACGGCCAAGGAAGCAGAAATGAAGACGCTCTGCATGGAGATGAGAACACATGCCGAATGAAGAATTGTATCGGCAGTATCTCCGCGGCGACGCAGCAGCCTTTGAAGAACTCTACCTGCAAATGCAGGGCTTCATCGCTTCTGTTGCAAAGGACGCGGCGCAGAGCTTTGGCTGCGCAGACAAGGAAATGCTGGACGAGCTGTGCGCCGAAGGTGCTTTGGAACTTTGTGAGCGTCTTTCCGTCGAGAAGTATGACGAAGAACGTGGGAAACTGACTACATATCTGCATCCGTTTCTGCGTGGGAAGATGTATCGCTATTTGGAGGCAAACCTCGGTGCAGCGGCGTTGCCAAAAGACGAAATGCAGCGGGTCAAGCAGGCACAGCGGCTGCACAAAGAGGAAAACCTTTCTCCGGATGAAGTTGCACAGATGCTCAGCGTTTCCGCTGAAAAGGCTGCACAGTTGATTGGCTGTAAGACGAACGCACTTCCCGTCTCTGCGCTTTCGGATGACGATCCGGACGATGATCCGCTTGCGTGGCTGCTGCTTGACCAGCACATCCTCACGCCGGAGCAGGAGGTTTACCGGCAGGTCTGCACGGAAGAATTGGAGCAGCTTTTCCGCACACTCGGCGCGAAAGACCGCGCGATTCTCGGTCATACCTACGGCGTATTCGGCTACGAAAAGCTGTCTGCGGACGAGCTTGGCCTGCGCGAAATGGTCTCGACGGACGGTGTGACCAAAGCCAGAAAAGCTGCACTGGAGCGCCTGCGCAGCCGATACCCCGGCAGCGGCCTGCACCTCTGGCGGGATGTGTATCATTCGCTGAAAGATATATGAAATGGTCTGCACTGATTTCGGATGGAAACATCAGCAATGTCTTCAATCAGACGCTTGCGATGAATGCACGGCTTGTATATTCCAAATCAGACGACTGTTCTGCGCCAGTGCGCTGTTTGGAATGCGGCAGACCTCTTTCGTTTTCAGTCAGCCGTACTCCCGCCGGCCTACGATATGCCACCCGGAGGAGGCACCGATGTCAATGGCAAGATAGAACTTCATAGCTTTCACCCCGTGATCATTTTCCAGATGCCCCGGAAGAAGTGGCCGTTAGCCATTTCCAGCATACCGGGGATCACGCCGCCCTTCATGCCGCCGGAAATCATCATACTGCACTGGAACTTGCCAACCGAGGAAGCCATCTGCATACGGAAATTTGGATTCTCATAATCGATTTTCCCACTATTTCCCCTGGCAATCACACGCTCCGTTGCCTTATACATAATCTTAATAATAAGGTTATGCTTGATGAAAAGGCGGTGACTTATGCTACCGCTCTAAGAGCTTCTGCGGGTGTACCGTCAATGTTTCCATCATCATATTAGAAAATGTATAGAAGATATGTAACACAGTGATTATAATAAATTAATGAATACTATTTGCAAAAAATACTCCATTTCATACAAAAATCCGTCCATTCACGAAATGATTTTTGTGCGATAAAATAAAGATGCTACCAAGCAAAAAACAATTAAGGAGTGGAAAATATGAAAAAGTTAATTGCTCTGCTGCTGGCTCTGGTCATGATTCTTGGTCTTGTTGCTTGTGGCAAAACTGATGAGCCCGCTGTTGATGCCCCCGCAACTGACGTGCCTGCAGCTGACGTTCCTGCTGCTGACGCTCCCGCTGCTGACGCGCCTGCTGCTGACGCGCCTGCTGCTGATGCTCCCGAAGGCGAACGCGCACTGACCGTTATGATGAGCTCCGGCGACTTTGGCGCCGGTCTGATCACCCAGGCGCTGGAAACTGTTGCTGCAAACAACAACATTAAGCTGGAGTTTGAGGTCATTCCCGACGATCAGATGATCACTGTTTCCAACACCAAGCTGTCTACTGGCAATGCCGGAGACATCATTGTTCACAACTTTGGCCTGACCGACATCTCTGCCAAGGATCTGGCTCCTTTGGATGGCGAGTGGGTTGACAAGATTACTGACACTACCTATCCTCTGTGCATTGACGAGAGCGGCAATGTTCTGAAAGCGCCTCTGGGCGGTGAATCCAACATGGGCTTCATCTACAATAAGAAGGTTCTGGAAGAAGCTGGTGTTCAGCTACCGATCAACAACTATACTGAGTTTATCGCAGCTTGCGAAAAGATTCAGGCTATCGGCAAGACCCCCGTTTACATCTCCAATCAGGAGAGCTGGACTGCACAAATCCTGTTGCTTTGCACCATGACCTCTGTGTTCGACGGCAACCCTGAACTGATTGAGAAAATCACCACCAACCAGATTAAGCCCACTGAGATTCCTGAACTGGTTACCCTGTTTAGCAATGCGTTATCCCTGAAGGAAAAGGGCTTCATCAACGAAGACTATATGTCCGCAACCAACGACATGGCATTAGAAGCGATTGCTATGGGTGAGTGCGCATTCTATGCTCAGCTGGACAGCGCGTATAGCTCCTTGAATGACTTCTATCCTGAACAGATTTCTGACCTGGGTATGATGTATATTCCGCTTTGGAACGATGCAGCTGACGGATATGTCTTATTCGGTACTGCTACCAACTATCTGTCTGTTGTTAGTGCAAGCAAAAACCTTGATCTGGCTAAGGAATTTGTTAACGACATGGTTTCTGAAGATGGCCTGTCTGTTTACTACGATCTGATTCCCGGCAGTGCTCCTTACAAGAATCTGTCTGTAGAGCTGAACATGAACGCATTCAACCGCGAGATGCGCGGATATGCCGAAAACTGGCCCTCTCTGCGTGAATTTAACAATGCTCTGTATGACGGTGTTCCTGCGCTGGGTAACTTCTACGGTGCATTCTCCGAGCGGATTCAGGGTATGTTCTCCGGCCTGTCTGTTGAAGATACTCTGGACGCTTGGTACGCAGCATACGCTGCCGATGCGCAGGCTCTCCGTATGGAAGGCTTCTAATTCTCAATAATCTCCGGGCAGAGCATTTTGCTAAGCTCTGCCCGAATTTTATCTTTTACTTGGAAGGGAGGTTCATTGTGAAGAAAATTGAATCCACATTTTACTCCAAGTGGCTTGTGATGCCGGCGCTTGTCCTGTTCTTGGTGTTTTTCATTATTCCGAACCTTGCCAGCTTTATAATGGGCTTTACCGATTGGTCCATGTTCTATTTTGATGAGCCCAGATGGAATGGCTTGGAAAATTTCCGGCGATTATTCTCTGAAAAGAATTTCTGGATCTGCGTAAAGAACACATTCTATTTTGCTATTGTTACGGTAATCAGCAAGAATGTGATTGGTTTTTTACTGGCGCTGCTGGTTCAGAAAAAAAGCAAATACAACAATTTCTTGCGAGCATCCTTCTTCCTGCCCATCACGATCAGTCCCATGGTTGTGGCAATTATTTTTGTATCGCTGTATAACCCTACCAACGGCCTGATCAACAAGGCGCTGACGGCGGTCGGCTTGGAGGCCATTTGCTGCGATTGGCTTTATACCAAATCAACGGCCATGAATGCAATTTGTGCCATGGAGCTTTGGCAGCAGACTGGCTATACTATGTGTATCTGTTTGGCTGGCCTGCAAGGCATCCCTTCGGAATACTACGAAGCAGCCAGATTAGACGGCGCTTCTTATTGGCAGCAGGTGCGACATGTAACTCTGCCATTGATGGTACAGTCTTTCACGGTTTCCTTCATGCTGAGTATTATATCCGGCATCAAGGTGTTTGCACAGGTTTATGGCACAACCAATGGCGGTCCGGCGGATTCGACACAGGTGTTATCTACATTCCTCTATAAGAGTTTTGGAAACGGCTACTTAGGCTATTCCAGTGCAGTGGGCCTATTTATGACAGTACTGATTGGTATCCTGACCTTTGGCGTGGTGGCCTTTATGCGAAAACGAGAGGTTGAGGTATGAAAAAAGGAATTAAGAAAATATGCTACTACTTGGTTACCGGTCTAATCACACTGGTGTTTTTAATACCCTTGTGGATGGTATTTATCAACGCATTCAAAGTAAAGCAGGAAGCGCGCTTTTTCGGGTTATCTCTGCCGGGAGTTTGGACGTGGGAAAATTTTGAAATCGTATTTGAACAGGGCGGTGTGCTGCGGGCCTTTTTCAACAGCTTGATTGTATCTGCTGGGTCGGTATTAATTGTTCTGTCGGTTTCCTGTCTGGCAGCCTATGCAATCTCCAGATCCAAACGAAAGTGGGCGCGAAATGCGTACTACCTGTTTTTGTGCGGCTTAGTGATTCCAGTTGCATTCATTCCTACGTTCCTGATCCTGGATACACTGAATCTGTTCAACACCTACATAGGCCTGATCCTGGTGTCTGCCACTTATGGCCTGCCTATGTCCATATTTCTATATGCAGGCTTTATTAAGTCCATACCCCGGGAATTGGATGAGGCTGCAATTCAGGATGGATGTTCTCCTCTGCAGCTGGTATTTCGGGTGATATTCCCGCTGATGAAGCCTATTACGGTGACCTTATTTATTTTTAACTTCATAGGTTGCTGGAACGATATCCAGGTGCCACTCTATTTCTCCAACACAGAGAAATGGAACCTGCCGCTGACGGTCTACAATTTCTATGGCACCTATGGGTCGTCCTGGAATCTGATCTTTGCGGACATAGTCCTTACTGTAGCACCGCTGCTTATCCTGTATTTGTTCTGCCAAAAGTATATAATATCTGGTATGACAGCCGGTGCTGTAAAGGGATAAAGGCGGGAGAAAACTATGAAAGTATGGCGCAGTATTCAGTGGAGGATGTATTTGGCGGCTCTTGTTGGCTGTCTGCTGGTCGGTGCGTTTGTTGTTATGCTAAGTCTTTCCTATCTGCGGAAAGAGCAGCGGGCTGATTCGGAGAAATACTACATAGAGAAGGCAGATGGCATCGCAGAACAGGTAGAAATTGTCTTGTCGGACCTGAATGCAGTTGCTGTGCAGCTGCAATCCAGTGCGGAACTGCAGCGTATGTTTGTTACTGCTGGCTCTTCCCAGTACACAGGTAAGAATTATTTTGTTTACAATCTGGAAGACCGTAAAGGGGCGCAGGGAGTTATCTGGATGTTTGTAGCAGCAAGGCCTCAAATTGTTGGAATCCATATTTTCAGCGATAGCTCCTATGTGGGTATGCGTGAAATGCCCACAGCAGGAAGAATTCAGGAATTGTCCTCGCAAGCACAGTTTGACTTTCCAGAAGGAACGATCAAAAAGCTGCTGGGACTGCACCGGGATCAATGGGACGTTTTACAGCAGCGGGATGTTATTTCTGTGGTGCGTGTGTTTGAAGCAACAGACTATAACTTTTCTCCTGTTGGCACTATTGAGGTGCAAGCAAAATACAGTTTGATAAAAGAGATATGCGAAGATAATAAAACTGCATCTGAGCAAGTGGTCATCGCGGCAGCAGATGGAACGGTCATTTATCCGGCAGAAGGCATTACCGCCCAGCAAGCGAAACAGCTTCTGGCGTTAACAACGGATGAAACCGTGGCGCTGCATACTACGGAATTTGATGATGTGGATAGCATTATAGCTACAAGAACGATTATGGACTCTGATTGGACTGTTTTTGTACTGGACGACGCCAGAATGCTGAATCAGAGCATTCAGTCTGTGATCCCTGCGACGTTTTTAGCAGCGATCCCTATTTTCCTGCTGATTTTGGCTTGTGTTGCAGTAACGGTTCGGCATGTGATGAAACCAATTCTTCATTTGACCAATGAAGTGGAACAAATCACACCGGATAATCTGCATGCAGAATTTGTGCCTACACAGCTACGGGAATTAGATACTTTGCAGCAGGCTTTTACAAGGCTTTTGGATTGTACTGATGAAGCCAATCAGAAAGTACTGCTTTCTCAGCAGACAGAACTGAAGCTGCGAATTGAAGCGCTGCAGGCACAGGTGAACCCCCACTATCTGTTCAACTCCCTGTCTGCTATCAGTGCGGTAGGAACAGAGGAGAACAGCGACCGTATTCCAATGATGTGCTATCAGTTGGGAGAATTGTTCCGCTATGTCAGCTTGGAAGAGACTGCCCAAACGACACTGGCAGACGAAATGGAGCATATCAGCCGCTATATTGATTTCATGAAGTGGCGGTATGAGGAGAATCTGCACAGCGAGATTCACATCGAAGGCGATCTTTCTCAGATTCCCATTGCCCGGCTTTCTTTGCAGCCGTTGGTTGAAAACTGCTTTACCCACGGTTTTGCCGGTGCGTTCCCACCCTACCGCATCCGTATTGATTGTAGCTCCTCGGAGAAAGGCTGGCACTTTATCATCGCCGACAGTGGCTGCGGCTTTAGCAAAGAGAAGATTTATCAAATCAGCCAGGATATCTATATGGTGGATGATGTGCTGCGAACACATCGCGGTTACGAAAAACTAAAGAGCCAGAATATGGCCATCTTGAATCTCTATATTCGACTCAAGCTGCAGTACGGAGAAAAGCTGTGGTTTGAAATTATTCGGGATGAAGAACTGGGCGGTGCTCTGGTGAAGATCGTAACGGAATACGACAGAAAGGAGTGACACAAATGCTGCGAGTGGTCATTGTAGACGATGAACCGGTTTTGGTACGGAGTCTGCAAACGATGATCGAACGTTCAGATTGCGACATGGAAGTTGTTGGTGCTGCCAATGATGGTATTAACGGCCTGGCTATGATTCGGGAACGGATGCCGGATTTGGTGTTTGTGGATATCTCCATGCCTGTGATGGACGGATTGCAGCTCATTACCCATCTGCGTCAAGAGAACAACGATGTTTCTGTGGTCATCCTCAGTGGCTATAAAGAATTCGATTACGCAAAACGGGCAGTGGCGCTGGATGTGGAAGAATATTTGGTAAAACCCGTCAACCCCGTTGATTTCCGGTCTTTTCTGAAAAATGTCAGTAGAAAAATTCGGAACGAACGCTATGAAAAAATCCATACGCAGCTGAATTTAGCTATGCGAAACCCCAAAATAAAGCTTCCCGGGTGGGTGCAGCCGTTACGGTTTGATTGCTGGAAAATCTGCTTTGGTGTGTTCAGCTATTACCGGAAAATGGGTGTGGATGCCGAAGGGGAAAATCTGCGGGGAACACTACTGACCGTGTTGAAAAAATACTGCCGGGGAAACGATGTGTGGCTGTCGGAAACCCGTTATCCTAATGAATTCAATTTGTTCCTGACAACGGCAAATGAGGATGATTCCCGCATCAGGGCGATCTATGATGCCTGCAGAGAGAATTTGCCCAGTCAGACAGTAACTGTTGCGCTGGGTGGTAGATCTCTGGGAGCGGCAGAACTGCGTATAGCGGCAAAGAAGGCAAACGCCATCCTGCAATCGGGAGCGGTATTTGCATCCTCCAGCTTTTTGACAAAGGAAGAATCTCCAGGTCACTACAGCAAGCAAGAGCTTGCTGCAATATGTGACCTGCTGCGTAGGGGTGAGACTACAAAGGTTAGTCGTCTGCTTCAGCAAGGTTTGCGGAAATGGCAGGAAAGTGCCTGTACCCAGGCAGATCTGGCGGTCATATTGAAGCAGATTCTGCAAGGCTGCAGGAAAGAAGATCTGCAGCTGGAAGCAGATTATCACGTGGGAATTCTTTTGGAGCAATCCAACGGTTATGAAGAACTTCTGAAAAACGTGGAAGCCCTGCTTTTCCAAACCAGTGTCCACAACGAATTTAAGCTCAATGACAAGAGCTCCCGTGCGATCATTGACACAGTGGCAACATATTTAACAATACATGCCGCTGAAAAGATTTCTCTGCAAGCGGTTGCGGAGGAGTTTGGATTTAATTACACCTATTTAAGCTATTTATTCAAAAAAACTTTAGGGAAGTCCCCCAGTGAATATCTGACACAATGCAGGATCGATCAGGCAAAACGGCTGTTGACCCAGTCGGAGGAACACAGCATTAAGGAAATATCCAATGCAGTAGGCTACGATGATCCTTACTACTTCAGCCGGATATTTAAGGCAACAACAGGTTTGTCGCCTTCTGAGTACCGGAAGCAAAACGGTGAAACCATTTGAAAATGACAGGAGAAATAACTATGGCAAACTACACTTCTTTTCGTCCGGGTCAACCCTGGAAAGATGCGGATGGAAATCTGATCCAAACCCACGGCGGTTCCGTTCTTTATCATGAAGGCACCTACTATTGGTATGGCGAGAATAAAGATCACTATGTAGCCGGCGGCAAGAACTGGCACTGGGGTGTCAGCTGCTATTCTTCTCAAGATCTGTATAACTGGAAGAACGAAGGCATCATTTTGGAGCCTGCGGCAGACTTTTATGATCCCATGCACCCGGAGCGTATTATGGATCGTCCCCATATTATTTATAACAAGAGAACCAAGCAGTTTGTGATGTGGGTCAAATTCGCAGGCAGTGCAGAAGAACCCATGAACTGGCTGATCCAATATATGGGCATCGCAGTTTCTGATGATATCACAAAACCTTTCCGCATGGTCAAGACGATTCGCCCTTTGGGTATGGAAACCGGTGACTTTGACCTGTGGGTCGATCCCCGTGACGGCAAGGGGTATTTCATCGCAGACCGTGTTCACACGGAAGTTGTGATCGCAGATCTGACCGACGATTATCTGGATGTGACCGGCTACTATTCCTCGCACTTCCCCCATGCGCAGCCACCTGAGGCAAGAGAAGCACCTGCCTTCTTCAAACGCCAGGATCGCTACTATATGCTGACTTCCGGCACCACCGGTTACAACCCGAACCCCACCGAAATCGCTGTTGCAAGGCTGATGCACGGCCCCTACGAAGTGCTGGGTGAGGCTTGTAAGGATGATGTAAAACACACAAGCTTTGATTGCCAGTTCAGCAGCGTATTTCAGCATCCTACCCGTTACGGTTTGTATATTGCCGTTGGTGACCGCTGGATGGCAAAGACGACCATCCTGCCTGACGGCAGAGAAGAAGCGGAAACCAGCGAAGCTGGATATATTTGGCTGCCCATCCTTTTCGACGGAGAAAACGCATACATCGAGTGGCGGGATGAGTGGTCGCTGGATGAGTACCCGGTGGATCGTGGCCCTAAGCAGTGGTGGGAGTAAAGGAGTGAAGGATCATGTCCGCAAGTTGGTCACACGCAGATGTAAAAAAGAAATCGGTGAAGCTTTTTGTGGACAAGGCCAGCACTTTGCGCCCGGTATTGAACCACAAGCCAGCATATCCGGTGAAAGCAAGTTTGGCCGGTAAGGAAGTTCCTTTGGAGGCGTTCTATGATTTTGGATTTGGCCGCGGGGATGATGCTGTTCTGGACTTCGGCAGCCACTATGTAGGCTATCTGACGATTCATTTGGATGTTCAGGGTGGTCCTGCCGATGCTCCTGCTTTTTTGAAAGTAAAAATGTGTGAGTACCACAGAGAACTTGAAGAAGACAGCGCTGATTATAAAGGCTGGCTGGGCAAAGGCTGGTTGCAGGAGGAATGGTTCCACATTGACGAATTTCCTGCCATACTGCAGCTTCCACGTCGGTATGCCCTGCGGTATTTGAAACTGGAAATGCTGGATACTTCCCCAAATTTTCGAGTGCTGGTAAAGCAGGTGATGCTGGATACAGTAACTGCTGCTCCAAATAAAGAAGTAAGACCGCTGGACACAGGTGATGCGCTTTTAAAGAAAATCGATGAGGTCAGCATCCGAACCCTCCGGGACTGTATGCAGGATGTTTTTGAAGACGGTCCGAAGCGGGATCGCAGAATTTGGTTGGGAGATTTTAGACTGCAAGCTATGGTCAATGCAGTCACTTTTCAAAATTTCGATTTGGTCAAACGGTGCTTGTATCTGTTTGCCGGCCTGATCCGGGAAGATGGCGCGGTTGGCTCTTGCCTGTATGCAGAGCCCCGGATGATCGTGGACAATATTTTTCTCCTAGATTATTCTCTGTTCTTTGTACCTACGCTTTTAGACTATTATCATGCAACCGGTGATCAGGAGACATTTAAAGAACTGGCGCCTACCGCCATTCGTCAGCTGGATGCTGCGAAGGAGTACCTGCAGTCGGATGGAATTGTAGAACCGGAAGGCAGATACAGCTGCTTCATTGATTGGAAGGATGGACTTCATAAACAGGCAGCAATGCATGGTGTGTGGTTGTACAGCCTGCGCTGCGGTGTGCAGATATGCCGTGCGCTCGGTGAAGAACATCTTGCTGAGCAATATGAAGCAGATTATGCGCAGGGTAAAAATGCTGCCATGAAGGTGCTGTGGAATGAGGAAAAGCAGTTCTTTGTGAGCGGTGAAGATTGTCAGATTTCTTGGGCAAGTCAGATTTGGATGTGCATTGCAGGCGTGTTAGAAGGTCAGCAGGCAGCGAAATTGTTGCAGCGGACCAGACTGGCAGAGGGTATCTGCAGCATGGTAACGCCTTATCTGTACCATCATTACGTCCAGGCATTGATGAATTGTGGCGAACAGGAAAAAGCATTGCAGGAGATCAAACGCTATTGGGGCGGCATGATCGATGCCGGGGCCGATACGTTTTGGGAACTGTATAACCCGGAAGATCCGCTGGAATCTCCCTACGGTTCCAATATGGTCAATAGCTATTGCCACGCCTGGAGCTGTACCCCTTCGTATCTTTTGAGAGAAATATTAAGTAAGAAATAGTAAAAGTGCTGCTTGCTCAAATGAATACGAACAAGCAGCACTTTTTGTAAGGAACCGTTTTTATTTGATGAAAGGAGAAGACAATGTACAGAAAAACTATTTGCGTTTTGTTAATCTGCGCCCTATTGATAGGAAACTTCCTCGCGACGCCTGTTTCTGCAAATGCATCTTCCCCCGAAGTTGAAGTATACTACAGTTCTTATAATGATTTAGATTTACAGTATACTCTCACAAATATGACGACAGCCAAGAATTTAAGTTTTGTATCATCGTGGTCAACAATTCCAGACGGAACAACGGGGATTGTTGTTGACCCCTCTGTAAGATATCAGACATGGGAAGGCTTTGGCGGCTCCCTGGATGGTGCAACAATTTACCATCTTAATAAGTTGGATGAAGCAGATTATGCACAGGCATTAAATGATTTGTTTCATTTGTATAATGGTAATGCTTATGACTTAATGCGTCTGTGCATTGGCTGCAGCGATTTTACAATCGATGCAATTGAAGCAGCAAACTATGGCCCGTACAATGGTGAAGGAGACGGAGAATACTGGACATATAACGATATTGTGGATGAAGATACGGACGGCGACGGAATCTTTGATGCGGATACGGACTTGTCGGGATTCTCAATCCAAGGAGACATTGATGCAAATGTTATCTCCACAATTAAAGACATTCTTGAAATCAATCCTGATGTGCGCTTCTTTGCATCTATGTGGTCTGCACCTGCGTGGATGAAGAAAAACGAGAGTATTATTTGGGAGAGTGGACAGGTGCAACCGGAGCTGAAAGATGAGTACTACGATGTTTTAGCTGAGTACTATTGTAAATTTATCAAAGCATATGAAGAAGAAGGGATTTCAATTGCAGCAGTAACATTGCAGAACGAACCTGATGTAAAAGTCGGATATCCTTGTATGATATTTACGCCTGAAAATCAAATCAAATTTGCAACGATCTTGGGCAAAGCATTTGAAAAGCAAAATATTACAACAGAAATTTGGGGTATGGATGCGAACGAATTTGAAACTTGGGCGTATGCAGTGCCTTTGCTGGAAAGTGATGCCGCCGAGTATGTTGATGGAATAGGTTTCCACAATTATGGTGGTATTTCTATGTACTATCCGAAATCTTTAACGCAACAGTACCCGAATGTCAGTATGCACATTACAGAAATGACAGTGGGAGCAAACAAACTGGTCGAGCATATGCGAAATGATATCAACACATATTCGTACTGGATTACCTATTACGATTTGGATATGCAGAACAGGACATATGGTCCTGGCCCAAGTTTTTGGTCGAAACCGCAAAGTGATGATGCAGACCACTGGTCACTATCTCAGATATCGGATAACAGCAGTGGCGGATATCAGAAAAATGCAAAATATTATGTGTTTGGACAGTTCTCGCGTTTTATAAAAAACGGAGCTGTGCGAATCTCAAGTTCCGATGCAAACGGCAATATTTCCAATGTGGCCTTCCAAAATCCAGATGGAAGCATTTCACTAATTGTGGTGAATCGTGCAAGTGCATCTAATACGAATTATGATCCTAATACACCAGCTCAGGTAATTCAAATTATGACACCTGATGGGATGCTTCAGGATACAATACCCGGTGATACGGTTGCTACATATCGTTGGAATCCTGAACACAAAAATGCTGTTACAAAATATAATTGGAGTGCGATGGCTAATGCTGTCTATGACGGATATTCTGCATACCAAGCGATTGATGGTATTGCAGAAACGCTTTGGCTAACCGGCAGCAATCAGACTTCCGGCCAGGAACTCATGTTGGACTTAGGTGCAACTACTGCAATTGCACAGTTGTCTTTGAACACATATGACTCTTTTGCCGATGATTATCCAGGCAGCTTTCAAGTTTTTACATCTCCGGATAAAACAAACTGGGCATCGGCAGGTACAGGCTCTGGATCTCCCGGTGTGACGAATATCAGCTTTGCACAGCAAATAGAAACAAGGTATGTAAAAATAGTGCTGACCAGCGGGAAAAATAATTGGTGGAGCATCAATGAGATAGCAATCTATAATGATTCTGATAGCACTGGAATAAGCAACCGGGATGTGCAAATGCTTGCAGACAAATCCGGTTGGACGGTACAAGCAAGTTCAAATCGTGTTTCTGAAGAATTTGCTGCCCAGGCTGTAGATGGCAATATAGAAACATCGTGGATTCATCAAGGAGCACAAGTTACTGGTAAATATTTGGTCATAGATTTGGGAAATACGGCTTCTGTTGATTACGTCGTTATAGATTCTGGGGTATCACAAGATTATGGTCGCGCATACACTTGCCATGTTTCCAGTGACAATGAACAATGGGCAAATGTGGGAACCGTTACAGTAACGCCACAAATAACTGCTGCGGGGTCGATTGCAGGAACAAAAGCTGTTGTTAATTTACCGGACAACACTTTGGCGAGATATGTAAAAATCGAGCTGGCGCAAGATACATTAGATCATTGGTGAGAAATTGCAGAAATTTCCATTTATCAAGATATTGCAGCAACAACACTGGACCGAATCGGTTGGTTTGCTGTATCGGAGTTGGATAATTGGTCCACAGTAAGTTATGAGATGTTTGACGGCAACGAGCAGACACGATGGACCAATAACAAGGCACAAGAAATTGGCGATAGTGTTAACTTCGATATGTCTTCTTTAAGAAGTTTTGACCAGATTGTAATTCAGAGCGGATCTGACTATGCAAGAGGATTGAAGGTCATGACTAGTGTGGACGGATCTGTATATGAAGAAATTGCACAGTGTGAAAACGGCTCCGAAGTAACCACAATTACATTTGATGCCATCCAAAAAGCCAAGTGTATCCGATTGGAATTAACGCAACCATATGATTATGCATGGTGGTCTATTTATGAGCTTAATCTTTCATGCAGCAAAGAAGAGTCGTCCGAAACCAAAACTGCAACAACATGGAATCATGGTGTGGAATTGGAGCGGCGTGCAATTGATGGGGATATCAGTACTTATTGGGAAAGTGCTGAAATGCAATCCGTAAGCGAAGCATACACAACGGCATATTTACTCAATTTGGGATCGGCGCAAAGCATATCTGGCATAGCAATTAATACAGGTTCTCAAATGTGGAACTATCTTGACACATATGAAGTGTATGCATGGACAGACGGGGAAGAAGCACTGCTTGTTGCAAAAGGTTCGGCTCAAACTGCTGTAACAGAAGTTTTCTTTGAAACCGTTAATGCAAAGTACATTTGGATTAAAGCTGGAAGTGCGGCATCCCAGCCATTTGTCATTGCAGAATTAGATGTATATGTATAGTGCGTATATTTAACAAAACTGTTATGTTTGTTGTAACAGCAATGATTGGTAGTCATTCACCGGTATAAGTCAAGCATTGTATCTGTAAACTCTATGAATTAAGCTGTTTCGAACCGTTCACCAAGGTGACATCACCTTTAGGTTCCATTCCGCGAGGGTAGGGGTTCAAGTCCCCTCGGGCGTACCACGAACAAAATTTCGGTTTATCCAATAGATAGACCGAAATTTTGATTATATAGCGAACTTTTTAAGAAATTTAAAATCTTACACATAGTTGGAGGGGTGACAGCACCTTATACTAATGTCTTTTTAAAAAGGTTGATAATTTATCACTGTTGATGTATAATGAAGATGGTGATGAGAAATGAAAAGATACACTTTCACGCTTGAGGAAACGCAGGAAATCAAGGCTGCGAGGAAAAAGAATCGAGACAAGAATGTTGAAAAAAGACTGGCAGCACTTGAGATGCGAGCAGAAGGGAAGCAGAACAAAGAAATTAGTGAAAAAACCG
>OMBO01000436.1_pt1 | contig 28628 bp, 18 predicted proteins | sample 1644901 | NCBI WGS metagenome assembly OMBO01 (sample SAMEA103958144, study PRJEB25191) | human gut metagenome | reverse complement strand
TGCGGAAATATCCCTGCCGATATCTGCGGTGCAGTGGGCGTCTGAGCCTATGGTCAATATCTCGCCACCGAGGGCTTTGTAGAGCTTCACATAGCCAAGGTCCGGGAGGGGCTTGCCGTATTTTTGCCTTAATCCCGACACATTTATCTCTATGCCCTTGCCTTTTTGAATAAGTGTACAAAAAATTTCTCTTATTATCTCATCATAAGGGGCGAGGTCTATTTGAATACCGCAATCTCCTTGGATATATCGCAGAGGATAGGTTAGGTGTCCTAAAACGTCTAACTTGCCCCATTTGCACATTTCAAGCATTTCTTTGAAATAGTCGTCAAGGAGAGCATAGATTTGCGACAAGTCCATATTTTTGTACTCTATCCAATAGAAATCGTCCTTGCCTTTATTCTGATGATGTGAGCCGATGATAAAATCAAGTCGTTTGTCGGAGGCTATCTCTTCGGCAAATTCTATATCCTGCAAAGGCTGGCCAAGCTCTATTCCGCAGAGAAAATTTAAACCCTCCAGATGCTGTGAAGCTTCATACTGGGCGACTATGCTTGCGGGGGCATACTCCCCCGAGCCGTACATCATGCCGTCTTTCAGGGCTTCAGGATCACCGTAATGGTCGGCTTTATAGCGGAAATTGCAATCGCAATGGTCAGTTATGGCAAATGCCGCCAAGCCAAGTTCTTTGGCTTTTGCTAAAGACTGTTCTACAGTTCCCTCACCATCGGGGGAAAAGCCTGTGTGGGTGTGCATATCTATAAGAGTTTTCATAGGTTCTCCTATCTGTACAAAAGTTTGTACTTATATAGAATTGTAAAGCTTTTCAAGCTGTTTTGCCGCTTCTGCCGCACGTCTTACAAAGCTGTCAGGTGCAGTATTTCGGTACATGGTGGACTTTGACATATAAAGCTCTAATGACAATGGTGGCTGGTGGTCGAGGTTTTTGAGCTTTCTGAGAAATTTCTCAAAGTTCAGGTTGCCGTCAAACGGTATCATGTGTCCGTCGGTGTTGCCGTCGTTATCGTGGATATGCAGGCAGGCAAGCTTGCTGCCGAACTTTGTCAGGCAATCGGTATGCTTTGAGAAGCAATTCTCATGACCTGTGTCATAGCAAAATTTCACGTTATCGAGGCTGCCGAACTTGTCAAACAGCACGTCAAGAAACTGCGGGAGCTGGATATTCTCAAAGGCGATATCGACGCCGTTTTCTTCTCCGCACTGTATTATCTTGGCGAAATTCTCTACACCAAAACGAGATACCTCGGGCGGAACAAGCCCGTCAGTGGGGTGACATATCATGGTTTTTATGCCGTTTTCACCGCACACTCTTACACATTCAAGTGTTCGTTGGAGGATATATTCGCTCTCTGGGCATATTGTCCAAAGGGCGTTCATGCGGTCAAACTGTGAATGGACATTTTCTATTTCCAGTCCAAAATTTCGTACAATATCATACTGCGTGTATTTTAGTCCGTCAGAAAAACCAAGCATTACACCGTCAAAGCCGTTCTCTTTTATAAGTCTTATGCGCTCCTCAAAGGGTATTTTGAAGGTGAAGTCTGCAAACATACAGCGTTTCAATCTGTTTTCCTCCTTACCAAAAACAGCGGCAGAATTGCTCTGCCGCCGTGAAAATTTAGTTTTTGAGAGAATGGAGTGGTGCAGGGATCTGTCCGCCACGATTGATGAACTTGGAAGGCGACTCTTTTTTGAGCGGCATAACAGGTCCGCAGCCAAAAAGTCCGCCCCAATCAAGTTCTTCGCCAACGCCCTTGCCAATAGCAGGGATAACTCTTACGGCGGTGGTCTTGTTGTTTACCATACCGATAGCAGCTTCGTCTGCGATGATAGCGGAAATAGTATCGGCTGGGGTATCACCCGGAATACATATCATATCAAGACCAACTGAACATACAGCAGTCATAGCTTCAAGTTTTTCAATGCAGAGCGCACCGCTCTTTGCGGCATCGATCATGCCCGCGTCCTCAGAAACAGGGATAAATGCACCTGAAAGTCCGCCTATTCTTGAGCAAGCCATTACGCCGCCCTTTTTAACTGCGTCATTGAGCAGGGCGAGAGCTGCTGTTGTGCCATGTGTACCGCACTTTTCAAGACCTATTTCCTCGAGGATATGGGCAACAGAGTCGCCTACGGCCGGAGTTGGTGCAAGTGAAAGGTCAACGATACCGAATGGAACGCCAAGACGCTTGGAAGCGATAGTTCCAACGAGCTGACCCACTCTTGTTATCTTATATGAGATCTCCTTGATAACGTCGGATATCTTTGTGATATCAGCGTCAGGATATTTTCTCAAAGCGGCTCTTACAACACCAGGACCTGATACGCCCACGTTTATCATGCAATCAGGCTCGCCAACTCCGTGGAAAGCACCTGCCATGAACGGGTTATCCTCAACTGCGTTACAGAAAACAACGAGTTTTGCTGCGCCAAAGCAGGCAGAGTCAACTGTTCTTTCTGCACACTCTCTTACAACGCCACCCATCATTTTGCAGGCATCCAGATTGATACCTGTTTTTGTTGAACCGATATTTACAGATGAGCAGACAAAATCAGTCTCTGCAAGCGCACGTGGAATAGAATTAATAAGAATCTCATCACCTTTTTGATAGCCCTTTTGAACGAGTGCAGAGAAACCACCAATAAAGCTCGATATCGCCTGCGGAGAAGCCCTTTGGAACGAGGGCTGTATATCCACCGATAAGGTTTACGCCAACGTCCTTTGCGGCTCTGTCCATAGCGTGTGCAAATGGAACAGGTGAACACTTGCAGGCAGCAGACACGATAGCGATAGGGGTAACGGAAATTCTCTTATTTATGATCGGGATTCCAAGCTCCTTTTCTATCTGTTCGCCCACCTCAACAAGCCTTGCAGCTTTTGCGGTTATCTTCTTATAGACATTTTCGCAGGCAACGTTTATATCGCTGTCGATACAATCAAGCAGAGAAATGCCCATTGTGATAGTACGAATATCAAGACAATCGTCCTGTATCATTCGTATCGTTTCCAACACGTCATATGTATTAATCATTTTACAGAAATCTCCTCTTTAGATATGGTGCATACAGTTAAAAATATCCTCGTGCATTGTGTGTATCTTAACACCCATTGTCTGACCAAGCTCTGTAAGTCCGTCTGCCATGGTAGCAAAATCGGAGTTGAGCTTTGTGATGTCAACAAGCATTATCATAGCAAAGAGGTCCTGCAAAACTGACTGAGTGACCTCGATAACATTCGCATTATATTCTGCACACTTTGTGCTTACCTTTGCAAGGATACCTACAGCGTCCTTACCTATAACCGTAACAACAGCTCTCATTAATAAGACCAGCCTTTCCAAATTCATTTATATATCTTCTATTATACCACACAGCGGAGATTTTGCCAAGAGTTTTAATTATAAATATTTTATTAACGTTGGAAATGCGTTTTATGGGGCGACGGTCAAGGCAGGTGGTTTGCGGTGAACGAAACGGGCGAACATTGTTCGCCCCTACCCATATTTGTACGAATTACAAAAAAATTCGTAAAAAAAATCAAAAACGTTGAAGTGCAAAAAAAAGCGGGGTGTCAGATTTCTGCAAAACAAAAAAAGTTTGATGAGCGGGACGTCAATTTCTGTGAGCTTGCGAGCAGAAATTTCGCCGCTCCCCTACAAAAAACGCCCCCATTTAGGGGACGTTCTTGTATTATTTTTCTGTTCTGAATGGTGCGAGTGGTATGCCTGTTTCGTTGAAGATAGTTACCTCGCAATAGTTGAACCAGTTATATCTTGCATATAGAGGTTTTTCAACAGCGTCTGACTTGATGAAAATTTTACTGCCGTTTATGGTGATATCGGCTTTTACGAACTCTTCGTCCTTGCCTGCTATCTCAAAGCCCTGTGCTTCGCCCTTTACTACAAAGCCGTTTTCGGCATGGTCAAAGCTAAGCTCTATACCACCGTTTTTATACTCCAGCGACTTATAGATAGGTCCAAATGCTTTTACGTCCATGCCGTAGAAAAGCTTTTCTGCCTGCAAACAAAGTCTTTCGCCAACGGGTACTTTATTCTTTGGGTGAATCTCGTTGAACTCACCGCAATCTGAGATAACAGCTATTCCTGTATTTTTCACTGTTTTATATGCTCTCATCTGTGCTTCTCTTATTTTACACCAATGCTTATAATCAGGGTCTGCGGCATATTTGAACATAGGCAGCTGGACGATTATGAACGGAAGCTCATCGTCGCCCCACTTCTCTCTCCAAAGCCTGATAAGAGATGTGAGGAGGGTGTAATAGCTGTCAGGCTTATGGTCGTCAGACTCGCCCTGATAATAGAGGAAGCCTTTTATTGTATAAGGACAAACTCTTGACACCATAGTCTCGAAAAGTCCTGTTGGGCGGAATGGGTTTACGCAGTTTATTGGACCCGGCCAATTCTTATCGCCAAGGATCTCGTTGGCTTTCTCCCAGCTCATTGTTGGGTCTTTTTGCAGAAGCTCCCCGTATTTTTTATCCCACACACGCTCAAATTTCTGATAATCTCTGTATTCTTTTATCTGCTCCTCTACAGTTTTGCCCTCAATACGTTTTTCATACTCGTCTATGTAGCTTCTTATTTCAGCGTTGTTTTCAAGGGTCGGTCTGTCTACCCATGCGGAGGCTGATGTGCCGCCCCAGTTACAGCCGATAAGTCCTACTGTTACGCCAAGGTCTTTGGCAAGCTTTCTTCCAAAGAAAAAGCCGACTGCACTCCATGCCCTTGAATTATCTTTTGAAGCCTGTGACCATGCGGTATTGTTTTCGTCCTCATAGAACATTTCGTCAAGGGTGCCACGCTTTTGAGTGTAATAAAATCTTACGTTGCAATCAGGGGTGAGGTTTTCGAGGACTTCTTTGCCGCCCTTTGCGTTTTGAAGTTCAAGCTCCATATTTGACTGACCGCCGCAGAACCACACTTCGCCTATCATGATACGGCAGAATTTTTTCTCTGTACAGCCGTCTGAAACTGTCATTTCATACTCTCCGCCAGCACTCATTGGAGGGAGAACGGCTGTCCACCTGCCGTCGCAGACCTGCGTCTGGACTGACACGCCGTTGAGCGTTACGGTGACAGTTCTTTCCTCGTCCCCAAGTCCCCAGACTGTTATGTTCTTGTCACGCTGGAGCACCATATCGTTTGAAAAAATATTTGCTACTTTTAACATACTTCTTTCACCTTTCAATACCTATAAAAATTCAATATTCAAAAAGATATCATCGCCTCAGGCGATACCTTAATTCCTCACTCCTAACTCCTCACTTACAGTGTGTGGTAGAAAAGAATGATATCCTCAAAGACGCCCTCTTTGTTTTCAAAGCCCTTCGGTACAGTGCCGAGCTTAACAAAGCCGAGGTTTTCGTAAAGCTTTACCGCCTTGACATTTGACGCAACAACGGCATTGAACTGGAGCACCTTAAAGCCTTTCTGCTTTGCTATGAAAAGACAATGTTCGACTATGACCTTGCCTGCTCCTTTTCCACGGCAGGTGCTTTTTACGGCATAGCTTGCGTTTGCGATATGTCCGCATCTGCCAACGTTATTAGGGTGGAGGATATACATTCCTACAGTTTCGCCCTCATACTCTGCAACACCGCAGAATGTTTGTGAAGCAAAAAACTTTTTCGCACCCTCATAGTCGAGAGTTTCTTTCTGTGGGAAGGCATTGCCCTCTTTTACAACTTCGTTCCATATCTCTGCCATTGCAGGAACGTCATCAATATTGTAACCTCTTACGGTCACGTTTTTCATTTTTGCCATTTTGGATACTTCTCCATAATAAAATTACTCTATAAATGACTTCATGCCACGCTCACGTCGCCAATCAAGGAACTCCTCATATGTGCCCTGTCTGTCGATACAGCCGTCGTGGGTTATCTCGATTATTCTGTTTGCAACTGTCTGAACTATTTCGTGGTCATGAGATGCGAAAATCACAACGCCTTTGAAATCTCTAAGTCCGTTATTCACGGCTGTGATAGACTCAAGGTCGAGGTGGTTGGTAGGTCTGTCAAGCATTATAACGTTTGAGCCGAAGAGCATCATACGGCTGAACATACATCTTACCTTTTCACCGCCTGAGAGAACTTTTACAGGCTTATATATCTCGTCCCCTGAGAAGAGCATTTTGCCAAGGAAACCTCTGAGGTAGGTGTCTGTTACCTCGGAAGTGGAATATTTTCTTATCCAGTCAACTATGCTTTCGTCATTATCGTTGAAGTAGGCTGAGTTATCTATTGGGAAATAGGAACGTGATGTGGAAACGCCCCACTTAATGCTGCCCTCGTCTGGCTCTTCTTCCTCTGCAAGTATCTTGAAAAGCATTGTGATAGCCTGCTCGGACTCGCCTATGAAAGCGACCTTATCGGTACGGCTGAGGGTAAAGGAAACATTATTGAGAAGCTTTACTCCGTCAACTGTTTTTGAGATGCCGTTGACTTTGAGTACGTCTTTTCCAAGCTCTCTATCCATATTAAAGCCTATGAAAGGATATTTTCTTGATGAGGCAGGCATTTCCTCGACTGTGAGCTTATCAAGAAGCTTTCTTCTTGCGGTAGCCTGCTTGGACTTTGATTTGTTTGCTGAGAAGCGGTTGATGAACTCCTGGAGTTCCTTGATCTTCTCCTCGGCTTTCTTGTTCTGGTTCTTTATCATTCTCTGCATAAGCTGTGAGGACTCATACCAGAACTCGTAGTTACCAACATACATTTTTATCTTTGTATAGTCGATATCCACGATATGGGTACAAACATTATTAAGGAAGTGTCTGTCATGGGATACGACGAGGACAGTTCCGAAATAGTCGGCAAGGAAGTCCTCAAGCCAGCTTATAGCGTCGATATCAAGGTGGTTTGTAGGCTCGTCAAGCATGATGATATCAGGGTTGCCGAAAAGTGCCTGTGCAAGGAGCACCTTGACTTTTTCGTTACCTGAGAGGGTGGACATCTGTGAATAGAGGATATCCTCGGAAAGACCAAGACCCTGAATGAGCTTTGAAGCGTCAGACTCAGCTTCCCAGCCGTTTAATTCTGCGAACTCGCTTTCAAGCTGACCTGCTCTGTCGCCGTCCTCCTCGGTGAAGTCCTCCTTGGCGTAAAGCTCGTCCTTTTCTTTCATTATCTCATAAAGACGCTTATTGCCCATTATTACAGTTTCGAGAACTGTATACTCGTCAAATGCAAAGTGATCCTGACGAAGCACTGAAAGTCTGTCCTCTTTTGAGATCACTACCTCGCCTGTGGTAGGCTCTATCTCACCGCAGAGGATCTTCAGAAATGTTGACTTTCCTGCACCGTTTGCACCGATTATGCCATAGCAGTTGCCGTTTGTAAATTTAAGGTCAACGTCCTTGAAAAGAAGCTGACCACCGAATGAAAGGCTTACGTTTGATACTGTTATCATTTTAACTCTCCTATATCTGATAATTATACTTTGACACTTTATTATACCACACAAAGCGGCTTATGTCTACTTTTAATTATTAATTTTTCATCACTGCGCTTTTATGGTGCAAACGAGGTTTTGCTCTTGACGTTTTCAACAAAAAGTGTTATAATTGTTATGTTCACATTGGCAATAGCGATAATTATTGCCCTGAAAATTCAAGAAATTAAGTTGGAAAGGATAACTTGAATATGAAAAAAGTTTTGTTCGCTTCTTCGGAGTGTGTTCCGTTTATCAAGACAGGCGGTCTTGCTGACGTTGTTGGCTCTCTGCCTAAGTGCTTTGACAAGAGGTATTATGATGTCAGAGTAATTCTTCCTAAATATTCCTGCATGAAACAGCAGTGGAAAGACATGATGCAGTACAAAACGCATTTCTACATGGACTTTGCAGGTCAGAGCCAATATGTGGGCGTGCTTGAATGCGTTTATGATGGCGTTACGTTCTATTTTATCGACAACGAACATTATTTCACCGGTGACAAGCCTTACACTGAGCATCACTGGGATATAGAAAAGTTCATGTACTTTGACAGAGCTGTGCTTTCTGCTCTGCCGCTTCTTGATTTCCGTCCTGACGTTATACACTGTCACGACTGGCAGACGGGTCTTATACCTGTATATCTTCATGACAGCTTTGCAGGGGGAGATTTTTTCCGCGGCATAAAGACTGTTATGACTATACACAATCTGAAATTCCAGGGAAATGACGGAGTTGAGCAGTTCAAGAGGATATCCGGTCTGTCTGACTACTACTTCACTATCGACAAGCTGAGAACGGGCGTTGACGGAAATATGCTCAAGGGCGGTCTTGTTTATGCTGACGCTATCACAACTGTCAGCAACACATACGCAGAGGAGATAAAGACGCAGTTCTACGGCGAGGGTCTTGACGGACTTATGAGGGCAAGGGCTAACGATCTCCGTGGTATCGTAAATGGTATCGACTACGTTGATTACAACCCTGACACGGACAAGAACATTGTTGTAAGATACAATTATGACAACGTGCTTGAGAAGAAGATACACAACAAGAGGGCAATTCAGGCTGAGCTTGGTCTTGCGCAGGACGACAATCGCTTTATGATAGGCATTGTTAGCCGTTTGACAGATCAGAAGGGCTTTGACCTTATTGCATACATGATGGAAAGAATGTGCGAACAGGGCATACAGTTCGTTGTGCTTGGCACGGGCGAGCAGAAATATGAGGATATGTTCCGCTGGTTTGCAGGCAAGTATCCTGACAGGGTTTCCGCTAACATTTACTACAGTGAGGAAATGAGCCACCGCATTTACGCATCTGCTGACGCATTCCTTATGCCGTCACTTTTCGAGCCATGTGGACTTTCACAGCTTATGTCACTGCGTTACGGTACGTTGCCTATCGTTCGTGAAACTGGCGGTTTGAGAGATACTGTTCAGCCGTTCAATCAGTTTGAGAGGACCGGCACTGGTTTCAGCTTTGCAAACTACAATGCACACGAGATGTACAACACTGTTATGTTCGCAAAGTACATATTTGATGACAGACGTGACGAATGGAACGGACTTATCAAATCTGCAATGGCACAGGATTTCTCATGGCAGGCTTCTGCTAACAAGTATCAGGAAATGTATGACTGGCTTATCGGCTAAGATAGATACAAGAAAAGCTCCGCCTTCCTGCGGAGCTTTTCTTATGTTATAGGTTTTGTGGCAAGCATATGATTTATCGGAGATCAGGTGGGAGACCTCAGATCACCGCTACGGAAACAAACATAAAAAGCGGTACAGTTTAGGCTGCACCGCTTTTGTTTTGCATTTATCAGTCACCGAAAGCGACGCCCAGAGCCTTTGCGGTCTTGACGAGCTGGTGGTCGGCAGGGACGAATTTTGTTTTGCCTGCGACTTCTGAAAGTGGGTTTTCTGACACAACTTCATTTATCATTGCCACTGCATAGCCGTATTTATCGGCTGCGATAAGCTCTGCGGCATGGACGCCGAACTTTGTGGCGAGAACTCTGTCATAGGCTGACGGGCTGCCGCCTCTGAGCATATGACCAGGAACGCAAACTCTTGTTTCTCTGCCTGTAAGCTCTTCTATTTGCTTTGCAATTCTAGGGGTAGCAGTTGTAAGACCCTGTTCTGCACGGAGTCTTGCTCTTTCCTTCTTTTTAAGCTTTGCCTCTTCTTTATCAAAAGCACCCTCAGCTACGGCGAGGATAGAAAATCCCTTTGATTCTCTCTTTTCGCAGGCAGCGGCAAGCTTTTCGATATCATATGGTATTTCAGGAATGACTATCATATCTGCACCGCCTGCGATACCTGAATAGAGGGTGAGCCAGCCGGCTTTATTGCCCATTATTTCTGCAACGAGTATTCTTCCGTGGGAATTAGCTGTGGAATGAAGTCTGTCGATAACGTCTGTGGCTGTGTCAACAGCGGTATGGAAGCCGAACGTTACGCTTGTGCCCCAGATATCGTTGTCGATAGTTTTAGGCAGGCCGATAACGTTAAGTCCCTCGGTTGAAAGGAGGTTAGCGGTCTTATGAGTGCCGTTGCCGCCCAAGGTGAGCAGGCAATCGAGCTTCTGCTTTTTATAGGTTTCTTTCATAGCCTTTACTTTATCCACGTTATCTTCTTCGATGACCTGCATTTTCTTGAAAGGCGTTCTCTTTGTGCCGAAAATAGTTCCGCCTGTGGTAAGGATACCTGAAAAGTCAGACTGCTTCATTTCCTTGCACATATTATTGATAAGCCCATAATAGCCGTCCTCTATGCCGATTATCTGGACGTCTTCGCCAAACTTTTCATAGCAAGCCTTTGCAACGCCTCTGATAGTTGCGTTAAGTCCCGGACAATCTCCTCCGCTTGTGAGTATGCCTATTCTTTTCTTCATTTTACCAAGTCCTTTCAATGAAATTCTATCATTATCAACGATATCAATACTTATCGCTTGTGCTGAAATCTTCTATATCGGCTTCGTCGGAAGGAGTGATATCCTGCTGAGTTTCCTCAGGGGTGGCCTCGCTTTCCGGCTCATCGTCAATATATGTGAACCTTGAAGTCTGATGCTCTTTCTTATCCTTTTCACTGTTCTCGCTAAGTTTGAAACGTGCTATCATATTCTTTAGTATGAGCGACTGGCTTGAAAGCTCTTCACTTGCGGAAGCTGAACCGACTGCAGTCGAGGTATTGGCTGATACAACGGCTGATATCTGGTCTACTCCCGTATTTACCTGAACGATAGCTTCTGCCTGCGCCTCAGAAGCATCTGAGATATTTTTTACGAGATCCTTTATAGTATTTGAATTGCTTACGATATTGTTCAGCGAATCAGCAGTTTCTTCGGCTATCTTAGAGCCCTTTGAAACAGCGGCAGACTGGTTTTCGATAAGTGAAGCGGTCTGCTTTGCGGCTTCGGCTGATCTTGACGCCAGACGTCTTACCTCGTCTGCTACCACGCCAAAGCCCTTTGAACCCTCTCTTGCGGCCTCTACGGCGGCGTTAAGGGCAAGGATATTTGTTTGGAATGCGATCTCGTCAATGACCTTGATTATCTTTGAGATCTCATCAGAAGCAGTATGGATAGCATTCATGGCATTTACCATGTTGCCCATATCGCTGTTGCAGTTGTCAACGGCTTCGGTATTCTTAAGTACGATATTATAAGCGTTCTTAGAGTCCTCAGAGTTCTGAGTTATCTGCTTTGAAACATCACTGAGGGTAGCGGAAAGCTCCTCGATCGCAGAAGCCTGCTGTGTAGAACCCTGTGATACAGACTGTGCGATATTTGACACCTGAACCGCTCCTGAGTTCACCTGCTCGGCTGACATATTGATAGAAGCAAAGGTATCAGACAGTGAGTCGAGTATCTCGTTAAACGTACTCTTTATCTTATAGAAGTCGCCCTTGAAAGTGCCTTCCATTCTATGGCAAAGGTTACCCTCGGATATCTGGGTAAGAGCCACTGTAATAAGGTTGATATACTGTCTGAGGCAGACGATAGTTTCTTCCAGAGAGTTTGAAAGGACGCCAAGCTCGTCCTTGGAATACCACACGTCAACAGGGTCGGTAAGGTTGCCCTGTGCGAGAGAACGAAGTCTGTTTGTGGTAGAAATGATAGGCTTTGTTATCCTCTTTGCAAAAAGCAGAGAGAACAGCACCGTCAGGCACATAAGCACAACGCCCATTACAATGATATTAGTAAGTGCGCTGGAGCTTGCAGTGGTGAAGTCGGCAACATTTGTAACCATGACAACAGTACCGTCAAAATATGACGAACCATAATAGCCCACGATATAATTGTTATCCTTAAATTTATACTCTGTTGTACCGCTATTATTTGCAAGTATTTTCTCAACTGCATTTGTCACTTCCGTATATTCTTCATCTTTCTTACCGATCTCAAGGGCATTTTTACCTATCTGATCGGTATCCTTATGAAGAAGGATCTCTCCGTCTTTACCAACAAGATAAACATAGCCGGATTTTCCGAAGGTATATTCATTAAGAGCATTGACAAGCATATCGCTCTGAATGGTAATACAAGCGACTTTTTGTTCTGAGTTGCCAGACTTTGTTGAAGCAAGTATAGAAAAATAATTCTTACCGCCAAAGGAATATATATTGGTTATATAAGCCGAGCTTCTTTCGCAAGCGCTTACGATGTGTTCCTTTTCAACTGATGACGATACCATTTCATTATCTGTTGCAAGCACAATGCCATTGCTGTCAAAAACCGTAAAATTCAGATAGAAGCCTGTGTTGTCTGCAAAGCCACTTTTTACCGCCTTCAGTCTGTCAGCGTCAGTTTTTGCCCCTAAAAAAGAATCAGACTTTACGGTCGAAACTATATTATTCGTATAAGAGCTGATCGTCGAGTCAAAATTCTTAGCCGCCTGAACAGCCAGTGGTTCAGCGGTGCTTTTGAGCGTATCCTTTGCAGAAACGTTTATAAAATACACGGAAACCAAGCTGAGCAGCACCGTGATGATAAGTGCGATTGAAAGCATTGCCAAAAGCAGCTTTGAACGCAACGTTTTCATATACAGTTCCCCCTTATGAACTTGTTTTTAACGCAGCACACAACACTGCGATATTACGTGTTTATTATATCATAATTGCACAATTATTTCAAGTACCACAAGCATATTTTTTGTGAACTTATGATGCAATTAATGATATAGAGGTGAATAAAAATAGGTAAAAAGGGGGTAAATAAAATATGTACATAAGTCTAAGGATAAGAAAAAGGGTGATGCTTTGCGTTATAGCTGTGCTTTCTATGCTGGCGGCGGTGGCTGTTATGCCGACCTTTGCAAAAGAAGAAAAAACAGATGGGATAAAGCTTCCGATCATAATGTATCACAGCATCGTAAAAAACGAAGATTGCAGCGGTGAGTATGTCATAACGCCTATCGAGCTTGAAAAGGATCTGCTTTATCTGAAGCAGAACGGCTACACTACTGTTTTTGTAAATGACGTTATAAGATATGTGAAGCGTGGGGGCGAGCTGCCTGAGAAGCCTATTATACTGTCCTTTGATGACGGCACTTACAACTACAGAGAATATCTTCTGCCGCTTCTTGAAAAATACGATATGAAAGCCACTGTATCTATTGTGGGGGCTTACACTGACGCTGCCTGCGAGGAGGCTGAGCCTGATCCTGCTTACTCTTATCTTGACTGGCAGGACGTTTCGGTGCTTCGTGACAGCGGTCATGTGGAGATATGCAATCACTCTTACGATATGCACAATCTTGAGGGCAGGCGTGGAGTCGGTCAGCTAGAGGGGGAAAGCTACGAGGATTACCGAAAGATATTTCTTAACGACACCACGAAGCTTCAAACGCTTTGCGATGAACACTGTGGTTTTCAGCCAAACGTTTACACCTATCCTTTCGGCATAACCTGCGAAAGTGCAAGTCGGCTCGTAAAGAACATGGGGTTTGAGGCTAGTCTTGGAGTAGAGGAAAAAATCAATATAATAAAAAAAGAAGATGAGCGCTGCCTTTTTGGTCTTTACAGATACAATCGCAGCGGGATCATCTCCACAGAAGAATTCATGAAAAAAGTTTTTGGAGCATAAAAAAAGCAGCCCCTATTGGAGCCACTCTCTAAACTGAATCACCATCAGCATATTCACATTATACTCTGGCAGGTGTCGAAATTATACTTGTTTTTGTGTGATTTTTGTAAAAAAAATGTGTATTCGTGTAAGCAGAGTGAAAAATGCTGTCACAAGCAGCCAAAAGCACGTTGATACGCCACTTTTGGCTGTTTATCATCTCTTTACACAGAACTTATTTATCCTTTTTGCCGCCTTTGATCTTTCCTCTTATCCAGATAATTATTACGACAAGTGCGATAACAAGGACAATAAGGACGATAGCAAGGGCGGTATTGAGCATCTTTTTATACTGGTCCATAACATTTGCGTTTTTGGACACGGCAGATGAAGTATCGGAGCCGTCTTTCTTTTGGACGGTCTGGGTCTGCTGTTCATCTCCGCCTGCGGCTCTTATTATGGTGACAGTATAGGTGGCGGCATTGCCGTCAACGTCTGTGACGGTTATGGTTCGTACATTTTCGCCCACCTGACACTCGCTTGTGCCTGTATACCATACATAATCAGAGGGGCTTGCTGTTGTTCCCTCTATCTCAACATTGGTAACGGAATTGTCAACGTTCACTGTATAGTTATAGACATTATAGGCAAAAGCAGGAGAAAGCTCGCCGTTATCCACTGTCAGGTCTGTAAGAACGCCTTTATCGGGTATGCCGTTTGAAGGTGCGGTCTTAGTGGTAGTGGTGGTGGTAGTGGTCTTTTCGGTGGTGGTCGTGGTTTCTGTTTTGGTCTCGGTTTCCACCTTATCGCCTCCAACTGTTATGACACAATAGGCGGTAGGCGAGCCGATAAGCTCTGAATCAGGGGAATATATCTGACAGCTTTGCAGGCTTATATTTGCATTTCCTGCTGACAGACCTTTGAACGTAAAGCTGAAATCCACTTCTGAAGAGGGGGTATCAGGAAATCCGTTTACTGTAAGAACTCCTCCGCCACCTGAGGCGTTGTCGCTTGACACAAATTCTATAACGGAATCGTCATAGGCGATATTTGCCTGAACGCTTCCTATCTCTGAATCTGCGGAAAATGTCACGGACACTTCAAACTGCTGATCGGTCATGACGGGGTTTTTAGGCGGATAGAAGAAAGCCTCCCCTGTAGCATGGGCAGTGAGAGCCGTCATTGGAACTGCAAGTGCGGCTGTCAAGAGCGATGAGAATATTCTTTTTACAAGCTTTGTTTTTGTGATCATTGCTATCCCTCCCGATAACATGGATAATTATTTGGTATAAACTTTGGCTATATCAGACCACTGTCCGAAATAGGTCTTGTTCCCTGTGGCTGTATAGCTTCTCACACGGACAAAATATGTCTTTTGGCTTTTAAGATCTGTTACGGTCTTTTTGTCGGTCTTTTTTGAGGTCACCTTAACTGTCTTTGCACCGCTGAAAGATATATTTTCAGCGTAGGATATCTCATAGCCTGTAGCAGAGCCTTTCTGTGCATAGTCTATATAAAAGCCTTTTTTCACTGGCATGAGCTTTTGTATGGTCTGCCTTGCGGGGGTGATGACAAAAGACTTCGTTATCACTCCGCCATACGAGCCTTTTCCTGTTACTGCTACCTTAGCTGTGCCTATATTCTTATTGCAGGAATATTTCACTATATAGTCTGTGCCGTTTTTAAGGGTCTTGCCCGAATATGTGACTGTTATGCTTTGGGTGATGTTCCTGCCTGTGAAAGACTTGTTTTTTATGCCTGCGACCTTAGCTTTGGCAATATCATATTTTGCGGTGGTCACGCTCTTTGTATCAGACCATGCGCCGTTATAACGCTTGCCGCTGACTATTGTATACGAACGCACTCTTACATAATATTTCTTCCCTGCCGTCAGGTTTGAAACGGTCTTTTTATCCGTTTTGTTTGAGGATATGATCAAGGTTTTTGCACCTGCGAAGTCAGAGCGTGTACTGTACTGCAATTCATATCCTGTGGCTGAACCTTTCTGAGCAAAGTCGATAAAAAAGCCTTTATATCTTGTTTGCAGAGATTGTATCTCCTGTTTTGCAGGACAAATGGTAAATGTTTTTGTTATAGTACCCTGATAGTTGCCCATGAAGCTTATGATTATTTTTCCAACGCCTATTTTTGTATTTGAGCTATAGGAAACAGTATAATCATGTTCAGGAAGAAGAAATTTTCCTCCGTCCGTTACCATAACGTCAGGTCTTATAGGCTTGCCTGTGTAGGAGAGCGCATCAACATAATAGACGCTTGTCAATTGGGCGGACTTTGGAAGAATGTCGAATGCTTTGGCTATAGTGCCGCTGTATCCGCCAATGCCTGTTATTATCATTTTGCCCTTGCCTGCGGCTATATTATCGGCATAGTCAATGGTATAGTCTTTATTATTTGTCAAAGTGGTATCGCCATAGGAAAGCGTTATACCACTTTGAGCAAGCTCATAGCCTGTGAATGTCATATGTGTTTTAAAGCCTGATATCTCGCAGTCTTTTATAAGCTTTCTGTCGGTATAGACCGCCTGCACTGTCATATGGGCTGTGACTTTTGAAAAGTCTTTATCCCAGCCTGTAAAGCGTTTGCCTATTATGGTCGGTGCTTTGGGCGGATCGACACTTTTGCCGTATTCTACGGTCTGAGATGACAAAACTGTGCCGTTTATATCGGTGAAATCGACCTTGCAGGTATTGGCTTTCCAGCCTGCATAAAGCGTCTTTGAGCCGTCTGAAAAGCTCACAGACGTTATAGGATTGCCATTAAGCTGTGGGTCGGCATACCAGCCTGTGAACTGTGCGCCCTCTTTTGTGGGTGCGGAAAGCTGTGCAGTTTCGCCCTCGCCAAGCTCATCAGGGTTGAGGGAGCTGTTTTCGCCACCGTTAAGGATATAATCTATCTTTGCTTTGTCACTTGGGGTGACTTTTGCGGAAACTGTGGTGTTTTCTGTGAAAACTGTGTCGCTGTTCACAGGTTCGCCTTTATGATACCAGCCGAGGGTGAAGCCCTGCTGAACGTTCACTTTTGGGAACACGGCTTTGCCTGCATAGTCTGTGCATACTTCTATGGTCTGTGCCACAGCGGAGAATGTTATCTTATGGGAAGCCTGCTCGCTATATGATGTCTGGCGCACAAGAGTGCCGTCCATTGTCCACTTTGCGCTGTCTTTGAACTTTTCACCGTAGGTGTTCATTGCATATGCACCTTGAGAAAGTGCATTTTTTGCAGAGAGGCTTGAAACCAGGCTGTCGCTGTCATTGCTGTAACAGCCGTATGCGTTCACAACGGAAACGGCAATATCCCTGCCTCCTATAAAGGCATTTGTAATGGCGGAGCTGTTTTCCCTCAGGTTTGAAGAACACTCTGTTATGATACCGCAGGATTGTCTTCCTATGACGCCACCTGAATAGACTTCTCCTGACACTGTGCCGTCAAAGGTGCAGGCTTTTATGGCTGTTCCTTGATAAAAACCCACTATTCCACCTGCGTAATCGCCTTTCACTATACAGTTTTTCAGGGAAATGTTATTTATCTCTGCACCATTTTTTATGTATGCGAAAAGCCCTGAATACTCCCCTGAGGAGATAACTGCGTTTTTTATAAGATGTCCGTTGCCGTCAAAATAGCCCATGAATGGGTTTTCAGAATCGCCTACGGGTGAGATAGTTTTTCCGTCAAAGTCAAGGTCGCCTTCAAGGGTGACTAGCTTGCCCTCGAAGCTTTCGCCACTGCTGACACGCTTTGCAAAGCTTTCCCACTGGGCTTCTGTGGTTATAACAAGGGCTTCGTCCTGTTCTTCTGCGGCGGAGATAAGGAGCTTTTGTGCGTTTGAGATATCGTTCTTGGAAGCAGTTTCATCTGCAAGCACCGTTCGGGCATTGTTTGCTTCCCTTTCACAGCCTGCAAGGGTGCCGTACTTCACAAGGGTGGTTTCAAGTGAACTTTTATCGGGCTTTGCAGTATCGTCAGTATAAGCATAGATAAAAAGACTTCCTATGGAGTCGGTCTTATCTGCTCCAACGTCAGACCAATATTTGCCGTTAAGAGAAATATAGCTTTGCCCTGACTGCGCCTTTGATGTTCGGTCGCTTTCTGCAAGGAGATATCCCCTGCCGCTGTCGCCGCTGAATTTTACTGAAATGGAATATTTCTCGCCCTCTTCAAGGAGGATATCCTCGGGAAAGTCAACTGTATAAAAGCCGTTTGCGGACACTGAGCCGCTTATCTGCGTTTCAAGGACGCCTATAGGGTCGCTGTCTGAAACGTCGGTATAGACGCTTAGGGTGTAATCCGCACTGCCCGTTTTGCCCACATACATAAAGCCTGCTTTATCAAGCTTTTCATCGGCTTTAGCGGTGAAAACATTTGCACCGTAAACAGAGCCGTCATTGCTGGCGTTCACAACATAGCCTGTCATTTTGCTGTAGTGATATGTATTATCACAGCTTTCTTCAAAGTCATAGCAGCAAAACTGTCCGAACTCTGCTTCGTCATAGGACACCCAATAGAAGCCGTCATTGTCCTGATCTGCGCCCCACGAGCCTTTCACAAGCCATGCGCCGTTATTGGCAGGCTTGTATCTGAAATTATCCTTACTGTAGTTATCGTCCCAGCCCACCACTGTGACGGAATGATTTATGATAGTGTTTTTTGAGGCATAGTAGGCAGTATTGTTATGATTCATATAGCCATTTCCTGCAAAATAACTTGCGGAAACTGCTCCAAGCTCCATTATTTTACGCTTCACCTGCGTGGTGCTTGAAAGCTCCATGACATAATTCAGCCTGTATTCGCTGACGCTTTTCTTATTTTCGGAAACTATCATATTCTCTGTGCCGGATTCTAAAAACGGCTCGTAATCCTCATAGCATAGTCCCTGACCATTTGCAAGGGCGGATGCCGCAAAGAGCCAGTTTCCTCCTGATGAGAAATCGTCTTTACCTGTGGCTGTGCCTGAATTTGAGGACAGCACCAAGGCTGGCACGGAAAATTCTGCGGAGGGGTTTTCAAGCCCCTTTTTGATAAGATCCTGTTCTGCGCAGGCAAGGGCTGAGAATGCCCAGCAAGCACCTGTTGAAGCCTGATCTTTTACTGTTGTGATCTCTCCTGAGCTTCTTGGGTCATAGGTGGATGGGAGCTTTCGGGCGGCTAGTCTTGCAGGGGACTTTATCTGATAGTCGCCGTCTGTGCTTTTGGCCACGCCCTCTATCTCATAGCTATAGCCGTTATGGGTAAAGTTTACGGGAACGACTTTTATGCCGTTATCCTCGTTGGCAAGTGCAAAAGTCTGCGCCGAAAGCTGAAAAGCCAAGAGCAAAGCTGTCAAAAGCCCTGCCGCACCTTTCATTCTTCTCATGTTCCGCCCTCCTGTTTATCTCAGGTTATGGTTATCTTTCTTGTATACTCGTTTGAAATACATCTTCCGTATGCCGCTGTTTCTCTAAGTCTTACTGCGTTCTTTTCAAGGAAAGCAACACGCTTTGCATAGTCGGAGATATCCTCAAGCTTTTTCAGCGAGGTATCATACTCAAGAGTTCTGTTCTCAGCCTGCGCAAGTATGCGTGTGCCTGTGCGGTTAAAGGCAAGTATCCTGCCGTATGGCACTTGTCTGATATCGTCCTTTCTGATGCCGAGAACAAGGTGCAGGACCATTCTTCTTACTCTTGCCATGGTGATATTCTTTGACTTTATACGCTGTTCAAAGATATCCATAGTTTCAGGGCAGGAGCTTACGACAGACATAAATCTGTTGGCAAGGTGTTCGTCGCAGTCAGGTAGGGCTAGAAAATCTTCTCTTGAAGCTGTGCAGAGCTTGAAAAGCATTTGCCCTCACTCATTGGAGAGAACCCTCTGGAGCTTACTCACAAGATATACGAAGCCACAAAAGTGACCGCTACCATGAAAGAAATGGAGAACTTTTGCAATAGATATGTCAAGACATTGCGTCTGAAGGTGAACTCCGAAGGGAAATTCGTGATAGAGATCCAAACAATCTAAGAAAAACTCGCATGGCTTTCTATCAATATCATTAAGCTAATAAAATCAAGAAATAAAATTGCGTGAAAATATCTAAGCCCCACGGTGTATTTAAGGTCATCAGAAGAAAAAAGATTTTCAGATAAATTTGTAGCAATTACTTCATAACTGTCATCTGATATTTTAAAGCGAACGATTCGTACAGGCAACTCATAAATAACAGAAGGCTCTGATTATTTGCTTTTTGAAGGAAGAAAAACAAAGGTACAGTTAAAACTTTTTTGCATAAAAAAAGACTTCATACCGCTGTGAAACAGTATGAAGTCTGAAAAAAATCTTAGATCACCAGCAGTAGCATACAGAGTAGATCGTTACTGTGCCGTTTGCTGCACCTGCATGGATCTGATCCAGCTTTCCGCCGAAATCGGAAGTGCCGAATGCTGACTTGCAGTTGTTGTAAGAATACTTTGCGTAGTAGTGTCCGTTTGCTGTGCCTGTTTCGCTTGGTGAAACCTTTGCCCACTCTGCTCCGCCTGACCAGCTCTGAAGAACAAATTCTACCTGATTCTGTGTTCCTGAGTATTCAACGTAGAAGTAGCCGTTTGACTGAATGTCATATGCGTTGAAGCTTCCGCCATTCTTTGAAGTCATTGCTGAAACAGCCTGACCCCATGCTGAAGCAGTTGAAGAACCCCAGAAGATCGATTTGTAATTGCTGCCTGAGCTGCTTGAAGAAGATGAAGATGAGGAAGAACCTGATGTTGATTCAAGATACCAAAGCTGGCACTTTCCGCCCCAGTAGCTCCACTGGTTAATGTTTGCTCCGTCAGCTGTGTTCTGTTCGTAAACGTCAAGGCATGAGTAGCAGTCTGAGATCTTTGTCTTGATAGCATAAGCGTCGCCGATCTTTACAAGCTGGAATTTCTGACAGTCACCGCCGTGATACTGCCACTGGTTGATGTTAGCACCATTGTCCCTGCTCCAGTTGTATACGTCAAGACAGCTTTTGTAATTTGATGCACCTGTGTAAATAGTGTAATAGCCGTTTCCGTCGCTTACAAGCTTGAATTTCTGATTGTTTCCGCCTGTACCTCTGTACTGCTGAACGTTTGTGCCATTGTCAGCTTTTGCCTTGTATACGTCAAGATACTTGCCGCTGAGTGCGCTCTTGATGTAATATGTTCCGTCAAGTCCGAGAACTCCGCCGTTGGAATCTGTTGAAGTTCCTGAAGAAGAACCGCCGGAAGAGCTTCCTGAACCGCTGTAAACTGAGCAGATCTTAGAAGTTGCCTTAATTCCGTTTGAGCCGTTGATAAGTGTATTTCCCCATGAAGAAAGGCTTGAGCCGTCCCATGAGTTTGCAATGTCGAGGTAGCTCATGTCAGAGTTGTTGCCCTTCCATGACCAGCCAAGATAGCCTACGCCCTTGCTTGTGCAGTAGCTCATGATAGTAGCCTCATCAACGTCGCCGTTTGTGTGCTGACCGCCGAACTCGCCGATAACAACAGGCACACCGATGTTGAGTGCGTTATCAATGTTGTTTCTTACAGTTGACGCGTTTCCGCCTGCGTATTCATACATATGAATGGAGAATACGGTGTTCTTCTGTGAGTCTGCGTTGAAAACAGACTTACCGTAATCCTTGATGCTGTCAGGATACTGTCCCCAGCCTGCACAGTCTACCATAAGCATATTTGTAATGCCTGCGTTTCTTACAGATCGGATAGCAGACTTGTAGCCGTCAGCCCATGCGCTTCCGTTCCATGTGCCGTACCACTCGTTTGCGATGTTTACGATAACATATTTCTCAGTACCGCTGAGAACGTTCTTCATTTCCTTCCAGTAGTCAACGCACTTGTTAAGATCATAAGTGCTGTCGCTGCCTGTTGCGTCATGTACTTCGAGAATGCATATCAGCTTGTTTGATTTGCACCAGCTGATGATGTTCTTTACTTCCTGTGCGCTTGTTTTTGTGTACTTTGAGCCGTTTGCAAGTACGACTCTTACGGTATTTGCGCCGTTGTTTGCAGCGCCCTTGATAGAAGTTTCAGTCTTCTCTGTGTACCATGCATGAGCAATGTTCACGCCACGCATAACGAACTTGTTTCCGCTAGCGTCATAGATACTAGTACCGCTTACATAAAATCCTGATGCCGCCTCTGCGGTCGGTGTTGTCATAAAACCGAAGCAGGTTATTACGGCAAACATTACAGCAACAAAAGTCTGTAATGCCTTTGCAGAAAAAGTTTTGTTCTGTACCATAAAAAGCTCCTCTTATACAATTATTTTTTAAATACCGGTATTCTAAGGCAGCACTGCATTATCCTCGTGCGTTGCTGCCTTAACTCTGTCAACGTAAAACATTATATTATTAAAAGTAAAATAAGTCAACTTAAATATTTAAGTAAAACGTTTACACAAATAATTTTCGTATTTTAGCACAATTTTTCGTAGATTAATTGAACAATATGACTAAATTTTATCGCATATACAGTATAATATGTTGTATGTGTACAAAACTCTGCTTTTAAATTTCAGAAAATTAAGAAACTTTTTGAAACAAAAATCTGTATATACGCTGCGTTGAACATATATACCGATATAAAATTTCCTTTATATTGATTCTATCAAGCCGTCAGAATATATCTTTTTTTGTTCTCGTACAAATTCAGAGATCATAATCAGACCTCCTTATTCTTGTGTGGTATCACCGTATTTTACATCCTCCACTTCACGATCTAACTGAATGTCATGAGGCTTTCTATTTGTTGTATTTTATCTTGACATTGTCACATCTTTGTGATAAAATTAGTAATATGTGAGAAATTATAGTGGAAAGGAAAAAAATAATATGAAGTTATTTAAGCGGACGCTTACGACGGCAGTGGCAGTGTGTCTTGCACTGCAAAGTGCAGTGGTATGCTTTGGAGCTGAGGCAGAGGAGCAAATTCCTGCTGGCGGAGAGGAAGTCGGTCTTTATACGTCGGAAAACGATGAAGCCATTCAGTTGACTGAGGATATGTATAACAGTTGGTATGAAGGCGATCAGACGTATGACGGCACGGAAAAGACGCTTTATGGCTATTCTCTTATGGACAGCAACAACTATTACCAGCTCACTGAGGACGAGGACTATGTTGTTACTTATGAGAACAACATAAACGTAGGTACAGCGACGGCTACTTTCACTGGTATAGGTAATTACACAGGAAGCTTTACAAAGAATTTTAATATCGTGCCAACTGATATTTACCGTGCGGATATTGACTGCGAGTATGAGCAGAGCTACTGTGCCGGTAAACCTGTTCAGCCAAAACCTAATGTTACATACAATGATATTGTGCTTGCTGAGGGCGTTGACTATGAAATCGAATATGAGGACGACTGTGGCGAGCTGGGCTGGCATTATGCTTATATTAAAGGTATCGGCAACTTTAATGGAACCGATTCCTTTGAGTATAGCGTTGTAGAGTCTGAAATATCCAGCGAGAATATTTCTGTGGATACTAGCTGCACCTACACGGGCTACGCTCAAACTCCTGCACCTGTTGTTACAGTTAGTGGTGCGGTGCTAAGACGTGGCATTGATTATAATGTATCATATACAAACAATGTGAATGCCGGAACAGGCTATATGACCATAGAAGGAATGAACGGCTATACAGGATATGTGACAGTGCCTTTCACTATCAGCCCGAAAGCTGTTTCTGAGGTCGAGATACTAAAGATAGCTGATGTGGATTATACCGGCAAAGCTGTCAGACCGAGCCTTTTTGTCAAGGCGGACGGAAATATGATCAAGAGTTCTGACTATACTGTAACATATTACAATAACATAAATGTAGGCACAGCGACCGCTGTTGTTACTCTTGGCGGAAACTACGAAAGCAGGTACCCTGTTTCGACAACATTCAAGATCGTTCTTGGAAAGCCAACGGGATTTAAGGCTACCGCTGACTCTACCACTTCTGTAAAGCTTAGCTGGAATAAGATCGGCAATTGCAAATACAGGGTTTATCGCTATGATCCAAAGAAAAAGACCTACAAGCGTCTGACGGTCACGAGTTCCACAAGCTATACTGACAAGAAGCTTTCAGAGGCAACGAGTTATACTTATGCCGTAAAGCTTGAATACAACTCTAAGACCGGCCCTTATATAACAGTAAAAGGCAACACAAAGTTATCTGCTCCGAAAATGACTGTAAAGGCTTATAATAAGAAAGTCACAATAAGCTGGAAGAAGAACACAAAGGCTGATGGATATCAGATATACTGGTGCAAGGGCGATGAGTGGACTATCCCACATAACGATTACTATAGTATGCCAAAGGATTGCTATAACGATTATGTTCAGCTCAAGAAGATAACAAAGAACAGCACGACCTCTTATACAAAATCAGACCTTTCAGGTTCAAAGAATTATCACTTCAAAATGAGGGCTTATAAGATCATAAACGGAAAGGTGGTTTACAGTAGCTGGACGGGTATCCAATGCAAGATAAACACTGTTTCAAGACTTAATGCGGCAACAAAGAAGAGCCACAGCACTTATAAGATCTACAACGTTCAGGGCAAGAAAACAAAAACCTCGACGCACACTCTTACAGCAGAGGAGAAGAAGATACTTAAAAACTTTGCCTCAAAGCATTTCAAGAAAGATTGGTCGGCGGCAAAGAAGATCGAATATACTGCGGACTGGATAAGAAAGAATTTGAAATATGGCAGGATACCGACAGGCTCGCATAGCAAGAATATCTTTGTTTACAAAGAAGGTCAATGTTCTGATTACAATGGCGCACTGGTGGAAATGATGGTTTATCTCGGATATGACGCAAACCTTGTTATGGGCAACCGCAAGGGCGGAGGACAGCACTTCTGGGGCGAGATAAAGATAGACGGAGTGACTTATCTGCTGGAAGTCGGAGAAAAGGTCTATGACAGCCCACAATGGAATTACAAGTGGCAGTTTATGTGTCTTAAATATTCTGAGGCTGACGGTGGTTACAAGAAAAACGGAAAGCTATACTAAAACAAAATGCTCTGCGGAGAGTGTGATTCCGCAGAGCATTTTGTTTCGCTTTAATAAATTTGCGATACCTAATAAACCATTATTGCTTCTTCGCTGGTTTTTTTCTGACTGATAATGAAGAATATGTTGTAATGGTTCAAAATAGAACGATAATGAGAAAGGAAAGAGTAAATGTTTTTTGGGGATAAGCATAAAACGATCACCTGCTATTATGAATCATTGACAAAAGCGGTGTGTATATCTGGATGATAGTTATGGGACTGCAATTGCTATTTCGATAATGATCGTTTTTTCTTGTAAACTAAAGAGCAGCTGATAATTTTCAGTCGCTCTTTTTTGTTTTATGATGGCGAAAAAATCTTATGATACTTCTTGCCAAATCTCTTCCAATATATTATAATGTATTTAGAAGATCATATTTGAAAGGAACATATGGAAAATGAAAAACATTGTTACAGCCCTGATGCAGTTTGTGATACTTGTGATCGCACTTGTCATTGTGACCTTTGCTATACCGAAGATTGCAGGAAATGATGACAGATATGATAAGTACATAGCTGAAAACTCAAAGCAGATCGTCACTGTGGGAAGTGCCTTTGGCGTTGTCAAAGACGGTGAAAAGGCTTCGTATACTGATATTGATAACAGCCTGAAAAATATCTTTAGTAAAGTGACTCCACTGCAAAAGCCTGTGAATAAAATTCTGAACAGGCAAATAAGCTTCAAGCAGGCAAAATATTTTGAATATTATTGGCTCACTGCACTTATCTCAGGCGTGCTTTGCTGGATATTTGCGGCAGGCTTTCCGTTTAGGATAGGGCGAAAGGGCTTCAATGTGTTTGGTTCTGTGTATAATAACTTTTCAAAAGTTGTCCTCCTTGAAGATGAGATGACTCGTGAGGAATATGAGGTCGATCTAGGTATGACTATATGGGGGCCTTTGTGGATAATCCTTATTGTTCTGCGTGCGACCTTTGCTATTACATGGGGCTTTATCCTGCCTTTTGTGATAGCCGCCAATCTTGCCATAGGCATTATAAGAATAGTTGGAAACGTTATTATCGTCAGCGTCCGTGGTGCTGCCGCCGATGCAAAAAGGCACAGCCTCTCGCAAAAGCTTGACAAAACGACCTTTTCTATTTATCCTGAGGGCGGATATTTCAGAGTAGAACAGGATCAGGACAATGGTCAGGGCGTATATGTGAAAAATTATTGGAACGCTGTTGCGGCAAAGGCATTGTTTGAAAGCGAAGCCGGAAATAAGTCTTTCAGCAAGGAGGATTCTGAGGAAAACATTCTTCGTGGAGATATAAAAGAGAAGAAGTTTTATGAAACATATCGTTTGCTCAGCCGTATAAAGGGTCTTTTCAATAATGATATCAAGAGTAAAAAAGCAATTATCACCGCTTCATTAAAGAATAAAGAGGGTGGCTATGAATACAGATTTATTGCCGACTCAGAATTATATCATGTTTATATGGTGGGTGATGAAAAGGCAGAAAACCTTAGCCATAAGGATCTGAAAATAGATTTTAATGCCGCCATGCTTCTTGACCTGCTTGACTTTGACCGAAAGGGTCAAAGATATGATCATAATGATTTTCTTAATTTGTATTATGCTGATAGTGATGAATTTACGGCTAAGCTTATGAATTATAATCATAAGCTGATAGCAAAGTTTGGCAGAAACAGATATGACGAGTATTTTGAACAGCACAAACAGCAGATAATCGAACACCGCCGATATAAAAAGCTTTCGGCTGTGGGAGAGGACGATGAATGAGAAAATTAAATATTCGATATAATAAGCCTCCCACGGAAATTGTTTCTGTGGGAGGCTTTGCTTTCCGTACACCAAATCACCTACCGCTTGTGCAACTTTTTTGCCGTTTGTGCAAATATTATTGACTTTTTGTTAAGAATCATAGATAATTATTATAAATATTCATGCTGTTAATTAGAGATGTTTGTTAAACAATGAAAATGAGAATAATAGAAAACAGTATGACGATGATAGAAAAACTCAGCGAAAGTGTTTCTGTAGACGATGAACTATGATACTAAAAAAGTTTAGAAAGCAATGGTGGACACTATGGCGGCTGTCATAATGTCAGATGATGAGAGGTGAAATATGGATAAAAAGGTAAAAGCTTTTTTTGCAGCTATGGGAATTGCCACGGCGTTGTTAGTGCCTGTTTCTGCATCTGCGGATAATTCTGACTCAAAAGTGCAGGTGAGCATCGACATCACTTGGGACTCTTTGGAGTTCACCTATACAGATCGGCAGTGGGATCCTGAGACCCATTCATATAAAGGCGGCGGTTGGTCTGACAGCGGCGGAAATTTTACTTTGACAAACACAGGGAATGTGGGTGTTATGGCGGATTTTTCATACAAACAAGCAGAGGGCATGGACGAGATAAAAGGCTATTTTTCAAGCAGTGAGCTAATAGTGCCTATCTCAGAAAGTAAGAATTGTAAGTTGAGCCTGTCAGGTAAACCAACAGAGCATTTTGAAAGCAAGACTACCGGCACTGTTACAGTGAATGTCTATCCTCACGGCTGGGCAAACGTGAACGGCACAAAGTATTATTTTCGACTTGGTTATAAGGAAACTGGCTGGGTAAAGGATGAGGACACTGGTGATTGGTACTATTTTGATAAAGACGGCAATATGGTGAAAGGTTGGTTTAAGGACGGCGGAGAAGAATGGTATTATGCCGATGAAGACGGCAAGGTGCTCACAGGCTGGCTCATAAGCCCTGACGGGTTTAATGAACAAACTTTTTATTTTGATGATGACGGAAAAATGCACATAGGCTGGCTCATAAGCCCCTTGGGTGCAAAGGGAAAGATGTTCTATTTTGACCCTATGGGCGTAATGCAAACAGGTTGGTATGTAGACGGCAATAATCGGTTTTATTTGGGAGCTGACGGCACAATGCTTTCCGCATGGCTTGTAAGCCCATTGGGATACGAGGAGGGCAAGACCTACTATTATGATGAAACAGGTGCAATGCACATGGGCTGGCTTACCGACCCTCCTGGGTCAGAGGGACAGACGTTCTATTTCAGCGAGCGTGGCACAATGGTAACAGGCTGGGCGAATATAGGCGACTATTGGTACTATTTTCACAGCGACGGCGTAATGGCAACAGACACCACTATGGACGGGAAGCACCTTGGCTCGGACGGAAGGTGGGACGGATACGGCAAAACACCAAATATGTAAGTAATATAATCAATTATAAAAAAGGAGAACTCACTTATGAAAAAGACAATTTCTATCACAATGGCATTTGCACTTGTGGCAACACTCAGCACGGCGGCGTTTGCAGCGGTGGCTGATGACGCTGACATCAAAAAGGATATCGGCGTAAATGCAAAGTATGTTGAGGATATCAAGACTTCAAAAACTATCAGTGCCGACGTTGTGTGGGGCGAAATGGAGTTCACATACAGCGTGAACGGAACAAAGACTTGGAACGCTAAAACCCACGAATATGACATTGATACCAAGTGCGAATGGTCTGCAAAGGGCAATGATATAAGCGTTACAAACCATTCCAATGCGGCAATCGACGTTGATTTTACATACCAGCCTCTTGATGAATACAGCATTGTAAAAGGCACTTTCACAAATGACGAATTTACCATACCTACAGCCGAGAGCAAGGCTGTTGATGATGAAAGCCTTACAGTAAGCACGGCTCTTACCCTAAACGGCGAGCTTTCATCAGATGTTACCGCTCTTACAAAAGTAGGAAACGTAGCGGTAAATATTGCAGAAGCTTCGGAAAATGCAGATACAGATGTAAAAACAGTTTCATCATATAACGACCTTGTTAGCGCTGTGGCAGCAGGCGGAAAGATAAAGCTTGATGACGATATCACACTGAAAAGCCGCATAAACTGCAAAAAGAACACTGTTATCGAACTCGACCTTAACGGTCACACTATCACAGGACAGATAATGAACAATGGCGCAGATTGTACTATCAAAAACGGCACTCTTAACGGCGACGAAGGTCCGATAATGGTGCAGGGCGGCACAACAAATCTTATAGGCTGTA
>OMBO01000426.1_pt1 | contig 29192 bp, 21 predicted proteins | sample 1644901 | NCBI WGS metagenome assembly OMBO01 (sample SAMEA103958144, study PRJEB25191) | human gut metagenome | reverse complement strand
CCGTGGGCGAGGTGTTCCCGGACGCCAAATACCAGCGCTGCACGGTGCATTTCTACCGCAATGTTTTCTCTGTTGTGCCCAAATCCAAGGTCAAAATTGTAGCGAAAATGCTCAAGGCGATCCACGCCCAGGAGAGCAAGAAAGCGTCCCGCGAGAAGGCGAAAGCCGTGGTCGCCGAGCTGCGCGCCATGAAGCTGAAGGAGGCCGCCAAGAAGGTCGAGGACGGCATCGGGGAAACGCTGACCTACTGCGATTTTCCCAGCGAGCATTGGACGCGCATCCGTACCAACAATGTGATCGAGCGGCTGAACCGGGAGATCCGCCGACAGACGCGGGTGGTAGGGACATTTCCTGACGGAAATTCCGCCCTGATGCTGGTCTGCGCGAGGCTGCGCCACGTGGCGGGCACCCAATTGGGCTGCAAAAAATACATGAATATGAAGCACCTAGAGGCGGTCATGGACGACGCCGCTATTGCCGGCTGACTTCAGGTCTGCCGGAGCCTGCAAACAATTTTGCGCATAAATCTTGACGGGACCATCTTCTGACCGCACTGCCGCGCGGCAGTCAGCCGGAAGATTGCCTGCCATGGCTGCCAGCCGTGCAGACGGTATGCAAAGCCTAAACCGGCGACATCTTTCTGATGCCGCCGGTTCAGGACTATTTGACGCTTACAAATGTACCGCAATTATTTTGGTGGGCCTTCGGGGATTCGAACCCGGGACCGGACGGTTATGAGCCGTCTGCTCTAACCAACTGAGCTAAAGGCCCTTAATTTGGTGCGGGTAGTGGGATTCGAACCCACACGCCGGTTGGCAAAGGAACCTAAATCCTTCGAGTCTACCAGTTCCACCATGCCCGCATATAAATAAGACCATATCACAAATCACTTTTCTCTTAGGCGAGAATGCCATGGGTATTTTGTATAGGAAAAATTTACATTAAAACTGGCTAAAAGAATTGGTGCCGGTGACCGGGCTCGAACCGGTACAGTATTGCTACCGAGGGATTTTAAATCCCTTGTGTCTGCCAATTCCACCACACCGGCATATAAACGGGAAAAATAAGCGGAAGTTAAACGAACCCTAAGTGAAATACGTACAACTGACCAGAAGTCATGTTGTTTATATTCTGGATGGAGTCAACAGACACTTCACTGTCCAAGAATCTCCAAAACAGAACCAACGAAGGCAGAGGGGCAAATCGCCCCTCTGCCACCATGACGGTGTATCTGAGTCAGAAATTATTAAGATTTGATATTCTTATACTTAGAAATTACCAGTTCCTTTGTATTTCCGTCTGAAGGAAGACCACAAATTTGTTCTACGGCAAACTCAATACCTTTTTCTTTAATCAAAGCTAGGCTTAACCTTTCCATCCGGTACGGTCAATCTCCCCTTGTTCATCCCACAGGCAATGCCAGTCAGGTGCACCTTCCCACAAAAGGACAGTTCCTTTGATAAGGCGACACTGGGTTCCAATATTGTTAATCTTTTCCATTTCGGCGTTTGTCAGTAGATCTTCAGTACAGCACCGGAGATTACTCAGAATATGTGAACGACTGATTGAGAAAGGAACAGGTAACGTTCCGCGTTGTACGGCCCATTTAAGGACAACTGAAACTGGATGAATACCATGCGCTTGAGCTATTTCTAGGATTGCTGGATCCTGAAGGCAATTGGTATCTTCTGTAGTACGATCGCGCTCTGGCCGGTGAGGGCTGCCGAGCGGCGTATGTGCAATAGGCAGAACATTCTTTTCTTTTAAGTATGCGATAAGTTCATCCTGCCGAAGGTGTGGATGGAGTTCGCATTCGTTTACAACAGGCTTAATCTTCATCTCCTGCCAAACTGATTCTATTTTCGGGATATTCATATTCGACATGCCAATGGATTTAACAAGTCCCATTTCGACAAGTTTTTCCATCTGCCGCCAGACCATAAGATATTCCTCTTCGAAAAATGGACGTGCGTTTGGATCGCGCTGATGAGTGTCACAACCAGGTGTATGGTAATTAGGGAATGGCCAGTGTATGAGATACAAATCAAGATAATCTACTTGAAGATCCCTTAATGTTTCAGCACAAGCGGCAAGCACATCCCGCTCATTGTGACGATTGTTTGGAAGCTTTGATATAATAAAAAGATCCTCACGGCGAAGTAGCCCCGTTTCAAACACTTCTTTTAGTGCTACACCAATTTCCTTTTCATTTTCATAGGCTGGAGCACAGTCGAGCAAACGATATCCAAGTGACAGTGCTACTTTAACATTTTCGGCAATGACTCCCGGTTCAACATGGTCGGAACCAAAGGTTCCATAACCGATACAAGGCATTTTGTTGCCATCACTCAAGAGGAACTGGGGAATTCTGTCTTGATCAATGCTATCTGCCGCAAAAGAAAACTTCTCCATATTTATCATATTATTTCCTTTCTGCACAAGTTCTTTCGTTGTATTTTATTGGTCGATTGTAAAATGAAGTTGGACACCTAAGAAAAAATCCATAGTGATTTTCCCCACATGGTAGAATGAAGTTTGCACACAACTTCTTCCAAGGGAGGGCAATCACTATGGACTGCCAAGATTATATCGCAGAATCGGTAGACCGCAAGAAGGGACAGCACTTACAGCGAGAGGAACGAGGGGCAATCCAGCATCTCAAGAACGCAGGCTACACGAACAGCGCCATTGCCAGAGCAATCGGATGTTCACCAACCACCGTTGGAAACGAGCTAAAGCGCGGCACACCACCCCGAAAGAGCAGCAAGGGCAGGAAGCCCGGATACTCGGCAAGGCGTGGAGAAGCGGCCTACAAGGCGAACAGAAAGCGTTCTCGGAAACCACACCGAATCTGTCACTGCACTCGTTTCATTCACTGGATAATGGAACAGGTCAAAGAACACAAGTGGTCTTTGGATGCCTGCGCCTGATATGCTCGTCTGCACAAGCTGTTTTCAGCAGAGGAGATGGTCTGCACCCACACGCTTTACAATGAGGTCTGGGCAGGCAGCCTTGACTTGTCTGTGACAGAACTGCCCGAAGCCATTTAATCAAATAACAGGATAGGAACCTCCTGCATACAGCGTTCCACTTCTGCTTCATTTTCTACTGAAGGCATTGCTCCCTTACGAGATGCACAAAGCGCACCACACGCATGCGCAAACCTGAGCATTCTTTCTATGTCTGGTTGGGGAATTTGCTCGATCACTGGCATGTTCAAACGGGTTAATTGGTAGATAAACCCCCCTATAAAAGCATCTCCGGAACCAGTTGTATCAGCCACCTTTACATCATAGGTTGGCAAATGTCCTTCTCCACCTTTATAGCTGTAATAACAACCGCGAGGTCCTAAGGTAATCGTTACGAATTTCGCGCCGAAGCTACGTATTTTATGCGCAACAGCTTCGTAAGTAATATCCTTGCCGAAAAGAAATTCTGCTTCCTCAACCGATATTTTCACAATATCTGCTTTATGCATTGTGTCGAGCATTACAGTGCGCTCAAATTCCTTATCATTTGAAAATGCGATGTTCCAGTTTGGATCATAAACAAGCAATTTCCCACGTTCTTTTACCATTTCCACAATCTTTGCCGCGGCCAATCTGCAAGGTTCTTTGTATTGTGAAACGGTCGAAAGCAAAAACACTCGGCAGGCATCAATCAGTTGTTCGTCAATATCTTCGGGTGAATAGTAGGTTTCAGCAACTTCTCCTCGAGTAAAATCAAAGCTACGATTGTTGTTCTCGTCTAGAGTGATAAAAGCCATTTTTGTGGGCGCTTTCCTGGTAAATCGTAAGCCTTGAATGTTAACCCCGAATTTGGTCATCGCATCAGCTAAAAAGTGCCCGAATATATCATCACTGACCGTACCAAGAAATCCTGATTTGCCACCCAAACGGGAAACTGTTACTGCCACATTGGCCGGCGCCCCACCAGGATTGCGTTCATAAAGCAAATTCCCTTTTGGCGAAATTCCTGCGGGGGTAAAATCCACCATTAAATCGCCAAGGGTTAGCACATCTAGAATAGTTTTACTCATCATAGGTACATCCTGCCTGTAAAATTACGTTTGGAGCGTGCAGCCAGTAACCACCAGTGCGTATTACAGCTTTTACCTTCTTAATTTCTTCATCAAACTCAATGTGTGGGATATAGGATAGTTTTGCTTTTTCAGGCCAATGTTTCGCATATTCCTTATCGAGATCAGGTGACATTTCTTTAATTTCACATGCAAGAATGACCTCTTCAATTGCCATTTCATTTATAATTCCTTCGACAACTTGAACCATTGAAGGAATATTAGGCAAAAAGGCCAAGTCAACAGTTTCAATACCTAACGGTATATTGTAGCCTGCATCCACAATCGCAAAACGATCTCTATGGCCGATACGGGCAGTAAGAGAACGCAAATCAGCATTCAGTATTCCTTGTTTAATCATAACTAACTTCCTCTTTATTCTAAATTAGCGTGATTATATGCAATTTTCGCAGTACCACAGTTAGTTTTTTGCATCAATTCGCAGACCATTGCATCCCCGACTATAACGATTGACTGTTCAAACGGGTTACCAGACGGGCGAATTGAAAAATAATTTCCTTCTATCCATCCATCAGGATCAGCGGCCCCTTCTTGAATTGGCTTTGCAGTGTTTAATTGAACAGCAACTTTGGCAATTGATGCAATTGTTGAATTTCTATTTTTTGTAAATACCGCAACTTCTGCTCCAGCGGCTTTTGCTTTTTTACAGATTGCAATCATCCCAGCCGTTTCTCCTGAGCCCGAACCGACCAATAATAGATCCCCTTCACGGATACTTGGCGTGCAAACCTCACCGACAAGATATACCTTTAAACCGATTTGCATGAGGCGCATTGCCAAAAACTTCATTGCGAGCAGGGAACGTCCTGCAGCCCCAACAAAAATACGATTTGAATTGAGAATCAGGTCTTGCATTTGCTCGAGTTCGGCTTCTTCAACAGTTTCAACAATCTCCTGCAGTTCGTTTAGACTTGCAAGAGCGATAGCACGAGTTTTCACTGTATTGCCTCCTCGAGAATCATTTTTTTCATGGTTTTTGCTGTTTCGATAGGATCAACTGCTTTGCAGATTGCTCCACCTACTATAATTAGGTCTGGCTTGGCTGCAATAATGCGCGGTAGAGTTTGTAAATTGATTCCTCCAGCGACAGCTAATTTAAGTTCAGGCGCTCCTTGCCGTGCAAGCCGCATACTCTCAAGCGGATCCGGTGCATCAGGAACGTCAAGACTTGTATGTACACAGATATAATCCGCACCAAGTGCCTGTGCAACTGCAGCTCGCTCAGGTATACGTTCAAGAGGTACTCCCATGGTATCCACCAACACCTCACGACCATATGCTCGTGCGGTTTTAATTGCCCCCGCAATGGTCTCGTTGTTAGCGCTTACAGAAACTGTAACAATGTCAGCACCGGCACGGAATGCAAGAGCGCTCATAAACTCTCCACCGTCCAGAATCTTGTAATCCGCCAAAATCTTTGCTTTAGGATATAAGTTTTTGAATTCTTGAATAACTGAAATGTCGTTATAATATGCGAATGGTGTGCCGATTTCAATAATATCGACATCTTCTTGAATTTTTTCTAATAAAACTTTAGCCGCTTCGCGGGTAATATCGTCAAGTGCTATTTGCAGTTTCATAGATTGTTTACTCCTCGAACATTTCTTCTTATAGCTCGTGAGGAAAATGAACTCGCCTCTTGTTCCATACACAAACTTTGTCGAGATTCCTTTTCCTCACAGGCAAATTATATTTTCTTATTTTATCCGCTTACATTTAGAAGCCGAGAATTGCACGAATATCCGCATCGTTAAGATTATCCTTTGTCACAACCACGATGTTAGTACCAATGTTTTCAGGCAAACTCTCGCCTTCAAGTGCCTTTACAGCACTCACAACACTCTGATATCCGATATCACTGGGATCCTGAGTAACAATAGCAGTTGTAGTGCCAGACTCGAGATAAACTACGTTAGTCTCAGTTGCATCAAACCCTACATGCACGATTTCTCCCACTCTACCGCGCTCCTCAATGATATTTGCAGCAGCAATGGTAGAAAAGTCATTGTTGGAGAAAATGCCCGCAAGATCAGGGATTGCAGTGATCCAGTCGTTGGAAATTGTCAAAGCCTTCTCCATATCGCCGTCGCAGTACTGGATGTCGACAACCTCCATATTGGGGAAGTTTTCTTCGATGTAATCTCTTGCGCCTTCGCATCGAGCTACATTAGAAGGAACTGTTTCCTGTGAGCCGAGCAGGCAGACCTTGCCTTCACCGCCGAGAGCCTCGCCCAGAGCCTTTCCGCCAAGCCGGCCGGCCTCGTAGTTATCTGTAGCAATAAAGGTTAAACCGTCATAATTACAAGTAGTGTTGAACAGGATAATTTTAATTCCCTTTGCGGCTGCAGCCTCGAGAGTTGGCACCAAAGCCTCGGAGTCGCATACCGCGATGCAGATGGCATCAGCGCCCTTCGTAATGGCATCTTCCACCATTGCAATCTGCTGCTCATAAGAGGTCTCAGTAGCAGGACCATCAATTGTGTAGACAAGGCCGAATTCCTCGCAGGCTCTCTCTGCGCCTGCCATTACGCTTGCCCAAAATTCGCCGGAACCAGACATGGTGAATACTGCGACATTCCAAGGATCAGCGTTACCAGCATCGCTACTGGAGCCTGCTGCATTGGAGCTTCCCTGGGTGCCTGCGTTTTGTGCAGTGTCGCTCTGATTGCCGCACGCAATCATGCTAAAAACCAAGAGCAATGACAAGACAATGGCTAAGACTCTTTTCATAAAATACCTCCAAAAAATATTTAATATCGCAGGGTATATTCCCACAATATTCACTGGTATTAGACACCCATACGCTTTCTCTGGCGCACGATGTCAATATAGACTGATAGTACCAACGTTGCACCCGTAGCTACCTGTTGCCATTGAGTTGATACACCAATAAGGTTGAGTCCGTTATTAAGAACGCCGATAATAACTGCGCCTAGTAATGTGCCAAAAATTTTTCCGTGTCCACCTGACATTGATACACCGCCAATAACCGATGCAGCTACCGCATATGCTTCGTGTCCTACTGCAATGCTCGGTTGACCAGAATTAACACGTGCTGTTGTTAAAACTCCTGCAATCGAAGCCATCGCAGCACTAAACATGAAAGCAAAGATTCGAACTTTGTGTACCGAAATACCAGATAAGCGGGCAGCTTCTGCGTTACTACCAATTGCATAAATATGTCTTCCTATTACAGTTTTTCGTAAAATGAAAGTAGCAATAAGCGCAACAAATAGCATTATATAAACAGGATACTGAATTCCAAGGAACCGTCCTTGCGCCAGCTGCTTAAATTCCGGGCGATTGCTGAAATAAACAGCTCTAGAATCTGTAAAAACGAGCGCTAAACCACGAATGGCCATTTGTGTTCCAATTGTTGCAACAAAGGAAGGCAATGACAGCTTGGTAATAAGTAATCCATTGACCAGACCAAGAAGGATACCAAAACTCACACCACCCAAGCAGCAAATGATCATCGGATAACCTTTCGAGAGCAAAGTTGCCACAATTACACTGCTCATAGCAAGTGTCGGTGCAATGGAGAGATCTATTTCACCTGAAATAATGACATAGGTCATACCAAAGCCTAAAAGTGCAGTTGTAATGATTTGCGTTAAAACATTAGCCAGATTATCACTAGATAAAAAATACGGAGACATAACCGAAAACAAAACAATAAGTATCAGTAGAGCAATTAGGCAAGAAATGGTCTGACTGGTATCTTTGTTTACAATTAGCCTCTTTTTAGGATTGCTGTCAGCATTTTTCACTTGGATCTTCATTACACCTTGTCCTCACATTCTTCATAGTTTTTTGTTTGGGATGCGAGTATCATAATTTGTTCTTGTGTTGCATCCGCGGCATCGATTTCACCTGATACCCGTCCCTCACTTACAACGAGGATTCGGTCGCTTAACCCCATTACCTCGTTCATTTCAGAGGAAATAACAATAACTGCCGCTCCTCGCTCTGCAATCTTGTTAATAAGTGCGAAAACTTCGTATTTTGCGCCCACGTCAATACCACGAGTGGGTTCATCAAAAATTACAACATCAAAATTCCTACAAAGCCACCGGCCGATCAAAACTTTTTGTTGGTTTCCTCCACTGAGATACTGCAGAAGTTGTTCATTGTTTGGAGTCTTAATTCGAAGCTGATCTACTTTTTCATCAACTACTTTTTTGATAATTCTGTCGTTGACTATGCCCTGTTTTGCCCAATCAGAAAAGGTGGCGGCAACCATATTAAATGTCACACTCTGATCGAGAAACAATCCAGTATCTTTGCGGTCCTCTGGGAGATAGGTAATTCCATGGCGAATTGCATCAATCGGCGCTTTAATGGAACATTTTTCTCCCTTGAGCCAAACCTCACCACTTGTTGCTCTATCCGCGCCAATAATTGCACGTGCAATTTCAGTGCGTCCTGCTCCTACCAATCCGGCAATACCAAGTACTTCTCCGCTGCGTACCGAAAAAGAAACATTGTCAACAATCTTTTTTTCATTAACTACACGAGTTAAGTTTTTAACTTCAAATATTACATCTCCAATGGTATTGTTTCGCTTCGGAAACTCTTCATTCATCTCGCGCCCAACCATATCACGTATTAGCTGGGGAATGTTGTATTCTTTGCTCCAAGGTTGTGTAGTTATGTATTTTCCGTCTCGTAATACGGTAACTCGATCAACAATATCATCGAATTCTTCCAGGCGATGAGAAATATAGACAATGCCGACTCCTTCATCGCGAAGTTTCCGGATAATATTGAAGAGTGTTTCAGTTTCAGAGAGTGAAAGCGACGATGTTGGTTCATCGAGGACAAGCACATCAGACTGTACGCTAAGTGCTTTCGCAATTTCAACCATCTGTCGAGAAGCAATGCTTAAATCTTTTACTTCGGTCTGTGCATTAATGGATAATCCCATGCTGTCCAACAAAGCCTGTGCTTTTTCGTTCATTTCTTTGTCGTCAATTATTCCACGAACCTTGCGTGGTTCACGACTTATATAGATATTATTTGCAACAGAAAGATCGGGCAAAAGATTGAGTTCCTGATGTATAATACTGATTCCCATTTCCTGTGCGTGTTTGGGGTTTTCAGGAAGGAACAAATTACCTTTATAGTAAATTTCACCTTCATCTTGCTTGTAAATGCCGGTTAACACTTTCATAAAAGTGGATTTTCCAGCACCATTTTCTCCGGCAATAGCGTGCACTTCTCCCCTTTTTAGTTCGAAATGTACCGAGTCAAGAGCTTTGACACCCGGGAAGCTTTTGGAGATTTTCTCCATTCTTAATAAGTTGTCCATATCTTTCAACATCACCCCATCCAATAATTTCGAAATATCTCAGACAATCTATAAAACTCAAAGGACCAAAAAGTTTAATATCAAACAATGCCAAGAAATTTTACTGTTTCTGTTTCACCAAACACTAGTAAGACTCGCCCTCCTTCTTTACAACGGGTGCATCAACGCGATGGATACACATTTGTTAACTTTGACTATAAACTACCAGATTTATTGATGATTTGTCGTTAGAATGTATTAGGAATAGGTGGACATTTTTAAGATCCCAACTATTTTGTTCGTCAAAACAAATATAGGCCAATGATTTTTTCGACTGCTTCCCTATTCATAAGCTTTCCCTTATGGAACATCCTGCCTCATGAGTGTTCTTCCAATTCTTTTGTAAACACATTCAAAATAGCATTAGAACACAGTATACAAAAAAACTTGCAAAAGGAATATGTTTTTGTTATAGTCGTATTAAACTCTTGAAGCATGTAAATTAATGTTAATTTTTGGCGTGTTTATTTGTAATTTTAAGAGGGATTATTAATTATGAACGAAGAATTCAATGTAGTAATTGCAGAGGATGAAAAACGTATTTGCAGCTTGATCAAAGCTCTTATTGATTGGGATGGATTACATTTACGTTTAGTAGGTGAAGCACACGATGGTGTTCAAGCTCTTACGTTATTACAACAGGAAAAAGTAGATATCTTGATTACTGACATCCGAATGCCAGGTGTCAACGGATTAGACCTTACAAAATGGGTTAATGATCATTGTAATCAATGCTCTGTTATAATCATTAGCGGCTATAAACAATTTGACTATGCATACGACGCATTACGTATGGATGTTGTCGATTTTCTCCTCAAGCCTATTAAAAAAACTGAGATAAATAATGCGATTTCAAAGATTGTTCAAAAGCGCTCAGTCTCCTCTCCTAATACATCAACAATTCAATTGGAAGTTCAACAGTTTCGTACTTCTTTACGTCGGCAGTGCATTCATTCCTTTTTATATAATTCTAGCTTACGCGATGTGCCACTTGAAACATTTAACAAAACTACTGGAATGGAATTCCAGAATGGTGATTTCGTAGCAATTATACTTCAATTATACGAGCCTAATTCATCGCTTGACGGACATTTTTCTCGTTATTCTACAAGTGCAGTTCAAAGCCAACCTGCGTTTCCAGTTGGCATCGGAGATAAATTACGTGATTTGCTTGTTGCAGGTTTGATTTCAAAAGTGATAGATATTGAAGCTGAGTTCATCGATGACACCCTTTACTGTATTGTCAATCTTGACCCTAATTCGAGGGAATCTTTTATCCGTTCATTGAAGCGCATAAAGGATATTTTAAAAGAACATATTGATGTTTTTCGATATCGTTTTCTTCTTACAGTTAGTAATTTTCATTCCAATTATACTGCCTTTCCGACAGCTTTTCAGGAAGCCCGTATGCTTATACCTTGCAAATGTGCGCTTTCTGGCGAAGGCCCCTTTTTGTGGAATGACTTTCCTCTCCCACCACTTACTTTACCAAAACTCTCATTAAAATCCGAATGCAGAAGAGCAGCTGAAACAAGAGAGACAAAACAAATTTTTTATGTGATTCATGATTTAATTGAAACGCACAGCACTTTGTTTTTAACAGATCCTAGACTAATAAACAGTTTTTTACGTCAGCTCTTTGATGCCATTTGGGTTATTGCATCCAACCACACATGGTTAACTCCGGATGCGTTGTTAATAATGCAGAAATACTTAGTTTCCTGTTCTTCTAGTTTGCATGATCTAGAGAAAAACTGTTGTCAGCTTATAGATTCCATTTTAGTTCGTTTGCAAAAAGAAGTAGACTCAACCAATTCCATGCCGGTTCGAACAGTTAAACAACTTATTAGCAAAAACTTTGCGAATACAATTTCACTTGATGATCTTGCGAAAGAAGTTAATCTGAGTCCTCCTTATTTAAGTGAACTCTTTAAAAATGAAACCGGGGAAACTATCAGTAACTATATTCAGCGAACACGAATTGAAATGGCACAACACCTACTTTTAACAACAATGATGAACGTAACTGAAGTGGCTGATGCTGTCGGATACGCTGACGCAAAATATTTCAGTCGGGTTTTTCGTAAGCACTTAGGTATTCGTCCCTCAGATTTCCGTTATCTTAATAAATGGGGGTAATTTTCATTGAAATTACGTGCTGTCTTTCGTTTTATACGTGAAACCAATAATTCTTTGTTAATTATTTTACCTGGTCTTCTATTTTCTTTAGGTTTAGCTCAGTTTGCTATGATTCTTTTTGTGTTCTTTCAATCACCCAAAGCGAATTTGCTTTTACTGGCAATAGTGGTTTTAAATTTATTGATATTTAGCCTCTTTATCGTATTTATAATCCATATAACCACTGCATTTATCCAACCACTTTATGAAATATGGCATTATTCAATATCTCCCGATTCAAAAAAAAGACTTAGTGACAATCCTTTTCTGCAGCGGGTGGAAGAACAAGTTGTGGCGCAGACCGATGAGATTATCAAAAGTCAGTTTGGAAATATTACAAATTTGAAAGCGCTACAAAGTCAGATTAACCCACACTTTCTTTATAATACTCTTGACTCCCTACGTGGCGAATTATATATGTGCGATATGCCTAATTTGGCACAAATGGTTGAGACATTGTCTGAATTATTTCGTTATAGTATCAGCCAGAAGGAGCCACTCATCTCGCTTGAAGCAGAGATTGACAATACCGAAAAATATATACGAATAATGCAATTTCGTTTTCCTAACAAATTTGTTTTATATAAGCGGTTTGATGATGAGACAGATGAAATTTTGGGAATGCAAGTTCCAAAAATGATTTTACAACCGATAGTAGAAAACTCGATTAATCATGGCTTAGAGGCAAAAATCGGACCGGGTAGGATTTTTATTGATATTACCCATACAGAAAGAACTGTGTGTATTCGGGTTGACGACGACGGCGTAGGGATTCCTGCAGATAAACTTGATAGTATCAATACTCAGCTTAGTAAAAATGAAAGTAATTGCGCCGCCGACTCTGTTCGTGGGATGGGCCTTGCGTTGTTTAATATCAATTCACGTATTCGGCTGCTATATGGCGAAGATTATGGAGTAAGCGTCGCAAGTAGTGTTGGAAAAGGCACTCAGGTTCAAATTATGTTGCCTTTAAGCAAGGAGTAATTCTATGGAGGAACTCTTTCGTTTTATCAATGTAAGTTGTGAAACGTCGCGATTTTACCTGCGAAACTTCAGTTTTATGTTTGGTCGCGGGGAACTTATTGCAATTTCCAGTGACACAACATCAGCTAAAGATGCACTTGTTCTTTTGTTAACTCGGCAAATCGAACCAACAAGCGGAAAAATAAGCTGGAATGCAAAAGGGGGAGCTCATTCTCTTATTTCCTATGAAGATCACCTGCTATATAAACATTTGAGTATTGCAGAAAACCTATCGTTAACATATCCTTCGTCTAATCGGTTTTTTTTCTCTCAGAAAAGGAACTCACTAAATGCGCGTTTGATCCTCGAAAAATACGGCATATTCTGGGATGTTAATAAACCGGTGTACAGTTTAACAAAATTACAACAATATATTCTACGTATTGTGAAGGCAGTTTATCTTGGCGCGGAATACCTTATTCTATCTGATGTTGTACGGTTACATTATGATGCCGATTTTAGCCTACTTCGCGATCTTGTGCGAACCCTTCTGGAACATCAGATTTCAATTTTGTTGACCGATAGCTATCAAAATCCCCTTTTTATATGTTCTGATGCTTGTCGTATTCTTCGATTTGAAGGGGGTATGTTTGTTAGACTGCTTAATGGGCAGGAGGATCAGTACATATACGACAGTTATCGTTCATATGATTCAAGCGCATATGCTAGTGTTTATCCTCAAAAAAATGTACCCCTCTCGATTGACTTTTCATCAATAACTATTAGCGATATTCACACGAATCATATTCATTCTCTCTCCATGAACTTACAGCCAGGGGAAATTACATATTTAGTTGGGAAAGGCTTATATGAATACGATTTTCTGAATGCGATTTTCGGAGAAGTCCCTCGTTGCCGGATAAATTTAGGTAATAAAGATTTCATTAATGCAAAAATAAACGCTTTATTCTATACCGGAATTGGTTATTTTCCGCAGGATGTCAGCAGACTGATATTTCCTGATCTAAATTACTTTGAAAACACTACAATTTTCTCGCTTCGCAGGATTTCTTATTTGGGAACTGTTGTCCGCTCAGCATTTCAAAACTATTTGCTGACTAAACAGCCATTCTCATACAAAGAAGATCCTAAGCATCCATTTTATAAAATAAACTATGAAAATAGAATCGTTGCAATGGCCAACCGATATGCCTTGTATAATTGGCGACTATTAATTATTCATCTCCCTAATATCAATCCGACAGGTGTTGAAGCGAAGATATTCCAAACACTAATCAACGAACTTGCAAACCGCGGAACAAGTGTGTTGGTTGTCGTAGCTGCTTCGTCTGAAATTCTGACAAGAGCTGATAATCTCTTTGAATTCGATCAGGAAGGAAACTGTTATCAGAAGCTAGATCATCAAAATCATCGCTAACAAAAATAAGGGAAGCACCTTCTGCAAAAAGCCACCGACGACGCGATCGCGCTTTTTGGCGACCGCGAAGCCAGCGGCGTTGTGCTGCTCAAGGGCTACGATGCGTACTATGACGGCTATGAGGAAAATGGCAAGGCTGTTCCCGGTTACCGCGATTTGATCGACAAGCTATCAGGCGAGTTTCCGCTCGGCCAGCCAATCATTGGCGAGCAGAAGCAAAAGGATTTCATCAAGCTCTACGGCAATATCCTGCGGCTCAAAAATATCTTAAGCGCATTTGACCAGTTTGCCGGGCATGAGCTTCTCCCGGAGCGGGATTTTCAGGATTATCAGAGCGTGTATCTCGATCTCTATCAGGCGTACCGCCCAAAAACGGACGGAGACAAAGAGAATATCAACGATGATATTACCTTCGAGATCGAGCTCATCCGGCAGGTGGAGATCAACATTGACTACATTTTGATGCTTGTCATGAAGTACCATGAATCGAACTGCAAAGACAAGAGCATCCTGGGAACCATCGACCGGGCGATCGATTCCAGCATCCAGCGGCTTGCGCAGTTTTTTGAAAAATACTTCGGGATTTAGTGGTCTCACGTCGACTTGCATTCCAGTACACTTTGGGGTATACTGCAAATAGAAAGACCAAGAGGGGAGGTGTCAATATGTGCACGCGCAATCAAGCGTTTGAGATTTTGAAGATCGTCTATCACGCCTGTGATCCAATTCTAGGGCACAGCATCCACGATGCAATTTTGTACGGATCCTATGCCCGCGGCGATTTTACCGCGGAGTCGGATATTGACATTCTCCTGACCGCAGATTTGACGCAGGACCAGATCGCGTCGCAGCGGCGTGCGGTTTCCGGAGTAGCAAGCGCACTCAGCCTTGACTGCGATGTGACGGTTTCTGTCCACGTTGTGCCGCTGGCACAGTTCCGGCGGTATGCAGATTTCCTGCCGTTTTATCAGAACGTGTTGAAAGAGGGCATTCGCTCTGCTGGACGTGGGGTGATTTTCACCTGACCCAAACCGTGACCCAGACTGGGCAAAAACGCGATGGACGCAATAGAAAAATTCCCGTAAATGCAGAATTTTTTCATCTAAAATATGCGCATATTATAATTAAAATACAGAAAAATACGAACAGATAGCTCTTGACGTGCATGGGGTCACAGGTTCGAGTCCTGTACTGTCCACCAAGTTATCCGAACACTTTGGATCAACGGGCGAAAAGCCCAGTGATTTCAAGGTGTTCGGGTTTTTTATGACCGAAAATTTTCAAAGTATTCGATGGCTCAATGGAAACGGCGCAGAGGTTCGAACAGGGTTTGAACCTCTGCTTTTCCATATTCAAGTAGAATCTTAGCAGCAGCGCCCTTTTTCAGAGGGCTGCGGCGGCTGGATTTCAGAAAAATCGGAGAAAAATCTTTCACAAAGTTATGGGCGCTGGATTGTTGGTTTTCACGAACCAATGACCAGCGCTTTTTTGCGCTCAAAAAGGGCGCTGCAGATTGGAGGTTAGAAATGAGCGAAGAAAACGCACCGCAGAAAGAAAGATATCTGCGAGAGGTAGAACAGAAGCTCCTGCACAGGGAGCTGGACGCAAGGCTGCTGGACGACGGTCTGATCCACATCAGATGGAATGAGAAACCGCTCTGCTCGGTTGACAGAGATGGCATCGTCCGGTTCAGACCGGCAGATATCACAGGGCCGGAAGTAGATCGGCAGCTTCGGACGGTGATACAGACTGCCGGTCATGTTAAAGAGTATATGCGGATTTTTGAACGCGCACCTACGCTGAAGGCTGTCGGTCTTGAGGAAAGCTACAAAGTCCTTGCAGATTTCGGTGATGCGGTGCTGGCCGGGCGTTCCTGCAAAACGGGCGCTAAATTTGTAACGTGGGAATGGGACTTCGACCGGCAGGGTGTTCACGCCGGGCATTACTTCATGGAAAACTATGAAGCAGCGAAGCAGGACTTCGCCGTCCGTGCCGGTTTGGTAAACGAGCAGCGCCTCTTTTCGGATGAACAGCTTGCCGTGATCCGGAACGCCTGCGAGTTTGCGCTGGAGGATGACGCAACGCTTTCGTATGCCGAAGAAAAGCAGCTCCAAAATGTGCAGGAGCAGATCGAGTCGCTTCTGCCGCAGCAGGAACAGGAGCAGGAACAGCATTCCGAGATGGGACAGACAATGTAATATTCGCAGAGGGCCGGGATTTCTATTCAGAAGCCCCGGCCTTTTTGCGTTCTGGAGGTGAACGAGCATTGTAGATAAATCAAAGCACTGGAATCTGCACATCAGCCGGTGTGCGCCGGACTGTCCACGCGACCCGCCGGAGCCGCTGGTGTACAGCGACTATGAGCGCTGTCAGCACTGCAACTATATGGCGCATGGTTTTCAGTGTGACCACGGAAACGGACGGTGCGTGCTGACAGACATGGAAGAAATCAATGGAAGGAGGCAGATCCTTGTTCAAAGCATCGCTGGAAAATAACAATAGCCCGGAATTGGGAACTGTTACAGTCGAGTTTCCTATTCCGGAAGATCAGTACGAAGAAACGATCCGTGCGCTGGAAAAAATCAAGATCGGCACAACACTGGATAAGGATTGCTGTGTTGCAGATCTTCGTTCGACAGACTGCCCAGCATTGCGCAGGATGATCAACCGGATGGCGAACGTGGACGAGTTGGACTGGCTTGGAAAGCAGTTGGAGAGCTTCGACCGGTATGAGCTGCTGCAGTTCAACGCGGCAGCGGAACGCTTTGGGTTGTCCTCGGTGGGCGAGATGATCGATCTTTCCTTTCACTCCAGAGAGATAACAGTTATCTCTGACTTCAACGATCTGGAGAATGCCGGCAAGCGGCACCATCTGACGCTTCTCACTATGCCGATCCCGACCTGCCGCACCGAGCGTGGACAGTCTACATGTACCTCCGCGACCGTGCAGGCGGTGGGAGCTGCTGGCCGGGCATCAAAACAATAGCCCGCGACCTGCATCTCTCGCCGCGCACGGTGCAAAGAGCACTGAACGATCTGGAACGTGCCGGTTACATCCAGCGCCAGCGCCGCCACCGTGAAAACGGAAGCTGCACGTCAAACTTATACATTATAAATATGGATGGCAAGTAGCAACGCGGACGCTTCCCGCCAAGGGGAACGTCCGCGCTTTTGCTGTCACCAGCGCCGCGACACCACGGCGCAGCTTGAAGGGCCAACTCTAGCTGAGAACCAATACAGAGAAAAAGTATGAAATTCTATGTTCTATGGCGATATATGTTAATATGGTCTTTTCATCATGCGTTCTTCTTCCCGTGCGAGGATAGCGGCGCAGCTTAAAATGTCATTGATTTGTTTCTTGGAGCGAAAAGAGAACAGCGCAGCATCAGGGTCAAAAGCCCGTCCGCTGCGCTGCTTGATGTTCGCTTATGGGGTCATGCCAGCTGCCTACTTCTTGCAGCGCCAGAGGAAGGTCACGATCTGCGCTCTGGTGCAATCCGCGTCGGGGCTGAACTTCATTGCCGTTGTACCCTTGGTGATACCGCTTTCCACCACCCACAAAACCGCGTCAAGATAGTAAGCACCGGGCTTGACATCCGTGAATGGGTTGCGGCTGCTCGCGACCGGCGTTTTTTCAGAGCGCCAGAGGAAACTCACGATCTGCGCTCTCGTGCAGGTGTCGTTGGGGCTGAACGTGGTGTCGCTCGTGCCCTTGGTGATGCCATTCTCTACCGCCCACAGCACAGCATCGTAATAATAGCTGCCCACGGGGACGTCGGTAAACGGCATGGTGCGGGTTTCGGGGTTGGGACTGCCAGCGGCACGCCAGAGGAAGGTCACGGCCTGCGCGCGGGTGCAGATGCCGTTCGGATCGAAGCGGCTCGCGCTTGCGCCGGTGGTGACGCCGTTTTCTACCGCCCACAGCACCGCGTCGTAGTAGTACCGGAAAAGCTGCGGCTGTCTGAGCCATCCGCCTTTGAAAGACTATCTCGGCAAGCGGTTTTCCATGCTGACCGTAACCGGTTATGCAGGCAAAGAGGACGGGCAGCACCTGTGGCGCTGCAAATGCGACTGCGGGAAGGAAACGGTTGTACGCCAGACGAACCTGCAGAGCGGTAAGACAAAAAGCTGCGGCTGTCTGCAGGAGAAGCAGATTCTGGAAAATCTCAAGCTCTGCGAGGGTACGTCCGTTACCATTCTGGAAGCTGGCAGACGGCGCTTGCGCCCTACCAACACCAGCGGCGTGACCGGCGTTTACCGGAACAGGCGCACCGGAAGATGGTGCGCGCAGATCACGTTCAAACGAAAAACGTATTATCTCGGTGCGTATGAAAAGAAAGACGATGCCATCCGGGCGCGAAAACGCGGCGAGGGATTGCACGAGGATTTTATCGCGTGGTACTATGTCACGCACCAATTGACAGAAGGAAGGCCGTAACCGTATGAGCGCAGAAACGCGCGGAATGACGCTGAAAGAATACTGCATCAGAAGCCGCCGCGCGGAGTTGCTGCAGCAATGGCACTACGCAAAAAATGATGGGCTGACCCCAGACGCAGTTACCTGCCATTCGCGGCAGAAGGTCTGGTGGATCGATCGGCTTGGGCATGAATGGCAGCAGGAGATCTACAGCCGCACGGCACTCTGCAGGGGCTGCCCATTCTGCGCCGGACGGAAGGTTCTTGCGGGCTTTAACGATTTAGCCTCGACGCACCCTGCGCTGAGTGCGCAATGGGATTGGGAAAAAAACTTTGATCTGACGCCGCAGATGGTAATGGCCGGAAACAGCCGCAAAGTCTGGTGGCGCTGTGAAAAGGGGCATAGCTGGCAGGCGACGATCGCCTCCCGCGCCTCCGGCTGCGGCTGCCCGGTCTGCGCGAACCGGAAAATCCTGCCCGGCTTCAATGATTTTGCTACGACCCACCCGGCGCTTGCTGCCGAGTGGCATCCAACAAAAAACGGCGACCTCACGCCGCAGAAAATCAGCTACGGCTACGACAAAAAGGTTTGGTGGCTCTGCACCAACGGTCACGAATGGCAGGCTGCCCCGAAAACGCGTGTCCGAATGGGCGCTGGCTGTCCGATCTGCGCAAACGATGTGGCGCAGGCAGGCTATAACGACCTTGCCACGCTGTTCCCCACCGTCGCCGCCGAATGGTACCCAACAAAAAACGGAAACCTCACGCCGTCACAGGTCGTGTCCGGCAGCCATCAGACAGTCTGGTGGCGGTGCTCGCTTGGTTACGAATGGAGAGCAGAGATCGTGGACCGGACGCGGGGTACCAATGGCTGTCCGTACTGCGGAAACAAGAAAGTGCTGGCAGGCTTCAACGATCTTGCAAGCATCGAACCGGAAATTGCCGCCGAATGGCATCCGACGCTCAATGGTGCGCTCACGCCCGAAATGGTCACAGCAGGAAGCAACCGCAAGGTCTGGTGGCTCTGTCCGGATGGGCATGTCTGGCGCACGGCGATCTCGAACCGCACGAATGCAAAGAAGCGCACCGCTGCCCCGTCTGCGCCGGAAACGTCAGCCAGAAGCACCAACATCTGCATCTTTCTCCGCAGACGGATGCAGAACGGAGGCGCGCATGAGACAGAGTTTCTTTGACTATTGCAGACTATATCAGAAGCAGAACCTGCTGGACGAATGGGATGCGGAGCGCAATCTGCCGCTCACGCCGCAGGCGGTCACCTACGGCAGTCATACGCCGGTCTGGTGGCGTTGCGAAAACGGACACGAGTGGGAAGCTGTGGTCTATACGAGAACCCACGGCAGCGGATGTCCGTTCTGCGCCGGAAAAAAGGCACAAGCAGGCTTCAACGATCTGGCAACGCAGTATCCGGAGCTGGCGCGGCAGTGGGATTATACGAAGAATATTCCTGTATTACCGGCAGATGTTACAACCGGCAGCCATCGGCTAGTCTGGTGGAAATGTGAAAAAGGACACAGCTGGCGCGCAAGCATCCATTCCCGCGCTTCCGGGTGCGGCTGTCCGGTCTGCGCCGGGAGGCAGATTCTCGTTGGAGAGAACGACCTTGCGACGGTGGATCCGGAGCTGGCACAGGAATGGGACACGGCGCGCAACGGCAAGCTGACCCCGCAGGACGTTCTGCCGGGGACAGAGAAAAAGGTCTGGTGGGTCTGCGGGCATGGACACCACTGGCGGGCGGCGGTCTCTGCACGGACGAACAGGCAAAGTGGCTGCCCATATTGTTCCGGAAAACTGGTGCTGACCGGCTTCAACGATCTTGCGTCACAAAATCCGGTGCTTGCCGCGCAGTGGGACACGGAACGAAACGGAACGCTCACCCCGCAGCAGGTCACGCTGGCCAGCAACCGCAAGGCATGGTGGATCTGCGAGAAGGGACACAGCTATCAGGCGGTCATCGCCTCGCGCGTCAACGGCAGCGGCTGCCCGTACTGCACAAACAAAAAAGTGCTCGCTGGATTCAACGACCTGGCGACCGTCGAGCCGCGCATCGCCGCCGAGTGGCACCCGACGCTGAACGGCAGTCTCACGCCCGAAATGGTCACGGCGGGCAGCCGGAAAAAGGTCTGGTGGATGTGTCCGCTGGGGCACGTCTGGAAAGCTGCCATCTACCCGCGAACCGTCGCAAGAAAATGCGGCTGCCCCGTCTGCGCGGGCAAAACAAAAGCCGCAAGCGTATAAAAAATACTGCCTGCCATTGGTGGGCTTCTATAGATATTTTTAATTATGGAGGAACATAAATTGAAGAAGCGAATAATTTCCCTGCTTTTGTGTCTCTGCATGGTATTCTCGCTTTTGCCGACGGTCGTTCTGGCCGAAGGTGGGGACTCGACTGCTCCGACAATCATCACAATGCAGTATGATGATTATGCGGACTATGGATCCGATGTGACGGTTGCTCCCGATGATACTGTGCTGGAAGTCGTTGACGGCAAGCTTCACGCGAAGGGCATCGGCAGTGCAACCTTCACCGCTGGCGGAACCGAATACTCGGTCACGGTTGAAAAGGCCAAACTGAACATCGTTCTGGTGGCCGGACAGTCCAATGCGACCGGTATTCACGGGAGCCTTGATGTACCTGCAATCACCCCGGACAAGGGCAATTCCTATTGGTGGGATGGCTCTGGGCTGATTGATCTGTCTAAAAAGGTTACAGATCAGGAACAGGGGGAAAGCAATAAGAGCGTGGGCTGGTACCCGGCGCTGGCTGCGGAATGGTATGCATGGACGGGCGAGAAGACCGTTATCATCCATGATTGCTATTCTGGTTCGTCGATCAAGAACTGGGTAACTTACGACGGCAATGTGCAAGAACGAACATATAATACAGCCAAAAAAGTGCAGAACTGCATCAAGGCGATCAATACGAACAACTTTGAGATCAAGCATGCCGGTTATTACTGGCTGCAGGGCGAGTCGGACGCATTCACAAATGTAGGTAATGGCGAAAACGATGTGTACCCGACTGCAGAACAGTATGAGAATGCCTACCGTGCCATGCACAGGGAGTTCACCGCTGCGCTAAACGAGGCTGGCGTTGGCAGCTACGGTGCGATCCTCTCCTGCCGCACGCGGCAGAGCGGCTATGCAGCGATCGAATACTGCGGCATGCGCGTGGCGCAGCAGGATCTGGCCAACCAGCATGCCGATATCTACATGGCGACCGTTCTGACGGACGACTGGCATGAGGCGGGCAACGTCAGCTTCACGGCGGCGTCCACCAAGTTCGACCCGCTGACCTACAGCAAGGCGGAGATGGGCGCGAACAGCATCCATTACAACCAGTCCGGTTATAACGTCCTCGGTCTGGATGCGGCGGACAACATGTATGCTGCACTTTTCAAAACGCCGAGCATTACGGATATCGAGCTGATCGGCCAAAACGGCTATACGAAGTATCAGAATGGCGAAACGATCAAGGTTGGAGGCAACATGCGTATTGTCGGCACGCTGAATACCGTCGATACCAACAAGGCGCAGATCGTTGCGCGGACGCTGCCCATCAGCGCGGCCAGCCGCGGTGTCACCATGACGCTGACGGATGCAAGCGGCCGCCCGGTCACGGACGTGATGGACAGCCGCGGCTGGATCGACACGACCAAGATGCCGGATGAGCCTCTGACGCTGACGGTCACGGCTGACAGCATCAGAAAGACTTATACGCTCAGCAAGGCGTCCGGCGGCACGACCCCGGCTCCGGAACCCGCTGACAGCTTCTATTACAACTGGGACTTCACGGATGACGCGCAGTATGGCGTGAATGCCGGCAAGGTCACGCTGTCCAGCAAGGCGGATCCGAATACGCTGACGTATACGGAGAACACTGCGACGCACGACGCAGCGGCTGGTCTTAGCAATAACGGCGGCAAATACTTCTCCATGGAAAAGGCCGTCACGCTGTCCGACACCGCAGAGTGGACGATCGAATGGCGCGGCGTGCAGACAACGGGCAACAACGGTCTGCTCCTGTCCAACAACAGCAGCGACTATGATGGCGATGGCGGCAGAACGACACCGTATCTCTATCTGCGCAACGGCGGCGATGGGGGTGCGTATGATGTCTCTTACTGCTATGGAGGCCCATATGGTGCAAGCGGTAATAAGCAGTTCAATCTGAAGGAGACAGACTTTGAGAAGAATCTGGAGACTGCTGCATGGAGACTGAGCTGCGACGGCAACCATACGCTGACGCTGACCAATGACAAGGGCTATTCGGCGACCGTAACGATCAACGGCCCGGTCACGTACAACGGTGTGCTTGGTCGCTTCGGAAGCCGTGCGACGCTGTGCTACTTCGGTACGATCGAGTACCTGAAGATCTACAGCGCGAACCGTGCAGCTGATGCAGCGACGCAGCACGATTATTTCTGGAAATTCACAAATGCGGCAGACGACAAGCTGGAAGCCGAGACATCGGACCGCTGGAGCAAGAATACGCTGCGCTTCAACGGCGCCATGGGTGATGTCACGGCAGACGGCCTGAAGAACTCCAACCGCAATGGCTATTTCGGCATGGAGACTGCTGTCGTCCTGCCGAAGAATGAGCCGTGGACGATCGAGTGGCAGGGCCGCACGACGGCGCAGAGCGTTCTGCTCGCGAACAACAACGAAACGACGGATCAGAATACACCGCACAAGGGCGGCGAGTACATCTACATTTTCAATGATCACCGTTTGGACAACCCGGATGACAACGGGATCTCGCTTCGTATCAGCGATACGAAGCCGGCGGCTACATTCAATGGTATCCCGACCGAGATTCGTGAGAGTGCGAATACGGTCTGGTATCTGATCCATGACGGCAGCGGCAACCTGAAGCTGGCGGCGAATGTCGACGGCAAGACGTTTGTCATGGAAGCTGCCAACAAGATCACGCAGGATTACACGTTCAACGGCGTTCTCGGCTATTTCACGCAGGACGCACCGTTCGACTTTGACGGCACGATCAAGTACCTGAAGATCTACCATTCTGCGGCAAACATCACCGCGACGGAAGACGCTAAGCTGACGATGGATACATCGGCGGTTCGGCTGACCGGCTATCAGGCAGACGACCCGCTGGATCTCACCAATCTGGTCGTGAAGTATGGCACTCAGGAGCTGGACCATTACAGTCTGACCTGCACGCCCGCTGTGCTGAGCGAAGGCAAGAACATTGTCCACGTAGAAGTTCGCTACATGGGCAAGTCTGTGTCGCAGAATCTTACAGTCTACACGTCGATCAACCCGTTCGAGATCACCGGCACGACGCTGGGTAATAAGAACCTCTACTTCCTCGGCGATACCGTTACTGTGACGGTGAAGTGCGGCGATACAGCCGCAGCTGTGAATGTGACCAGCACGTCCCCGGCCTTTACGCAGGACGGCAAGCCGACCAAGACCACGGACACGGACGGCAATGCAGTCTATACCTTCACCTTCAAGGTCACGGAGATCAACGGCTCTGGCGCAACGGTTGCGTTCAAAGCTGAGGCAGCGAATGCGCAGACCGAAGCCAAAGGCACGGCTGAGACGGGCGGTATCTACGTGAACCTCCGCAACCGCATCCACCTGAAGCTCAAGAATGCGGACGGCACAGAGATCAAGGACGCCACAGTCATCCGCAGAAACAACTACTGGTCGGATACCTATCAGCCCGAACCGGATCAGATGACCTATATCGAGGCAGACAGCGAATACCGCTGCCACGATTGGGCGGTTGCCAACGATGACAACGGCACGATCATCATCACGCTCAAGGACGGCAGAACGGCTACACTGACGACGGACAAGAACGGTCGTGATATCCGGACGCTACTGCATACCGGTAAGGAAGAAATCTACTGCGAGTACACCTTCCCGGCCTACAAGGTCACCGGCAAGCTGTTCTTCAACGGCGAACCTGTCCTGTACGACGGCAGAAACCAGATGACCAGCACCGTCTCCGGCAACTACGGCACGGCCATCCCGTATACCGAGCTGGAGAGCTGGGCGGAAGATTACGTCCGGAACACCCTTGACGTAGCCAACGGCCCGACCAAGGCTGCCGTCGAGATCAAGAAGGACGGCGGCACGGTCGCCCTCGACGAGTTCAAGTTCGGCGACGCCGGCAAGCTGCAGAACTATGTCTATGTCAATGTCAAGACCTATTACACCGTCACGTTCATGAACGGCGACGAGGTCTTTGCGGAAAACAAGGATGTTCTGTACGGCACGGCTACCCCGGTTCCCACAGAGGATCCGACCCGCGCGGGCTACAACTTCAAGGGCTGGGCAGAGGTAAGCGGCGACGCGCCCGCGCCTGTCACCGACACTGTCACGCGCACCGTGACCTATCAGGCACAGTGGACTCCCATCAAATACCGTGTTATTTTCGATGCCAACACGGATAACTATACCGGCACGATGGAAAGTCAGGTCTTCACCTATGACGTTGAGGCGGTGCTGAGAGAGAACGCGTTCGTGCGCACCGACGAAAAGGACGGCGTACAGCTCTATGTCTTCGACGGCTGGAACACCGCGGCTGACGGCACCGGCGATACCTATGCCGACAAGGCTGACTTCACGAATAAGTCCGTCAAACACGGCGAACAGATCACGCTCTACGCGCAGTGGAAGCACGTGACGAAGAGCCTGACCTACGTCAGCGAACAGGGCGATGCCCCGGACGCTGCGAATGTCGATATCTTCAGCGAAGTCGTCGTCGCAGGCGCGCCTGCGGATGTTGATACCACGAAGTACATCTTCAAGGGCTGGAGAAGCAACGTCGCAGTCGGCTACGAAGTCATGCAGCCCAACGACAAGTTCCCCATGCCCGCCACCGACGTCACCCTGACGGCTGTCTGGGAAGAGATTGTCCCGGCTGCAAAGGCTAACCTGACCTATGTTGACACCGTTAGCGACGGCGCTGCAGGCGCAGTCGAGACCGAGGTCGGCACCTGGGTCACCGTCAAGGCAGCTCCGGCCGCAGTAGACGGCAAGACCTTCAAGGGCTGGAAGTCCAACATCGGCGGCACTGTCTATCAGCCCGGCGACAAGTTCCAGATGCCCGCGACTGACGTCACCCTGACGGCTGTCTGGGAAGAGATTGTCCCGGCTGTCAAGCACAACGTTACCTATCAGTACGGCATTAAGACCAGTGTGACGACGGCACCGGTCGAATACGAGGTCGGCAGCATCGTCAGAGTCATGCAGAAAGACCCGTCGGAGACCGGCTACACCTTCACCGGCTGGCGTTCCAGCCATGAGGGCCGGATCTATCAGCGGGGCGACACCTTCGTCATGCCGGATACCGACGTCACCCTGACTGCCCAGTGGCAGAAGAACCCGACCGAGTACACCGTCACGTTCCTGGACGGCGACAGAACCGTCTACTCGACCAAGGGCGTTGCAGGCTCGCTGGTCCTGCTGCAGGATGCTCTGAAGAAGGAAGGCTATACCTTCGTTGGCTGGAAGAGCAATGTGGACGGCAAGGTCTATGAAGCGTCTACCCGCTACACCATGCCGGAACTCAATGTCAAGATGACCGCTGTCTGGAAGGCTGACCCCGCCAAGTACACCGTCACCTACGCCCTGGACGGCGGCGAAGGCACGGCTTCGGACAGCAACGCATATGTCGAGGGTGCATTTGTCACCGTCACGGACGCGGCTGTCACGAAGGACGGCTTCATCTTCGCAGGCTGGCGCTCCAACGTTGGCGGCACCGTCTATCGGACAGGCGACAAGTTCCAGATGCCCGCCAGCAACGTTGTCCTGACTGCCCAGTGGCAGCCGGAAGAAGCCACCTACACCGTCTCCACCAGCGTGGACGGCACCGTGAACGCGGTTGCAAACGGCCTCAAGGCTAACGCACTCTACAAGATCGAGGCTGCTGACCCGACGAAGGACGGCTACACCTTCGCTGGTTGGCTCCTGTCCTCCACCGGCACGATCGTCCATAACGGCGACACCTTCAACATGCCCGCCGGCAACGTCGTCCTGACGGCGCAGTGGGAACAGGAAGCCGCAAGCTACACCGTTACCTACAAGAATGGCGAGTCGAGCGAATCCGCAGACAGCTACAAGGCTGGCGCTTGGGTCACCGTCAAGGCAGCTCCGACCGCAGTGGACGGCAAGACCTTCAAGGGTTGGGAATCCAATGTCGGCGGCACTGTCTATCAGCCCGACACGACCTTCAAGATGCCGGATACGAACGTCATCCTGACGGCCATCTGGGACAGCGAGACCTACACGATCACGTGGAAGAACGGCGACGCTATCCTCAGCGAGACCACCGTCAAGCACGGCGAAACGCCAAAGTACATCGGCGAAACGCCCACGAAGGACGCTACGGTCGATAAGACCTACACCTTCAAGGGCTGGGATCCGAAAATCACCGAAGCCACTGAAGATACGACCTACACGGCACAGTTTGACGAAGCAGTCCGTAAGTATACCATCGAATTCTACAGCGAAGGCGTTTTACTCGCATCAAAGGAATTTGAATACGGTGCAGAGCCGGTACTCGGCTATGTTCCGACAAAGGCTGCCGACAACCAGTACACCTACGCATTCGCAGGTTGGACGCCTGACCGCACGAATGTCAAGTGTGACGCGGCTTATTATGCAACCTACACGGTTACGGAGAGAACCTATACCGTGACATGGAAGGTTGAGGGACAGGCCGACATCGTTGAGAACAGCTACAAGTATCAGGATATGCCGTTCTACAAGGGCGGTACGCCTGCCAAGGTCGACACGGATGATGCAGCATATGAGTTCACCGGCTGGAATCCGGAAATCAGCCCCATTGTTCGCGACGTGACCTACACCGCGCAGTTCCGCACCATCGGCAAGTACACCGTCAGCTACGATCTGGCAGGCGGCGATTCGATCAGGCCCGATGATGCAAAGTATGCAGTCGGCTCCGTCGTCAAGGCGGCTGACGTGCCGACCAGAACCGATTATGTCTTCGACGGCTGGCTGATCAGCTACGAAAGAAAGACCGTCAACGCCAACGGCACCTTCACCATGCCCGCGACCGATGTGACCCTGACGGCGCAGTGGACCCCGGCTGTTCAGGTCGGCGATGCCTACATCGTTGCAGCCGACCCGAAGCACGCGGTGCATGAGGCGGTCTACAGCGACAAGCTGACTGCCAAAAAGGCAGACGCCACCGGCGCTAAGATCACGAGCGGCGTGAAGTTCGTTCTGGTCGACGACGAAGGCCATGCGCTCGGCAAGACCGACCTCGGCCACGGCCTCACGCTGCATGACGACGGCACGATCACCGGCACGGCCATGGGCGCAGGCACGCTGCCGTTCAACGTCCGTCTGGCAAACCTCGACAACGAGTTCGTTTCCGAGGCCCGCACGATCACCCTCGTGATCGAAAAGGCTCCCAGAACCTGCTCCGTGTCGATCGCAAGCTGGACCTACGGCGACGATCCCAAGACGCCTGTAGTGACCCTCTCCAAGACAGAAGAACCGGAGACCACCACCTTCTATTACAAGGTCAAGGACGCTGACGACAGCACCTACACCACGGAAATCCCGGTCAACGCCGGCGACTACACCGTCAAGGCAGTTGTCGGCGAATCGGCAAATTATCTGGGCTGCGAAGCGTTCACCGATTTTAAGATCCTCAAGAAGCAGCTCAAGTCCGTAGCCCTGAGCGTGACCGCTCCGGTCGCCTGCGCGGCTGCGCAGACCACCATCGCGGACGGCGACGGCTTCACCGGCACGATCACCTGGACGCCCGCACCTGTGGACGGCAAGTTCGACTACGCGACCGAATACACCGCGACCGTCGTTCTGACGCCCGACAGCAACCACTTCTTCACGGCGAACACGAAGGCAGAGGGCTGGAGCGTTTCCTATGACGAGGCTTCCGGCAAGCTGACGCTGACGCACAAGTTCGAAAAGACCGAGCTTGGCAAGATCGAGACCCCGGTCATTCGCCCGAACGGCGGCAGATTCACCGGCCGTCAGACCGTGAAGATCACCTGCGCGACCGAAGGCGCCGTGATCCACTACACGACCGACGGCACGACGCCCACCGCGTCCAGCCCGGTCTATGACGGTGTGTTCACGATCACCGAGACGACGACCGTCAAGGCCATCGCCGTCAAGGAGAAGTACCTCGACAGCGAAGTCGCCTCCGCGACCTTCACCAAGTACACGCCGAGACCCAGCACCGGCGGCACCACTGTCATTCCGACTCCGTCGAAGAAGGATGATTCTCTGAGGTTCGACACAGAAGATCATTTCGCCTTCGTCAACGGCTATCCTGACGGCACGGTAAAGCCCAATGGCAACGTTACCCGCGCGGAAGTGGCTGCAATCCTCTATCGCGTCATGGACGCAGATTGTGTCAAGACGTATGAAACGACCAGATGCTCGTTCAGCGATGTTGTACGCGGCGACTGGTTCAACCTCTACGTTGCAACGCTTGAAAATGCCGGCGTGATCGTCGACACCAGAACGAACGGCAAGTTCCGTCCGAATGAGGCAATCACGCGTGCAGAGCTTGCCGCGATGCTGGCACAGTTCGCCGACACGAAGAGCGCGCCGAACTACTTCACCGACGTCACCGCGAACTACTGGGCAGCCAATGCGATCGCTGTCTGCGCGAAGCTCGGCTGGATCAACGGCTATCCCGACGGCACCTTCCGCCCGGATCAGACCGTGACCCGTGCAGAGATGATGGCCATGAT
>OMBO01000410.1_pt1 | contig 29933 bp, 18 predicted proteins | sample 1644901 | NCBI WGS metagenome assembly OMBO01 (sample SAMEA103958144, study PRJEB25191) | human gut metagenome | reverse complement strand
CGTCGTCCCGGGAAAATCCGTTTCAATCCACGCACTCCTTGCGGAGTGCGACATGATGTGTCTGGTTAAGCAGGACCATAGGGGTAGTTTCAATCCACGCACTCCTTGCGGAGTGCGACGGCCGACTTGAGCACCCTGGTGGAGGCCCGAAACGTTTCAATCCACGCACTCCTTGCGGAGTGCGACTGGAACCCGGCGTCATCCTGTCCGATTTCGAGCAGTTTCAATCCACGCACTCCTTGCGGAGTGCGACCGGGAATGGAGTGTATATTTACGGGGCCGAAATTGTTTCAATCCACGCACTCCTTGCGGAGTGCGACTCACGCCGTTTCCCTCGTCGTCCCGGGAAAATCCGTTTCAATCCACGCACTCCTTGCGGAGTGCGACATGGAAACCAACGCGGCCATGGCCCACGGATACCGGTTTCAATCCACGCACTCCTTGCGGAGTGCGACTTTCGTGTTCCGTTCGCGCGCTCATCATTGTTGATTAGTTTCAATCCACGCACTCCTTGCGGAGTGCGACCCGTCGGCATGGGTGCGCATTGGCTTTTCTGCCTCGTTTCAATCCACGCACTCCTTGCGGAGTGCGACCAGGTTGGAGGTTGTCCAAATCACCACGGAATTGTTTCAATCCACGCACTCCTTGCGGAGTGCGACCTGACGGGAAGTTGTCTGGGAGTATTTGCGGGAAGTTTCAATCCACGCACTCCTTGCGGAGTGCGACCCGTCGGCATGGGTGCGCATTGGCTTTTCTGCCTCGTTTCAATCCACGCACTCCTTGCGGAGTGCGACTATTTTTGCAATTCTGTGAGAAGGAAACACCCTAGTTTCAATCCACGCACTCCTTGCGGAGTGCGACAACCTCTGCCCGACAGTGTACGCTTTCAGGTAAAGTTTCAATCCACGCACTCCTTGCGGAGTGCGACACGCCAGTATGACTGTTGTTTTATTATTGTCAAGTTTCAATCCACGCACTCCTTGCGGAGTGCGACTCATGCCAACATATGGCATCCACGTTCCCCTCGGTTTCAATCCACGCACTCCTTGCGGAGTGCGACTCGTCAAAGCGTTTCCATTCTTCCTTGTACTGGGTTTCAATCCACGCACTCCTTGCGGAGTGCGACAACCCCAATAATGAACGTTGTTTTTAAGTTCAGGGTTTCAATCCACGCACTCCTTGCGGAGTGCGACTTCATCCACGCTTGACTGATGGCATTTTCCTTGCCGTTTCAATCCACGCACTCCTTGCGGAGTGCGACTAGACGTGTTCCATTACCCAAGTAGCATTTGACAGTTTCAATCCACGCACTCCTTGCGGAGTGCGACTATACGTTTTTGCTGCACTTTCTGACAATGTACGGTTTCAATCCACGCACTCCTTGCGGAGTGCGACCCTTCTCGAAGGAATGTAATAAATCTAACACACAGTTTCAATCCACGCACTCCTTGCGGAGTGCGACTGCGCCCGACCTTATACATTGCTACTCAACAGAGCAAATCATACTTTGCGCCAACCTCCCTAAAAAGACCGTCATTGCACGGTTGCTCTTTCTGAGTATTTATCTGTCAATCTTCTATTCCCAATGCATTACACCAATCGCCGACCTGCCGGGGAATTCGTGTGAGCTTGAGGTTGGCGCACAGGCCATGTTCAACAGTCTTTAAATAATCAAGGGACCGGAGATGTCATAGCTTTTCTCCTTACCCAATTGTTCTATTTTATGATGCCAATTGGACCCCATATGATAAATTCTGAGGCTGTCACTCTCGCTATCAATAATCTTAAGCAGCTTGTTCCTAATGTCAACCAATTGAGCAGGAGGCAATTCACATTCAAATACGGAATTCTGCACTCTCTGTCCGACATTTTCACAGGCTCGGGCAACTTGCCGCAACCGCCGCTGCCCGGCCTTGTCATCCGTAGCTACATCATACGTAATGAGAATATACATGACAACAGCTCGTTTTACTTGCCGATGAACGGAGGGTAGCAATCCAGATCCCCACGCAAATGGCGTGCCAACAAAAGGGCCTGAATATGAATCAGCAATCCCAGGGTGGTTTTTTCCTGAAGAAAAGGATGCACCAGAACGGTCTTTTTCCGTTCCTGCCAGGCATTTAATACTTTTTTACGGGAATCTTCCTTCAAAAAAACGGCTCCGGATTCTTCCTTGTCAAAATCATCTGAGGATATCTGCTTGCGGTTAATCAGGGTAAGGGCCAGGCGATCGGCAAGAGGAGCCCGGAATTCCTCCATCAGGTCCAAAGCCATTCCGGGACGCCCCGGGCGGTCACGGTGCAGAAAGCCTGCGGCGGCATCAATGCCGGAACTTTCAAGGGCGGACCTGGCGTCATGGCACAACAAACTGTATAGAAAAGATAAAAGAGCATTAAAACAATCTTTGGGAGGACGTCTATTGCGGCTTTCAAACACCAGCTCCGGATCTTCCGTCCTCTGGCAATGGGACAAGCAGGAAAAATAGGTTTCCGCTGCGGAACCTTCAATGCCCCGTAACATGTCTCCGGAATTGCATCCACGGGCCATGCGGCAAAAAGCCGCCAGACGATCGATCGCCTCCGACAAATCTTTCCCGTATGTTCTTTGCGCCCTTAAAAGCAGACTGCGGCAATTCGCAATTTTGGCTCCTATCATTTCCCGGGCAACGCCAACCCATCTTGCCTCATCATCAGCCCAGCGGTATTGCTCCCGGCGCAACAGGATATTTCCCTTCATGAAGCCCTGTACGCCAGCCAGAAATTTACCGTAAGGATTGCAGAAGGAAAGCGTGATGCCGCGTTCCGCACAGGCTCCCATCAAATAAGGGGAAACTCCTATGTCCCATCCCAACGTCACAATACCCTCCAAGTTATGGAGGGGAACCCGCAGCAGACACGTTCCTTCCGCATTGACTTTTACAGTATCGCCATCCTTGGACAGCCAGCATCCTTCCAGCGTCACAAACAATGTATTTAAATGCTTCTTCATAAATCATCGGCTTCACTTGTTTCCAGGCTGTCTTCAAACACACTATCCACCCGGGCTTTCATGGTCTGCCTGTGCTCCCGGCAAACGTTAGGAAGACAGTCATTGACCAGGGAACAGGATTTGCAGGCTTTGGAATACATGGGCGGCGGCGTCACTTCCCCGGTTAAAACCTCCCTGGCATTCCTGATAGCCTCGGCTGTCAGAATACGCAGCTCTTCATCAAATACCACCTCCATCCTTTTCTGGGTCTTTCCATAAAACAGAAAACCGGAGGGAATCTCCAACCCAAACATTTCTTCCAGGCACAAAGCCTGGGCGCACACCTGCACTTCATCCGCACGGTGCGGTTTGGGCTTGCCAACCTTGTACTCCACGGGCGTCATGGATACGGGAATGCCGCCTTTCTCAGCATAAACAACCTCCACGACATCCGCAATGCCGTGAATTCCCCATTGGAGGGAAGAAATATGAAGAGAACGCAGGATCCTCTTTCGCCTGCGATTTTCCGTCATGCCGGAATCCGCCCGTTCATGAAATACATTCCCCTCCGCCGTAAATTGATTATCAGCCCACGCGCATTCCAGATGAATCAGTGCGCATTGCCTGGGACAATACAAGTAATGCTGTAATGCCGCCAGGGGCACTGAAAAAAAGGAAGAAGACATCTTGGAAATTCTGTTCAGGGTGAAACACTAAATAAAATACTAAATTAATCAATTCATATATTGCAAATGATCATATGGAACCTATGATAGTTTCACATGTATCAGGCTCGCCCCCATCAGTCTCTTTCCACTCACGAACAAGAATGTGCCCGTACGATGTCCACCCTGCTTGCTCCCTTAGGGCTATCGCAATTTGGAGCCTTGATCGGCGGCATGCACGACTTCGGCAAAATGAGTGCAGACTTTCAGCAATACATGGATGCTCTCTCTCAACATATCAGTCCTCCAATTCCACAAGGCGGCATAGACCATTCCACTGCTGGAGCCCAGTTTGTCTGGAATTATTTTCCCATCCCGGAGAACTCTGAAGAATTTTTTATCTTCCGGCAAATCATTGCTTTATGTATTGCCTCCCATCACAACCCTGCTCTCATTGACTGCTTCCGTGGCACGATGCCCGGAGATGACGTATTCTCCAAGCGCATGAAAAAATCCGGAGAGAAAACCCATCTTGATGAAATCCTGTCCAAATTGACGTTTCAGGAGAAAGAGCATTACTACTCTCTCCTGAAAAAAACGGAACTGGCCACGGAATTCAAGAATGTTTACACCCTCCTTACCACACTGTTTGGCCACTGTCCAAAAAAACAAGCATTCCATGCCGGACTAATCGCACGGTTCTGCTTGAGCAGCCTTATCGAAGCGGATTACACTAGTGCTTCTGGAAAAGGAAGCTACGAAAGCATTCCGGAACCGGATTGGGAAGGAATGTTAAAAAACTTGAATAAACATCTCGAACAATTCAAGGCTGATACTCCCATCAATCAAAGCCGGGCAGCCATGTCGCAGGAGTGCCTTCAAGCTGCGCCAGGACGAGTTGGCAAGTGGAACCTTACACTTCCCACCGGTGCAGGCAAAACCCTCTCAAGCCTTAGATTTGCCCTGGAACATGCACGGCGGCACCATTTGTCACGCATCATTTACATCATTCCCTATACCTCCATTCTTGACCAAACGGCCAATGCCATCCGGAAAGTACTTGGAAATGAATATAAAGACCGCATCCTGGAGCATCATTCCAATCTGGTGAAGGAAACCCTTAACAAGGAGGGAGAAATGGAACCATGGTCACCGGAAAGAAAAACCTGGTACATGGAAGCCACTCAAACATGGAACGTTCCCATTGTACTCACTACATCCGTCCAATACTTGAATGCCTTATATGCATCCGGCAAACAGCATGTACGGCGCATGCACTCCCTGGCAAATGCCGTTGTTATTTTTGACGAAGTGCAAGCTATTCCCCCAACCTCACTACGGCTTTTTGAACATTCGCTGGATTTTCTCGCCGGCATCTGCCACAGCAGCACCATCCGCTGTACGGCTACTCCTCCGGAAACTGCCACGGAAGACGGAACGCATGCTCATCTCATCGAAACACCTATTATTCCGGACAGCCAAGCTTACTTCGATCAATTTAGCCAATTACGTCAATGCGAGGTTGTCTGTGAACGGAAACCCTCCAATTACTGGACTGTAGAAAAAATGAGGGACTTCATCATGGAGCAAGCTTCTTCCAAAGGCCCCACCCTCGTCATCGTAAACACCAAAAAACTGGCCTCCAAACTGGCCTGCGCCTGCCGGGACCTGAATACAGAGGCGGACGTTTTCCACCTCAGCACCAATATGTGCCCTGCCCACAGGAAAGAAATCATCACGAACCGTATTGACAAAAAATCTCTGGAAAAGGCCAGAAGGAAGGGAAAAGCCGTTGTGTGCATCAGTACCGGCCTCATTGAGGCCGGAGTGGACGTAGACTTTGACGTAATCATACGGAGCGTGGCCGGCCTGGATTCTTGCACTCAGGCGGCAGGCCGATGCAACAGGGACGCCAACCGTTCCGGGGGAAGAGTTATCCTGATTAATCCCGCAGGCAATCTGGAAAGACTGGATTTTCTACCGGAACTTGAAATCGGAAGGGAAATTGCTATGGGAATGATTTGTGATCCTGAAGAAGGAGGAATTCTGGGAAATAAATCCGTTTCGCTCTATTTTAAGGACTTCTACGGCAAACTCACCCGCTCTCATAATCATGATCATCTATCCTACCCGTTTATATGCTCCAACGTCGCCACCAACATGGAGGATGCGCTATCTCAAAATTTCAAACTGATGACACATCCCCGTCAGCAGTCCAAATATGCTCCCCTCCGTCTTTTCCAGGCCTTTGACTCGGCAGCACGCCAATATCATCCGATCAAGGATGATACAATAGCTGTTATCACCCCTTATGGAAGAGGGGAAGAATGCAGGGAAAAGCTTTGGAATATGAATCCTCATACGGATGAAGAATGGGAACAATGGAATGAATGGCTCCAAAAAGCCAGAGCCTATTCCGTCGCGATTTCCAGCCAACTTCTTGAAAAATACTTGAATTCGGGAGACATTATGCGTATACAGGAAGGAGTGGATATTTATACAACAATACCTAATAAATATGATCCATTTCTGGGCTTTCTCACAGATCCCGGAGAGACTTCCGGTGCGCTGACCGTTTCCCAGATTTAAAAATTTCAACAGCTTTATATTCATGCTTAATCAAATCGAATTTAAGGTCTACGGGAAATATGCGCTTTTCTCCGACCCTCTCACCCGGATAGGCGGAGAAAAATGTTCTTATCAAATTCCCACTTATGAAGCCCTGAAAGGAATTGTAAAGGCGGTGTACTGGAAACCCACCCTGATCTGGTTAATTGACGAGGTGAGAATAATGCGCCCTATCCGTCTGGTTCCCAAAAATATGAAACTGATCAAATATCATGAAGCCGGGGCGGATTTATCCGTATATACCTACCTTCAAGATGTGGAATATCAAGTCAAGGCTCATTTTGAATGGAACATGTACCGTCCGGATATGTCCAAGGACCGGATCGACGGCAAGCATTATGAAATTGCCCGGCGCATGATTGACCGCGGAGGACGTAGGGACATCGCGTTAGGAACCAGGGAATGCCAGGGATACGTGGAACCATGCCGGTTTGGAGAAGGAAAGGGATTCTATGATCAATATGGAGACACCTCCTTCGGACTAATGTTCCATGGTTTCAATTATCCGGATGAAACGGGAAAAGAGGAGCTCTCCATACGTTTTTGGCGTCCGGTCATGGAAAATGGAACGATCCGCTTCGTGCGCCCTGAAGCATGCGAAATTGTCAAGCATGTACGCCCCATGGCGGCATGCCCGCCAAGATCCAGCGGACTGAATGATCTGAGCCTGGGAGAATGAAAGGAAAAAGAAAACGATGAACTGGATGTACGCCTTATACGCCACCTATGAACAAAACCGTGATTATGTGGGTCGTATTGACAAAGAACCGGCCCACGGCAACAGGAAAGAACGCCTCATTACCCCTCTTCTGCCGCTGTACCACAGCATGCAGAATGCTCACATCACCATCACATTGAACAAACGGGGAGAGCTAATTGATGCATCCCTCAACAATCAGAACAGTCAACCCACCATTATCCCCGTTACGGAAGCCTCAGGAGGACGCACCAGCGGAGCCTGTGCCCACCCTTTGTGTGACAAGCTCCAATACGTGGCAGGTGATAACGCTGACTATTTCCCTCCGGAAAAATCCCCGGCCAAACGGACCAAACAACTCAAAACCCTGCAGGCATCCTACGAACAATATGAACAGCAATTATCGGAATGGGCGGCGTTTGACCCCGGGAATGTCAAACTGAACGCCGTTCTGGCCTATATTCGTAAGAAATCCCTGATCAGGGACTTGATCAAGAAGGAAATCTTACATGTGGAAGATTCCACCAACACTCTGCTTCCTGTATGGAAAGGGGATAAACAGGAAATGCCCGCTATCTTTGAATTTCTGGGAGCGTCCACCCAGGAAAATGCGTTCATAAGATGGAAGATCAACAACAAGGATGGAAACCCTCCGGAAGTGTATGAAGACCCCGCCATGTACGAATCCTGGCGAATTTATACGGAATCCAAGGCCAACAAAGAAGGGATGTGCTATGTCCTGGGAAAAACAGCACCTCTGGCAACCACTCACCCGGCACGCATCAGAAACGCAGGAGACAAGGCTAAACTCATTTCTTCCAATGACAGTTCCGGCTATACCTACCGCGGCAGATTCATTGAAGCGGATGAAGCGTGCGGAGTAAGTACGGAAGTCACCCAAAAAGCCCACAGCGCGCTTCGCTGGCTTATCTCCCGCCAAGGCTGGTATGATGGAGATCTTGTCGTTCTTGCCTGGTCTCCCGGTCTGTTGAAAGTTCCGTCTCCCTGCGGCAATGTGCAGGAATGGGAACACTACACGCCCGACCAGCCAACACCGAATGACCAGGTCACCCAATTGGTTAAGCAATTTAAAAAAGAACTCTCCGGAGGAGGAAAAGAGCTGCTGCGGACATCATTGAATGAAAACGATATTAAAAACCGTGTTCTTGTTCTCAGCTTGAATTCTGCGTCGCCGGGGCGCATGTCCCTCTCCAGCTTTCAGGAATTTACCGTCTCCGAATACCTTAACAACCTGCTTTCCTGGCACTCCAAAGCCAGTTGGAAACAGCACCTTCCTAAAGACAAGGAAGGAAACGACCGATCTTATATTGGCGCGCCGTCTATCTCCATGATTGTCAAAGCAGCGTATGGAATAAAGGTAGACGATAAACTACGCAAACACGCCCTCTCCAGACTACTACCCTGTATTCTTTACAATCTACCCATCCCTCCGGACCTGGAAAAGCAATGCGTCATCCAGGCATCCAAACGGCATGCCATGGAATGGTGGGAATGGGAAATGACCTTGGGAGTATCCTGTTCCGTTTATCTTTATAACCATCCACAAACAAATACTTCGTCCTCAGATACCATGAGCCTTGATCCAAAAATCACAGATCGCAGTTACCTCTTCGGCCGTCTTTTAGCCGTTGCAGAAGCCATCGAAACATCAGCGTTAAATATCACGAAAACCTCCCGCCCCACCAATGCGGAAAAACTTATGCAGCGGTTCCAGCAAAGACCGTCAGAAACATGGTCCATGCTGGAAAAAAGCATTCAGCCCTATCGCAACATTTTGAAAAAAAATGAAAACACCGTTTCTTTCTTGAGAAGCTATGATGCTTACATAGACAATATCATGGAAACATTCCTCATGGGACAATTCATGGATAACGGGCCATTAACCGGAGCCTACCTCCTCGGTTACCACTGCCAGAGAGCCTTTATTTACAAAACTAAAGAAGAAAAAAATGCTGAACTGGCAAAATAAATCTTAGAATAAAACATTAATTCAACACTATAAAACCACATCATGAGCCTTAATCATAAAATCGACTTTGCCGTCATCTTTACCGTTACGAACGCTAATCCCAACGGAGACCCTCTCGATGGCAACCGGCCCAGAACCACCTTGGAAGGACTCGGAGAAATCTCCGATGTCTGTCTTAAAAGAAAAATCCGCAATAAACTGATGGACATGGGACAAAACATCTTTGTCCAGTCAGACGACAGACGTGTAGACAACTATAAAACATTGAAAGAACGTGCTACTTCCATCCTGAAACAAAAAGGTACGTCTGCTGAACTGGCACAAAAAGCCTGTCAGGAATGGTATGATGTGAGAGCTTTTGGACAGGTCTTTGCCTTAAAAGACAAAGATGCGGCAAAAGGCACCGGCGTCTCCATAGGAATCAGAGGCCCAGTCACCATTCAACCAGCCTTTAGCAAAGATACGGTGAATATCACTAGTACACAAATTACGAAAAGTGTCAGCAATGACGGAGACGGCAGCAAAAAATCTTCCGACACCATGGGCATGAAGCACCGGGTGGACAAGGGAACCTATGTCTTCTTTGGAGCAATCAATCCACAGCTGGCAGAACTCACAGGCTTCTCGGATGAAGATGCCTCCATTTTCAAACAAGTGCTTCCTCAGATGTTTGAAGGAGACGCCTCCTCTGCTCGACCGGAAGGCAGCATGTCTATTCAAAAAGTCATTTGGTGGGAACATAACTGTAAAAGTGGTCAATACTCTTCTGCGAAAGTCCACCACTCCATTGAAATCTCCGAGGATGGAAATATTGTAAAGAAATATGATCTACCGGGATTAACCCCGGAAATGATTGAAGGCTTCTGAGCTGTTTCTTTTCACGAATGTCAAAACACCCTTCATTTTTAGTGAAGGGTGTTTTTAATGAGCGTTATAGCCAACTGCTCCTTCTCATTCTAGGGATATTAGGTCGTTCAATCTACGACATCTAAATCCACGCACTCATGAGAGTGCGACTGCTGGATTGCATGGAAAGCTACCATGTGGATCAGTTTCAATCCACGCACTCATGAGAGTGCGACCCTTTCCTCTCTCCAAGCCAAGGGAGAGATAAGGGTTTCAATCCATGCACTCATGAGAGTGCGACAAACGGTATCACGCGGGGTTCCTGTCCCCGAGTCGTTTCAATCCACGCACTCATGAGAGTGCGACTATTGCAAGAATACAGCATGCCCGGCCAGTACAAGTTTCAATCCACGCACTCATGAGAGTGCGACTGTTTTTTCGCTCATGGTTTTTGTATGTTAGGAAGTTTCAATCCACGCACTCATGAGAGTGCGACTATCCTCAATGGACTTGACTAATTCCAGTTCATAGTTTCAATCCACGCACTCATGAGAGTGCGACATACAGATTTAACGGTATCACATCCAATCGGATGGTTTCAATCCACGCACTCATGAGAGTGCGACTCGCCGCCCTTGCGGACGGAGGCGTCCGTCCGGAGTTTCAATCCACGCACTCATGAGAGTGCGACAAAACCCGTGCTATTATACCTACAAAACTGAAACGGTTTCAATCCACGCACTCATGAGAGTGCGACAGGGCAGGTTCCCTGGCGGGCTGGTCGTCATCCGGGTTTCAATCCACGCACTCATGAGAGTGCGACGCGTTTCAAATCTTGTATTGTCAACGTGTGCGCCGTTTCAATCCACGCACTCATGAGAGTGCGACTGTAATTGATTTTATTAGTGATGATGTACTTTTCCGTTTCAATCCACGCACTCATGAGAGTGCGACCAGCATCTTCAGTCCGCGCGGCGTCCATTCGATGTTTCAATCCACGCACTCATGAGAGTGCGACATGACGTTGGTCTGCAGGTCGCGATTCACCGTCTGTTTCAATCCACGCACTCATGAGAGTGCGACCTCCGAGCGTTACAAAAACCGTTACCAGAGAAGAGTTTCAATCCACGCACTCATGAGAGTGCGACGCTTCGGGGCGTTGAGGATATTTTTTAATGCGTTGTTTCAATCCACGCACTCATGAGAGTGCGACACAGCTGCGGCGGCTCATCTTACCATTGGATTCCGTTTCAATCCACGCACTCATGAGAGTGCGACGCGGGTCTTCCCGGCCCTGGGAGCGGTAAAATTTGTTTCAATCCACGCACTCATGAGAGTGCGACCGTAAATAAAATTCAGCCTAACACCCTGCTCCTTCATGTTTCAATCCACGCACTCATGAGAGTGCGACGCGGCGGGTTATGCGCTCATTTTACAAGGATGTAGTTTCAATCCACGCACTCATGAGAGTGCGACCCTGACCAAGGATAATTATCTGGCCGCCATGAAGATGTAGTTTCAATCCACGCACTCATGAGAGTGCGACGAACATGCGGCCCCTTCGTCAGGAGAGAGCAAAGGATGTAGTTTCAATCCACGCACTCATGAGAGTGCGACCTCTTGCAATACTAAACAATGTTTAGTATATTGAGTTTCAATCCACGCACTCATGAGAGTGCGACAAGCTTTTTCCCGTGATGCGGTCAATATGCCGGTGTTTCAATCCACGCACTCATGAGAGTGCGACTAGGGATGATTGAGCAGAATGTCCCCGCCGGCAATGGTTTCAATCCACGCACTCATGAGAGTGCGACCCCTGGGCGTCTATGGCACTGATTATCAACAGTGCAACGGGCGTTTTGCGCCAACCTCCCATGGGAAGTACAAAGATTCCAGGTCGTAAAAAGAGATGATAGTTGTCAAGATCAGAACCCCAACGGATTACGAAAATCGCCGGTATTCCGGAAATTTCCTGTGAGCTTGGGGTCGGCGGAAGGAAGACCGGGAGAGGAGCTTTTCATACGTTAAAAAGCCCGCATCTCCGGCAACCAAGGCCTGTGCACGATGCGGAAACATCCTAGCCTGTTCCCTCTTTCCCGTCCAGAATTTTGTAGGCCTCTCCCCGGAAACCGTTTTATTCTGTTTTCCACAAAAGAAGAGGCGCCCCGGGATAGCCGTGGTCCCGAAGCGCCCTGCGGAAAATATCCGCGGTTTACATGATGCTTTTGCGCGTCCACCTGTTCAGGCTCAACAGCCATACCAACGCCGCGGAGACAGCGAAGGCCAGACAGGCCATCAACGGAATTTTCACGGCGGAGGACAGCCCTCCCAGCCCGATGAAGTTCACGAAGTCATAGGAGCACTGGACAAAGAAGAAGTGGCACAGATACACGCCGAAAGTAAGCGCCGCCACCTTGCTCAGCACTGGACCAGCCTTGATTCTGATCCGGCTGACGACGGCAAAGATGGCAAAGGTCATCAGGAATACATTGATTCCGGAGAAATACCAGAGCACTTCCAGCTTGGAATACTGGCCGGGGAAGTGCTTCTGCGTTTCCAGAAAGCCGAAGAATGTAACGGCAAAACCAATCAAAAAGAGGGGAATAGTAATGGACAGCGTTTTTTTCCAGCTCCAGGCCAGCGGGTATTTGGTCAGGTAATGCGCCAGCACCATGTATCCCAAGAATCCGGAAAAGTTATAAAACATACCGTACGGATTCCAATCGCAAACACCCAGAATACCCATGTTGCCGTAATTGCCCTCATAACCCAGTGCCGGAGCAAGCATCTGGATGTAGGGGAGAGTCATGCTGAATATCCAGATGCCCAGGAAGATTTTCACATCTTTCCTCCTGGCTTGCGTCAACCACGCGCTCATGATGGGCATGAAGAGGTACAGGCCCACCAGCATGTATACATACCACAGAGGCGTGGTATCATAGTTGAAGTTGAAGAAGAAGGTATACAGCTTGCCGACGGTGGCGCTCCAGGTATAAGTGTCCATCACGATGTTGGGGCTGGCCGTTTGAACGCCTGCGGCAAAGTATCCGAAGTAGAGCAAGGGAAGCGCCAGTGACCAGACAATGAGCGGAACCAGCACCCTCTTGAGGCGCCTGGAGTAAAAAGCGCCCATTTCCAAGGTGACGGGAAAGAGCAACACTCCGGAGATCATGACAAACAAAGGCACGCACGGCCGTACCAGACTTCCCCAGAAGACAGCGGATTTAAAGTTGAAGGAACCGTCAAAACTTCCAACGAACGGATCACAGCAATGGGCCAGGACAACGAGGAAGCAGGCCAGAATACGCAGAAAGTCCACCCAGGCGATGTGGCCGCCGCGGGAGTTCAATGATTGGTTGGTGTTCATGGTTACGTGGAAAAAAAGCGCCGCGTCATCGCAAACGTTCCTGGTAATATACCCGTTTCCCAGAAACGTTCTATCATCAAATGGAGAAAAGAAGCAAAAAGCACCCAATCCCTCCCGGCAACAGGGGAAAGCTCTTCGGGAAAGCCTGCGCTTCCTGCAGGCTTCCACGCCTCTTCCCCCATAAGAATCACGGAACCTTTTCCCGCACCACCGGAATTGTTCACCGTAAGGCCTGGTGAAAGTTTTCTCATTCGGCGAAGTTCATATTTCATTCAACAGGATACTCCTCTTCCCCCCTTGCAAAGAAAAATTTTTCCCCTCCTTTCAGTGAAGAGCTATTCCGAAACGGAAGGGGAACACCCCCAACACCCATGTTTTCCTTTTGGACCGGCAGGAGGATTTCCCTTCATTTTTATGGCTAAGATACCCGGAAGCCGGGATTCAGGCCTTCCCTACCCTTCACACGCTGTCTGTTTTAAAACTGCCCGGCGGCGGGATGAGATTGCCGTAGCGGTGAACGGTTTCGGAAACAGCCTGTTCCCGGAAATACCCCAGCAGTTCCACCCGACCATTGGCAAGCACGGGACGGTCCAGTACTTCCACATCCCGGGCATGGGCGGCATTGACCAGAGCCTCGGAAATATCTGTTCCACGCAGGAACCGTACGCCTTGAAGGGCTTCCGGCATCCGGCCGATCAATTCCGCTTCCGTTTCCACCGTCAGGGAAGCATAGTAACCATGCATTTTCTGAATCCAGGGGCGGCTCGTCCCTATGCTCAGGTGCAGGAGCACCCCGCACAGTTTCGCCCCCAGCAGCAAAATGGCGACGTCATCGTCGGACATGTTTTCCACACGGGCCAGAATTCCCTTCACCGGGATATAGCGGAAGGTATTATTTTCTCCGTAAACACGGGAGGGATCATGATCCACGCCGAATTCCTCCATCCACCACTTGGCCTGGGAACCGGCCGCGGAACGGATGCGCTTGGCGCAGTCCGGCAGCTCGGAACACAGTTTTTCCACCAGTCCGGAGATACGTTCACCCGGCGTGCGCAGCTTTTGGGGCAGTGCCTTTTCCTCCCAACTTCCCAGCATGGTAAGGTAGTTGGGACCTCCGGCCTTGGCTCCAGACCCCATGGAGGAATGATTCCACCCGCCGAACGGCTGGCGGCGGACAATGGCGCCGGTGATGACACGGTTGATGTACGCGTTGCCCACCTGCACTTTAGTTTTCCACAAGGCAATTTCCCGTTCATCCAGGGACTGAAGGCCGCCGGTAAGGCCAAATTCGGAGTCGTTTTGAATGTCAATGGCTTCCTCCAGGTTTTCCGCACGGATGATTCCCAATACCGGACCGAAGCATTCCGTCTGATGGAACCAGCTTCCCGGTTTCACCCCCAGCCGGATGCCGGGAGACCAGAGGCACGGGTTGTCTTCCGAAGGTTCCGGCTTGAGCAGCCATTCCTCCCCGGGTTCCAGCTGCGTCAGCGCACGGAGCAGATTCCCTTCCGGCTCCCTGATGAGCGGCGTCACCACGGAGTTGACTTCCCAGGATCCGCCTACCTTCAGGCTGGCGGCGGCATCCTTCAACTGACGCAAAAAGGCGGGATTGTCATAAACGGAAGCCTCCACAATAGCCACGCTGGCGGCGGAACACTTCTGTCCGGAATGACCGAAAGCGCTTTTCACCAAATCCTTTACAGCCTGGTCCGGATCAGCCGTAGCAGTAATGATCATGGCATCCTTTCCGCTGGTCTCAGCCAGCACATGCAGGTCAGGCCGCAGTTCGCGCAGCATTTTTCCGGTGCGGTAGGATCCCGTCATGATCACGCCGTTCAAACGGGGATCCATCAAAAACTTGCGGGAAATTTCATTGCGCGGCATCGGCACGAATTGAAGGACGTTTTTAGGCACACCGGCACGCCAGAACGCCTGGACAATCTGCCAAGCCGTATAAACGGCCAGTTCGGACGGTTTGAACACCACGGCATTTCCCGCCATCAGGGCGGCAGCTACACCGCCCGTCGGAATGGCGAAGGGGAAATTCCAGGGAGACATCACGCAAATGATACCCAGCGGGGACATTTCCACGCCGTCGTTCATTCCGTCGCGGTCCAGGCCTTCCGCGTAATAGCGGCAGAAGTCTATGGCCTCGCTCACCTCCACATCAGCCTCCGTGGGAGCTTTCCCGGCATCCCTCACCATGGCAGCAATGGCTTCCCCCCTGATTCTGGACAGCTCCTGCGCCGCCCGGTGCAGGATTTCAGCGCGTTCGCCAATGCTTTTGGACGCCCAGGAGGAGCGGGCCCTGTCTGCCGTGACCAAGGCATGTTCAATCTGGTCAAAGTCCGCATAAGCGAATTTATAGGAAACTTCATTATGGCGGGACGGATCGCGCCCCACGCCCCATAGATTAGTCGTAATTTCCTCACCATCTATAACCAGAGGGATTTCCTCGCCGGATTTTTCCTTCTCCGCGGCAATCAGCCCGTTGATCCATTCCGCATTCTGCCGCAGGGACCAGTCCGTATCCCGCTCGTTGGCAAAGGCGTCCCGGTAATGCGAGGGCTGGATGGGATCCGCAGCGCGGTTCTGCGTGCGGTTGGGGCCGTACTTCACCTCATCCTTTTCCTGACAGGCCTTCAAAAACCTCTTTTTCTGGACCTCCCAGCTCCGGGACCCCGGTGTCATGCCGAAGAGATCATGCAGGAAGTTCTCCTCACTGGTATTTTCATCCAGTCTCCGGACCAGGTAGGCAATAGCGCTGTGAAAATCTTCCTTCAAAACCACAGGGGCATAAAGGAGCAGACCGTCCGCCGCCTGGCGGATGACCCGCGCCTGATGGTTCGCCATCCCTTCCAGCATTTCGAATTCCACCTGGTCACGCACGCCTTCCCGCTCACGCAGCAGCATGGCATAACACAAATCAAACAGGTTGTGGGAAGCTACGCCGAACTGCACATATCTGGCATTATCCGGCATGCAGCCGTAATGGAGCATTCTCTTGTAATTGGCATCCACCTGGGCTTTCGTGCCATACGGGGCCTGCGCCCAGCCATGCATGGAGGCCTCCACCTTCTCCATCGCCAGATTGGCGCCTTTCACCAGGCGTATTTTGATGCGCGCCCCCCCCTGCTCCACGCGTTCCTTCGCCCAGGCGCACAGCTTCATCTGCTCCTCCCAGGAATCCGGCAAATAGGCCTGGAGCACAATCCCCGCCTCCAGCTGCATGAATTCATCCTCCATCAAGGTACGTTTGAACGCTTCCGCCGTCAGATGAAGATCACGGTATTCCTCCATATCCAGATTCACGAACTTGGGCTTTCTGGAACCGTCCGGCAACGTTACCGCATTGGTAATGGCCGCCCGGTACAGGATGCGCAGGCGCTCCTGAATCAATTTGACGGTTTCTTCAAAGGCTACCAGATGAATCTGGCTGAAAATGGCTGAAATCTTGACGGAAATATAGTCACAGTCCTTGTCTGTCAGCCGGTCCACGACCTGCTGAAGACGGTGGTGCGCCTCGCTTTCACCCAGAATGGCCTCTCCCAGCTGGTTGATATTCATCCGGATGCCGCCCTTGCGCCTGCGGCGCAGGTGGGGGCGCAGTTTTCCATCCTCGGCAGGAAGAATTACATTGGAGCTCTCCTTTCTCAACTGGCTGGTAATCATGGGCATGACTACACCCGGAAATTGAGCGGAAAATCTCCCCCCCATTTTCATGGCGAAACGGTCCGCCGCAGACAAATAACGGGGAACGCCATATCCGTCCAAAAGACAGCGGAACAACTCAGCACCCCGCGCCGGAGAAGAAGGACGGAACACACGATCCGCCAGTGCCAGCGTAAACGCCTTGCCCGCCGGATCATTCATCATGCGCTCCATTTGCTGCGCCTGCCTCTTCTCTTTCCCTCTCATCCCGGCATTCGACTGCTTTAAAATGGACTCCGCCAGTTCCACAGCCTTGGCGGCCAGTTGCTGGTCAGTCCATTGGCCTCGGCGAGCCTCCGCCATCATGTCCGGGATGGATGAATCTGTCATAACGGTTCGAAGACTAGCCCCGGGCAGGGGCAAAATCAAGCCAATTTGCCCGGTCCTTCCTGTGGAAAGGGGAATCACGGAGGAAAACGCATCCCTTGATTCCGTGACGGAAGCAGGGGAGCCTTCCTGTCCATTTCCGGCAACTCAGGAAAGGACACATTAATCATACCGCGCAGCCGTCAGACGGGCTCTTCTCAGCTCTTCCCTGAGCTGGTGCGCCCGTCTGCCGCAAACGCTGGAACGGTTCATGTCCCGGACTTCTTCCAAAACCGCAACCGCCTGGTTGAAGGCATCCTCGCTTTCCGGAGTGTGGGCTTCCCGGTACAGAACCTCTTCCAGCCGCACCCAGAGGGGATGCACCATGGAGAGCAGAATTAACTGGCGCTCCTCCACGGATAACGAGGGATCATCCGCGCAGGCACGCCACGCTTCCAGGCATGTTCGTATGGAAGAAGCTTTGCAAGCCCGGAAAGACTCGCCAAGCAATTCGGCCGTTTTCCTGTTTTTCTCCAGACGAAAGGCCGCCTCCCGGGCGTTAAGAAAAGCCGGAACCGTACAGTTCAATTTTTCCAGACGCTTCATGGTGCCAGGATAATCCCGAAACCAAGCCTCCGGAGGCACCCGTTCCAGCTCCCGGCAAATGGCGGAGGCTTCTGCCGCAGGATCCCCGCCCTGCGGAATATCATTCACCCGCGTCACCGGCCGCACGCGCTGCGCTTTTTCCGCAAGCAGGGACACTTTTTCCCGCAGAGAAGCTGCAGAGGCCCCTCCTTCCACCAGGTCGAACACACGTCCTTTGGAGTCAAGAAAAACCACGGAAGGCAGCATGCGCACACCATGCATCGCCGCACGGGACAGGCTGCCGTCTTCTTCCCAATCCTTCACGGAGGGATGTCTGGGAACCGTGACAAACTGCACGTCACGCACATATTCATCCAGCGCGCGGCGTTCTTCCGTGCCCGGCTGGAGAGCTTTCAACCAACGGGCTTCCGCTGAACCGGGTTCCTCTGAACCGTACACAACCAGAACAGGGGATGGAAGGGAGGGAGCCGCAGAACAGGAGACGGAAAGGGCATCCATTTCCGCACGTCCCGGAAACGCCAGCGCCAAAAATGCAATGACCGCTAAAGTCCTCATGAATAAACTGCCATCCATTAGCCCTTTCTGATGGTAATGCGCTTGTAACGGCTGTCCCCTTCTTCGGACTCCGTCACAATTCCTTCCATGGACTGAAGGGCATTATGCACCAGGCGGCGGTGGTAGGCATTCAACGGAGGCATCTTCATCGGTTTTCCGCTCTCCTGGACGCGTTCGGCCAGGGAACGGGCCTTTTCCAGCAGACGGGCTTCGTTGCGCTCCCGGTAATGGTCGCAATCCACCTTCACGCGGGGAGCATCCTCCATCTTGCGCTGGATCATGCGGTTGACCAGATACTGAAGGTCATCCAGCCTGTCCCCGTCCCCCCCAATGATGTACTGTGAATCCGGGGAGGAAATATTCAGGCACACGATGCCGTCCGTTTCCGTTACTTCGATATCCGCGGAAAACCCCAGCGAAGCCAGAAGGCTCTTCAAACTCTGTTCAGCTATTTCTTGCACCGTCATTACTTTAAATTAATAGGAAAAGGGTTCCATACCGGAAAAACCGCCTCGCGCCGGACGGTGCGAGCCTTTTCTCCAATACCCGATTGACATAAAAATCATAACCTATTTATTCCCCTCGTCTATGAAAATTTGTGGAAGCTCCGTTCCATATCATGTACGCAATGCCGTCCCTGCCCTGCCGTTCCGGCAACACGGTTCCGTTCCTCCTTCGGAACCAGATGCAGGAAACACCGCTTAACAAGGAGGCCACTGTTTTCCGCCTGCCCGCGGCTGTACCCCGGTTATCTCCGCTTCTTCCTGCCGCAAATGAAACACAGGCTGCAGGCATCGCAGCCATGCCAATCAAACAGGCATTTCCTCACAGCCCGTTCTTTATTACATAAAATATTAATCACCAGTTTTTATAAAAATTTTTCATCCGCTCCGGAGAAACACTGATGACAAAACAGGACGGAACATCCCCGGGAAAAGGGAAGTCGAACTATTACCCACATAGAAAAATCCGGTCCCTCATGAATAAGCCAATGAAAAAAAAGAAACCGCCCATGGAAGACAGCGCCGCCCCTTTTCCCAACGGAAAAGAAGCTGCTCCCCATTATACGGATACAATTGATCCGGAATTGATCAAACCCACTCCAAAACCTACGCCGCCCAATGCGGAACCTTCCGCGCCCGGTTCCATGAAGATGCCGGATAACGCTACGGAAAAAATCAGGGAGCTGGATGCCATGCGCTCCAACGGCATGGGACAGGCCCTCACAAGCAACCTGGGAGTTAAAATATCCGATGATCAAAACACACTTAAAGCAGGAAGCAGAGGCCCCTCTCTGCTTGAAGACTTCCACTTTCTGGAGAAAATGGCTCATTTTGACCAGGAGCGGATACCGGAACGCGTGGTTCACGCAAGAGGTTCCGGGGCACATGGTTATTTTCAGGTGTACAAATCCCTTTCCAAGTACACCAAAGCGGCTTTTTTGCAGGATCCGGGAGAAAAAACCCCGGTCTTTGTGCGTTTTTCCACCGTGCAGGGCTTCAGAGGATCTCCGGATACAGTAAGGGATATCCGCGGTTGGGCTACCAAATTCTATACCAAGGAAGGCAACTATGATCTGGTAGGCAATAACACGCCCGTCTTCTTCATTCAGGATGCCATCAAATTTCCGGATTTCGTCCATGCCGTCAAACCGGAACCCCACAATGAAATGCCTCAAGGGCAGACGGCCCATGACTCCTTCTGGGACTTCGTCTCCCTGCAGCCGGAAACTCTGCACAACGTCATGTGGGCCATGTCGGACCGCGGCATCCCCAGAAGCTTCCGTACGATGGAAGGGTTTGGCATTCATACGTACAAACTGGTCAATGAAGATGGAAAAAGCACTTTCGTCCGTTTCCACTGGAAACCGCTGTACGGGAAAAAATCCCTGGTGTGGGATGAAGCCCAGGTATTGACAGGACGCGATCCTGATTTCCACCGCAAGGATCTTTGGCAATCCATTGAAGCCGGAGATTATCCGGAATACGAGCTGGGGCTGCAACTCATCCCGGAAGAAGACGCAGACCAATTCGACTTCGATATTCTGGACGCTACCAAGCTCATTCCGGAAGCACTGGTTCCCGTGGAAATCGTCGGGAAAATGGTGCTGAACCGCAACCCGGACAACTTTTTTGCGGAAACGGAACAGGCAGCCTTCTGCCCCGCCAATATCGTGCCGGGCATTGATTTTTCCGATGATCCGCTGCTCCAGGGCCGTATTTTCTCTTACAGCGATACCCAGCGGCACCGGCTGGGAGGAGCCAACTTCACGGAAATTCCCATCAACCGCCCCATTTGCCCCTTCCACAACAATCAGAGGGACGGCTTCCACCGCATGCAGATAGACGCCTCACCGGCCAACTATGATCCCAATTCCATCGGGAACAACTGGCCGAGAGAAACGCCTCCGGAGAAAGGCGGCTTCACTACCAGCCCCCAGACGGTAAGCGGCGTCAAGGAACGTTTGCGAAGCCCCTCCTTCGCGGAATACTATTCCCACCCCCGGCTGTTCTGGATGAGTCAAACTCCGGTGGAACAGGAGCACATTATCAACGCTTTCAGCTTTGAGCTGGGTAAGGTGACGCGCCCCTATATCCGGGAACGCGTGGTGGACCTTCTGACACGCATTGATCCGGACCTGGCAAGCGGAGTGGCCCGCAACCTGGGAATTCAACTCACCAGGGAGCAACTCAGCAGGGAACTTCCCAGGCCCGTCTGCGGCCTGGAACAAGATCCGTCATTGAGCCTGTATGCCCATACGGACGGCAACCTCAAAGGCCTTCGCGTCTCTTTACTGGCAGCGGACGGCGTCAGCCTGAAATCCGTGAAAGAAATCTGCGATGCCCTGCATGAAGAAGGCATCCACCCCCAAATCATTGCCCCACACATGGGAAGCATAACAACGGAAGAAGGGGAAGAGCTGTTTGTTGACGGAACCCTGTCCGGCACTCCTTCCGTCCTGTTTGACTCCGTCATCGTCCCGGAAGGGGAACAAAGCCTCACAACGCTCCTGAAAGACGGAGATGCCAAGTACCATTTGCGCCAGGCCTACAGGCACTTGAAGGCCATCGGACTGCCCGGCAACGCCAAAGCCATGCTTGAGGCAGCCTCCCTGCCCCAGGATATGGATGACGCCGGGCTGCTCATGCCGAAGGACACCAAGTCCCTGATGCCCCCCTTCATCACGGCCATGAAACAGCACCGCGTCTGGAGCCGAGAACCTAAAACCCTTGATTTCGGAGCCTAGATTCGTTTCTTATACAGGAACCGCTTCCATTTACGGGCTGCCCCGCCGAAAGGTGCGGCAGCCGTTTTTCACTAAAAAATCCGGGGGAGTTAAACAACACTTCGGGCAAATTGAAAAAGAGAGGGAGATACACTCAAAACGGGAACGGAAACCGGAATACAGCATGATGATAATGCCTTCTTAAAAGAAAACCCCGCAAGCCTTTAAACTTGCAGGGTTTATTAATGGTACACGGAGAGGGATTCGAACCCCCGACCAACTGTGTGTAAGACAGCCGCTCTACCACTGAGCTATCCGTGCGTGAGGTGGAAGGAATATATACCGGGAAAGCAGGCCCGGCAAGGAGAAAATGAAAAAAATGCGTCCTCATTTCCCTGTTCTCCATGACTGTAAAATCCGGACACCGCAAATTCCAGAAAATGGAAAGAAGGCAGACAAGGATTTCCTGTCCCTTTCTGGGAATATGTTTCCGTATTATTTCCGGAACCTGTTCCCCTACCTGACATCTACGCGCCGGAGCGTGCGGTAATGCAGGATAATGAAGAGGACGCACAATACGGCTTCGGACCAATAGAACATGTCCAACGCATCCCGACCGGAAGTGAAACCGTAGGAATGCAGCCCTACTCCCAGCATGTTGACGCCCCACCAGGCAAAGGCAATGATAACGCCGCCCACTACATTGCTGAAGTGGAGCAGCCAGGAAGACAGCCATCCGGCTTTCCGGACATGCAATACGGTCAATTGCCACAGTACAATCATCAACGCTCCGTTTTCCTTGGGATCCCAGCCCCAGAAGCGCCCCCAGGATTCATTGCCCCAAATCCCCCCAAAAACTGTCCCCACCAGCGTAAACACCAGGGAAAAACACAAGATGCCGTAAGCCATGCGGTCCAGGGATTGTTCCGTTTTTCCACTGATCAGGCGCAGGGGGGAAGCCAGCAGGTATATATGGGAGAGCACCGCCGCCAGCAGCCCGGCCGCGTACCCCAGCACAATGGTAATGACATGGGTGGAAAGCAGGAAGTTGGAGCGCAGGATGGCCACCAGAGGATCCATATGGTCCACAGCTTGGGAGGCTTCATACAGAATACCCATCTGACAGGAGAAAGCCCCAAGCAAAAGCCCCGCCGCCAGTACAATTCCCTTTTTACTGAAAAGTTCCACCACAAGAGCGCAGAGCACTCCCATGCAGGCGATGAAGGCGATGGTTTCATACGTGTTGCCCACCGGGGACCTCATGGTGATGAGCATGCGGATGACCAGCGCCGCGGCCAGTACTCCGGTTCCGCCCGCGCCTGTCAGCCACGCCAGGCTGAAACCTCCGGGCCGAAGAAAACGCCGCCCAAGGGGAGCGTTGGCGGCAGGGCGGAAAAGCGCACAGAGCAGCAGGCACACGAACGCCGCCACAAAAACGGCCAGGGAAACATAAAGCGGATCCAGACGGTAGTAGAAAATTTCTCTTTCCAGGCTGTGCCGCTCTCCGGCGGAGGCAGCTTCATTGGGTTGCGCCAGCTTTTCCAGCAGCAGGCCTTCCGCTTTCATCCGCAGTGCGGAAGCCTCCGCCCCTTCCATGCCGATAGCTTTGCGTTCCAGCAGGGACGCCATTGCCAAAAAGGCTCCGGCAGCTTTATCCGGGGCAGCCGTCCACAGGCGTTCTCCATCGCGACCGGCAGAAGGAAACCAGCGTGGGAATTCCATCCGTTCCATGGCGGCAGGGTTTTCCAGCATGATCCGGGAGACAAGCATCCATCCCCGCATTACGTCAAAGTTGCGGGAAAGGGACAAAATTTCCTTCTGGGCTTCCGTCAGATTCGTTTCTCCCAACAAACGGATTTCCCGGACGGCACGGGTCATTTCCTCCCAGCGTTCCGCAAGCTGCGCGTAGGAGTATTTTTTACGCTTGTCTTTCTGATCCGGCAGATGCAGGCGCCTGACCACCTCTTCCCGATTGACCAGAAAAACAGGGTATTGTTCCGCCAGTTCCGGACGGAACATGCAGTCCAGCATCCATTCCACCGGGGAGAGCTTCCTTTTCCCTTCCGGCGTATCAACAACAAAGCTTCTTTTGCCCAGCGTCCGGAGCAGATGGAACCCCGCATAAGTAGAAACCGGCTTCAGGCGGCCGCCGTCCTGGACGGCCATGGCCCCGGCCCGTTCCACCAAAGCGGGAGACCAGGGCACATAATTTTTCACCAGAACAGGATGGGCGGCAGGACGCGCTGCCAGCATGCCGACGCCGAAGATTGCCGCTACCAGCAGGCAAATGCCTGCCAGACGCAAATGTTTTTTCCCGCCGGGGGCGGAAGCGGCCTGCGGTTCAGCCGTCGCCGCCGTTCCGGCAGATGCCAGACCGGGTTTGCGGCGCAGGTATCTGCCAAAAACACAGGCAAAATGCCACAGCAATCCTATAGCGATGATGTAGGAGGACCATTTGGGCATTTGCTCCAGGGGATTATGGGAAGCGCGGAGAATGGAGATGAGCCTGCCCGGATGCAGGGAATCCTGGCCCCAGCTCATCTGGTACAGCGTCCAGCCGGAAAGACGCAGGGGCTCGTTCATGCGGATAACGGCGTCATATTGACCTCCGGATTCCGGAAAAACGGTTATCTGGGATTCATAGGATTTAGGCTTGGAAGTCCCCGGATAAAACTCCGGCACAAAACGGTTCAGGCGCAAATCAAACGGAAGGGAATATTCATGCACCCGGTCCCCCTGGGGCAGTTCCACCTGTTCCACGGCCATCGTCATTTTGTTGCCCAGCATGATGCCGGCCAGCAGCAGCAAAATTCCCCCATGAGCCACCAGCACGCCCGCGTGCCTCCAGGTCCACCGGATGCGGAATACCCCGCCTATGAGCAGGTTGGCGAACAGCAGGACACAGGTAATGCCCATGCCGGGCAAAGGCAGGGAAATCAGGGAGTTCTCCCCGCCCAGCGGTATCAGCACATAAGCCGCCCCGAAAAAAGACTCTATGGCAGCCTCCGACCCCATGGCAGAAGACAGCCGCACCTGGTGCAGCGTCCCGGCAAAGGTCAGCACCAGAAGGATCAGCATCAGGGCAATGCCCAAGCCGTAGCTTCCGGCAAAATTCCAGAGGCTGCGTCCATATTTTTTCCATACCGCATCCGTTCGTTCCCTGTCCATCAGCGTAAGGCGTCCGTAGTCTAAAAAGAGGGCCGATTGCACGATCAGCTCGTGAAACCGGCCCCAATCATATTCCTGGGGAAAAGGTTATTAAAAGTTGTCCGCCAGTTCTTCAAAGAATGCCTGGGGATGCGCACAAGCTGGACATACCTTGGGGGCAGTGGAACCGGTATGTACATAACCGCAGTTGCGGCACTTCCACTGGATTTCCTTCTCCTTGGCAAAAACCCTGCCTTCGCGCACATTTTCAGCCAGCTTGAGGTAGCGGGCTTCATGGTGCTGCTCCACGGAGGCAATCTTGCGGAAAGTTTCCGCAATGGCGGGGAATCCTTCCCTGTCCGCTACTTCGGCAAACGCAGGATACATGTCGGACCATTCGTCATGCTCGCCGGCGGCTGCGGCCAGCAGACAATCCTCCGTAGATTCCAGGGGAGCCGTGCAGACGGCGTGCGTTACTTCAACGCAAGCGTCTTTCAGCAGTTTGAAAAATACCTTGGCATGTTCCTTCTCATTGTCGGCCGTTTCCAGAAAGATAGCGGCAATCTGTTCGTAACCGGCCTTCTTGGCTACGCCGGCAAAGTAGGTGTAGCGGTTACGCGCTTCTGACTCCCCGGCAAAAGCCTTGAGAAGATTCTTTTCTGTTTCTGTTCCTTTGATGGATTTCATAAATTAGTCATCTGGTTGCGTAAACGAAAGCATCCTAATAAGACGCCGTGAAAAAACAAGCAAATATTGAATGAATCTAAAAAATAAACATATCCGGAAAAACATACGGCAGTTCCCCATTTGGGAAAACTGTTGCCATGCACGCTTCTACTGTCCCCCATACGCGCCAGCAGCAAAACGGCATCCCGGGAAACAGGCAGGAACCCGTACCGCAACATCAGGCCTAAGCATGAACCGGATCATTTGACACCCCTTGTGCAAATAGTAAAATTAAACGGAAAAAACCCTTAAGCTCCATCCATGAATTCCGCCAATACCCCCTTATTGGAAACCGAGAGATTAATACTGAGAAAATTCACGGAAAATGATCTGGAGGCCCTGTTCAACATTTACAGCAATGAAGAGGTAAACACGTATTTGCCGTGGTTTCCATTAACCTCCCAGGAAGAAGCGGCATCCCTGTTCAAAGAAAAGTACCAGGAAGTGTACAAACGGCCTTACGGGTATCATTACGCCATCTGCCCGAAAAACAGCAACCTTCCGGCAGGGTATATCCACGCAGGCACGGACGACAGCCATGACCTCGGCTACGGATTGCTTCAGGAGTTCTGGCACAGAGGCTTTGCCACGGAGGCGGCCAGGGCTGTTGTCGCCCGGTTGAAGAAAGACGGCATGCCCTACATCACGGCCACACACGATATCAGGAATCCCCGCAGCGGAGGCGTCATGAAACAGCTGGGCATGCGCTACCAATATTCTTATGAAGAGCTGTGGAAACCTAAAAATATTCCGGTCACTTTCCGCATGTACCAGTTGAATCTGGATGGACAGGAGGATCGGGTTTATCAGGAATACTGGAACAGGTCATCCGTCCGTTTCAAAGAAACTGGTATTTGAATTCCCAATACCCGGCCTCATCTTCTAGAGTTCCTTCCCGCCCTGGGAAACATTGCGGATACCTCCGCATCCGGTCACCTTTCCACCGGTTTTCCGGAGAAAGTCCCGCTCCACGGTTCTTCCAGCCTGTCCGGAACGCTTTCCAACTCCCGGAGTATTTTCTCCCGCTCCCGGGAAATCCGCTCCTGATCCGCAGAGGCCGGAACAGACTGCTCCCCGGGCAGAGGCATCAGCCCGTCCGCCATCCTGCCACCGTCCGGGGCAACCGGCGGAGCAACACCCTTGTTGTCTTCATCCGTTTCCGGTTCAGGACAGACCGGCTTCTGCTCTTCCATCTTTCCGGAACTTTCCGGAACAGCCAGGTTCCGATACAGGAACACCAGGTCCCCCGCCTCCACAGCGCCGCTGCGGATATCCGCAGGAATGCGCGCACGCCCCATCCGCTCCTCCGTCACAATCAGGTTGGCAACTCTGCATTTTTCTTCCCGTCCCGGAGATTGGGAGATAAGCACGGTCCCCGGTTCATAAACATTCCCGGCCAGAGCAATCAGCACATAATGATGATTGGGATACACCTGCTCCACCTTGCCCACATATACGGGGGGAGGGGCTGCTTTTTTACCGGGCTGCTGCACCTGCTGGGAACAGGAAGCGCCCAGCACTACAAACGCCGCCAGAACAGGCAGGGAAACAATTCGTCTCATGGTGAGTTTTTTCGTCGTTTCATTCCACCAGCACCTTGCGTGGACGGTTGGTATTATCCGCCGGGGCAATAATGCCGCGGGATTCCAGCAAATCCATCATGCGCGCTGCACGGCCGTATCCAATGCTCAAACGACGCTGCAGCAGGGAGGTGCTTACCTTACGTTCTACAACAGCCACTTCCAGGCACTTGGCATAGCACTCCTCCTCCGCGTCATCCAGCGGACTGTCCGCACCTCCGCGGGAAGGCTCGTCCAAGGACTTCTGAACCTCTTCATGGAATTTCTGCTTGGCCTGGGAAGCACAGTGGGCCACCAGGGCTTCCACTTCATCGTCAGAGATAAAGGCTCCCTGCGCCCGCTCCACCTGGGCGGAACCCGGCGGCAAATACAGAAGGTCTCCCTTGCCCACCAGTTTCTCCGCCCCCTGCCTGTCCAAAATCACACGGCTATCCGTACCGCTCGCCACCTGGAAAGCGATGCGCGTCGGGATATTGGCCTTGATCGTCCCCGTCACCACCTGCCTTCTGGGCGTCTGCGTCGCCACAATAAGGTGGATGCCTGCGGCACGGGCCTTTTGGGTAAGACGTCCGATATTCGTTTCTATGTCCGCTCCTACTGTCTGCATCAGGTCCGCAAGTTCGTCAATAATAATGACGATGTAGGGGAAGCGTTCAGGGATAACTCCGTCGTCCTCCAGCTCCAGTTCATCATCTTCTTCCACAGGCCATTCCCCCTGGGATTCCAGGTCTCTGGCAATGGATTCCGCCAAAGCTTCATCCATCTGCCCGTCTTCCGGTTCCTCCGTCTCTTGCGCAGGAACATCCGGCGGGCGCTTGTTGAAAGCTTCAAAGTTTCGCACACCCACCTTGGCAAAGCAATGGTAGCGGTGCTCCATTTCATTTACGCACCAACGCAGGGCATTGGGAACCTTCTTGGGATCCGTCACCACCGGAACAATCAGATGCGGCAGCTTGGAATAAGGCTGCATTTCCACCACTTTCGGATCCACCAGAATAAGCCTCAGTTCATCCGGACGGAATTTCAGAAGCATGGAGGAAATGATACTGTTGATGCACACGGATTTCCCGGATCCGGTGGCACCGGCCACCAACAGGTGCGGCATGGATGCCAAGTCCCCGATCACGGTGCGTCCATACACGTCTTTCCCCAGCGCCAGCGGAATCTTTTTCTTGGGGGAACAAAAAGCAGGATCCTGCAAAAGTTCCCGCAGGGGAACGGCCACCTTCTTCCGGTTGACAATTTCAATACCTACCGTATCCTTGCCCGGAATGGGGGCCACGATGTTCACGCTTTCCGCCTTGGTCGCCAGCGCAATATCCTTCGCATACTGGTCAAAAGTATTTACGCGCACGCCGCGCGCGGGATACACTTCATAACGGGTGATGGTCGGGCCTCGGGTAATATCCCCAGGCGTCACATCCACGCGGAATGTCGTCAGGGTATCAATAATCTTCTGCTGTATTTCCAGCATTTCTTCCTTGTCCTCTGCCGTAGGGCCTTCCGGCTTTTCTTCATAATGCAGCAGTTCAAAGGGAGGCAGCTCATACTCGCGGAATTCCTCCGTGGGCGGAGTGGACAATTTGGAAAAAGGCTGCTCTTTAGGCGCAGGCTTCATTTCCGCCGGTTCCGCAACGGTAATCCTGGGGCGCGGAGCCAGGGGAAGGCGGCCCTGGGTGCGCGGGGCGCTGGGAGGCGGGACAGAATCCTCCGGCTTGGACGGAGCAACCGCCGCCGCTTCATGATACAAACTTTCCAGATCGTCCCCGGTGCGCTGCAGACGGGGAACGGAAGCCCGGCCCTTTCTGACCGGTCTGGGAGCGGACAAAGCGGCGTCTTCCATGCTGGCCCTCACGCGGGCAGCTTCCCTGGCAAGCAGAGCGGTCTGTCGCGCCAGTCTTTTTTCCTTCCTGTTCATACGCCAGGCACGCCATTCCCGCAGCATGGCCCGGCAAAACGGACGGGGACGCATCCCGACTGCATAAACCAGGGCCAGCAAATAGCCCAGCCCGGAAAAAGCCAGCACAGCGGATCTCCCGGCCAACGGAAGAAACAGACCAGTTCCCAGCAAATGGCCCGCCAGCCCCCCGGCGCCCAGAATCTGGTGGCGTGCCACCCATTCATTCCCCGGCACATGCCCGGCCGTCAGAAACAGGCATCCGAATAACAGCAGGAACAAACCGCCGTAAACCACGCTTCGGGGCAGCCTTCCATGGTGGAGCAGACGGTAAAGCCCCCACCACTCCAACAGGATAACCAGCATCCAGGCCATGGCTCCCAGCATCCAATAAAAAATTCCCGCACCATATAATCCCGCCGTTCCCAGCACATTGGAGGTACCCGGTATAACCAGCCCGGAGCCATTTAAATAACTCCAGCCTATTTCCCGCACATCAAATGTCAGCATAGCAGCCAGAAGAGCCGCCCCCCCCAACAAAGACACGGCACCCCATGCCATTCCAATCCAAACAGGGGAACGCCCCTCTTCATGCTCAAATGCATGACGCTCCTGCATATCCAATGCCATACCTGTTTCTATCCTAGCAATTCTTCGCCCCAAACTCAAGGCTAAACAGGGAAGAAAAAGAATCGCCCGAATCCGCTTCCCTCAAGACAGGAAGTGCCGGCTTACAGACCGGAAATAAGGTTTTTTAAACACTTTTGCCACTCTGGAAGAGTATCGCTAGGAATTCCTTTTTTTACCTGAGAAAAGACCGTCCCTGCACCGCAAATCAATAAAACCGAATCAATTTCAATGACTATTTTTCATATCCATTTGATTATTTATTGTTAGCCTAAATATCTATTACAAAAAAATATACCGTTCGACATTTTTTCATGAGTTATGAAACATCCAGCGAATTTCAAATCCGGTGTCAATAGCAATCATTTAAAAAAAAAAGCTTATTCATTATT
>OMBO01000409.1_pt1 | contig 29968 bp, 29 predicted proteins | sample 1644901 | NCBI WGS metagenome assembly OMBO01 (sample SAMEA103958144, study PRJEB25191) | human gut metagenome | reverse complement strand
CTCCCAGCTGAGCTATACCCCCATGTTGCCAGAAACCCTTGATTTTGCTGGATTTCTGAGCTATTCAATTTTTTGACTTTACTCTCCGTTGCGGGGGAGCACACCCGGTTGCTTGCGCTCCCAGCTGAGCTATACCCCCATGTAAGGGGTGCGCTGAGTAATTTCTTATTCAATTAGTACGGGGGTTGTTTACCGCTTCAACCGGGCTCCCAGCTGAGCTATACCCCCATATAGTGGGTGCGCTGAGTAATTTCTTATTCAATTAGTGCGGGGGTTGTTTACCGCTTCAACCGGGCTCCCAGCTGAGCTATACCCCCACATCGGGTGGTCGGCGCTGCCGACTTGTATAATATAGCAGGGATTTTCGAAAATGTCAACCCCTAATTTTTGTTTTTTTCGCGTTTTGCAAAAGGGGAAAACGGGGAGAGGCCTACGCCTCTCCCCTGCTTACTCAGACCTTCAGCTGCTTACCCTTGTTGACCTCGTTGAGGCTGGCCATGACCATGCCGGTGAGGGCGAAGAGAGCAATAACGTTGGGCAGGACGATGAAGTTGTTGAACATATCGGTGACCTCCCAGACGAAGTCACTGCCGGAGACGGTGCCCAGGAAGATGAATACCAGGGCGATAACGGTGTAGATCACGTTGCAGAGCTTGCTGTTCTTGCGGCCGAAAAGGTAGTTGGCGTTGATCTTACCGAACAGGTTCCAGCTGAGGATGGTAGAGAAGGCAAAGAACAGCAGGCAGATGGCCACGAACTTGGCGCCCAGGCTGGCGCCGAATACGGAGCCGAAAGCCGTCTGGGCCAGGTTGGTCTTGCCCAGGGTGGCGGTGATGTCGCCGAAGTAGCCGTTGGCCAGAGGGCCGTCAGCGGTGTACAGGGTGCAGATAATGACCAGGGCATTCAGGGTCAGGACGATGAAGGTGTCGATGAACACACCGATCATGGCCACGACACCCTGATCGTGGGCGTGGGCCACGTTGGCTTGGGCGTGGGCGTGGGGCGTGGAGCCCATACCGGCCTCATTGGAGAAGAGGCCGCGCTTGGCGCCCTGGGAGATCGCGGTCTTGAGGGCATAGCCGAAGCCGCCGCCAACGATGGCCTGGGGCTGGAAGGCATACTTGAAGATCATGCCGAAGGTGGAAGGGACGTACTTGATGCGGGCGCAGAGGATCACCAGACCGCCCAGCAGGAAGATACCGGCCATAATGGGGACCAGCTTCTCGGTAACAGCTGCCAGACGCTGCACACCGCCCAGGAAGATGATGGCGCAGATGATAACCAGGATGATGCCCATGACCCAGGAGGGGATGCCGAAGGCGGTCTGTATGGTGGAGCCAATAGAGTTGGATTGGACCATGCAGCCCATGAATCCAAGGGCCAGGATGATAGAGACGGCGAAGAAGCCCGCCAGGAACTTTCCGAAGCCTCCCTTGAACGCCGTGGTGATGTAGTAGACCGGGCCGCCCTTGATATTGCCGTCAGGCTCAACGATACGGGTCTTCTGGGCCAGGGTAGCCTCGGCATAGATGGTGGCCATGCCGAAGAAGGCGATGATCCACATCCAGAAGATGGCGCCGGGGCCGCCGGTGAGGATGGCGCCGGAGGCACCCACGATATTGCCGGTGCCCACCTGGGCGGCGATGGCGGTGGCCAGCGCCTGGAAGGAGGTCATGCCGCTTTTCTGGGCGCCGCCGCGGAGGTTCATCTCACCGAAAAACTTTTTCATGCCCTCGCCGAAGCAACGGACCTGGACAAAGCGGGTCTTGATAGAGTACCACAGGCCCACACCCACCAGCAGGAAGATGAGGATATAGTTGCTGAGGTACTCGTTGATCTTGGATACGATGGGGAACAATACACTTTCTAACATACAATTTCTCTCCTTGCATAAAAAATAGAGCTGCCGGAAAACGGCAACTCTGGAGAAGTCTGGTCAAGCGAAAAACTCGTCTGCTCCGTCCTTTTGCCTGAGAGATTCGGCGCTCGCGCGCCTTGCACCTTCGGCACCCAACTGAATGGGATTCTCCAGAGTTCCCTCCCCATCCGGTCTTTCCATTCCGGGCGGTTCATCGGGCTGTATCTAATTGATGGACGTATGTTACCACATAACGGACATCTTTGCAACCCCCTTTTCGAAATTCTTATGAATAGACGCGCGCCTTCCTGCTTTACGGTGAAAAAAAGCACCCCGTGACGGGGTGCTTTTGCTTACTTTTGCAGGGCAAACGTCATCTGTACCGGGTTGTGATCGGAGTAGGCAAAGCCTGTATCCAAAACAGCGGCACTGTCCACGGCAACATTGGGGGTGACCAGAAAGCCATCCACGGTGAGGACATACTGGCCGTCGTGGTATGGACCGTCGGCGTTGCGGCAGGATGGCACCGGATCGTTCTCGTCCAGTGGCGCCACCAGCTGCACGTCATAGCTGTCGAACACGCCTTCCGGTATGGGCTGCGCCCAGGAATATTCCTGCTCCGCCGCGCCGAAATAGGCGGAGGAGTCCCCCAGCAGGTCCTTGTTGAAGTCGCCGCCGGCCACGCACCAGCTGCCCTTTTCGTACTCCGCCTGCATATCCGCCAGCAACAGCGCCAGCTGCTCCGTGGCGATGGTACCGTCACTGGTGTAGGCAGAGAGGTGCAGGTCGTAGAGCACCAGCTCACCGCCGCCGGAGACGGGGACACGGCTGACAGAGTAGCAGCGGTCCAGGTCCAGAAGCTTCATAAAGCCGGACTCCACCGGCAGCTCCACGCGGTCAGCTGCGGTGATATTCGCCGGAGAGAAGGTCAGCAGGCCGGACCGGGAGGCCCCGTGGGGAGCGGTCAGGGGATACAGAAGATAGGGCGAGTCGTAATTCTGGCAGAAAACGCTGCTCTTGTTGAAGAGGGCGGCATACAGCGGCTCGCGCTCGTCCACATGGTAGGTACGGGTGGAGCCGATATCCACCTCCTGCAGCAGGCAGAAGTCTGCATTCTGCTGCTTCAGGTACCCGGCGATGGCGTCCATGTTGGCCGTCAGGCGCTCTTTTGACCAGGCGCGGGACTCCGTGCCGCCGTCCATGAAAAAGCCGTAGTCGTCCTCGTAAGCGCCGAAACCGATGTTCCAGGAAACGACCGTATAGGCCGTATTCGTATCGACGGACCGGGCGGCATCGGTGGACTGCACCGGCGTCAGCATCTGGTCGCCGATACGGTGATAGTCGATAAACACATAGGCCACATAACCGCCCGCCAGCAGCAACAACGCCAGCAGAACGCAGAGAATGATCTTCACCCATTTTTTCACGGCACAGGCCCTCCTTGGTTTACTTTTTTCTGAATGTATAGTATACTCTTTTCAAACGTATTTGAAAAGAGGTATCCTGCTTGAAAAAGATCATTATTCGCTTCAACGCGCCAGTGATATTATCCTTCGCCCTGCTGAGCCTGATCGCCCTGCTGCTGGGCAACTGGACCAACGGTGCCGCCACGACGCAGTATTTCTCCGTGTACCGGTCCTCTCTGGCCGACCCTCTGACATACGTACGCTTTTTCGGCCATGTGCTGGGGCACTCCGGCTATGACCACTACATGGGCAATATGCTGCTCCTGCTGCTGGTGGGCCCCGGTCTGGAGGAGAAATACGGCAGCGGCACCATGGTGTGGATGATCGCGCTGACGGCGCTGGTCACCGGCCTGGTGAATTTTATCTTCTTTCCCCACACGGCGCTGCTGGGCGCCAGCGGCGTAGTGTTCATGATGATCGTGCTGTCCTCCTTTACGGCGGCGCGGAAGGGCGAGATCCCCGTGACGCTGATCCTGGTGGTCATCTTCTACCTGGGCGGCGAGATCATGGACGGACTGTTCAAGCAGGACAACGTCTCCCAGATCGCCCACATCGTAGGCGGCCTGTGCGGCCTGGTGTTCGGCTTTACCGTGCGGCGGGGACGGAGGTAACGGATGTACATAGCCATCGGCATTGCGGCGGCGCTGTTTGCTGCCGACCGGATATTGAAATATCTGTCCCGGACGGGGAAGCTGAAATGGGAGGGCCGGTATGTGCGCCTGACCCATCTGGAGAACCGGGGGTTCTTTCTGGGGCTGGGACAGAAGCACGAGAAACTGCTGCGCTGGCTGCCGCTGGGCGTATGGCTGGCGGCGGCAGCGTGTCTGCTGCCGGAGCTGGGCAAGCGGGCCTTCGCGGCACAGCTGGGCATTCTGTCGGTGCTGCTGGGCGGCATCAGCAACCAATGGGACCGGCTGCGGCGGGGCAGCGTGACGGACTATCTGCAATTCCCCCACCGAAAGGCCAAAAAACGGGCGCTGGTGTGGAACCTGGCGGACTTCATGCTTATCGGCGGCGTGGTGCTGACCGTGGCCGGACTGGTGAAGGAGCTTATCAAGAAATAAAAAACCGGGCCATCGGCCCGGTTTTTTATTTCTCCTTGTAGTACAAACGGCAGTGGCAGTAGCCCTCGAAGTTCGGGTCGGCGATCTGGTCCTTGAACTCCTTGCACATACACCTGTTCTCCTCGGTGCGGGCCAGACGGCAGGGACAGTAGCCGCCGGTGCGTTTCAGGCCCTCGCGGATGGTTTTCACGATCTCGGGATCGTCATTGAGACGGACTTTCACAGAACAGCCTCCTTCCTCTCTGCGGTAAAAGGCCCGCGGCGCGGGCCTTTTATGTATTAACCGTGGGAATTGAACCAGTCCTCGCAGAACTTGGCGATGGACGGAACGATATCCTTGACAAAGCGCTTGGTGGTGTTGATACACAGGTCGTAGGAGCCCTTGTCGCCCCACTTGCTGTCGCTGTACATCTGGTGGTGCTGGGCACGGTTGCGGTCGATCTGCTTCATATGGGACTCGATCTCCCGGGGCGTCAGATGCTCACCCTGCGGGGCACGGCGCTGGCAACGCTCGATCTTGGAGTCCTTATCCGCATAGACAAAGATGTTCAGCGGGTCGTAGTCCTTGAGGATAACATCGGCGGCCCGGCCCACGATGACGCAGTCGCCTTGCTTGGCGAAGTTCTCGATGATCTGGCGCTGGGCCACTGCCACGCGGATGGGCTGCTCCATGATCTGGAAGGGCTGCATGCCAAAGCGGTGCCCGATGGTCAGCGGATAGGCGGCTTCGATGCTCTTTTCGCCCACGTTGGCCACATAGTCCTCGTTGAAGCCGTTTTCCTTGGCGATCATCTCGATGATCTCGTGGTCGTAGCACGGAATGCCCAGGGCCTTGGCCAGACGCTTGCCCAGCTCACGGCCGCCGGAGCCAAACTCACGGCTGATGGTAATGATCCTGCTCATAGTTAGGATACCTCCCTTATTGCTCAATATTCATAGCTGCTGCCGCCCACGAACTCGCGGACGATGGAATTCAGCGGCACATAAGGTGTGTGCAAAGGCGGGACGCTCTCCACCACCTCTACCAGGTCGGTGAGGTCGTGCTCCTGCATATACTCCGGCGTCAGTTCCTGCCGGAAATTGGGGATGTTGGCCAGGCACTTGGCCAGGATACAGGGCTCATAGTCGTGGAAGGAGTCAATGTGAATGGCGGCGTTGCTCTTAAAGGGCCGGATATAGTTGACCTCGCCGGCGTTGACGCTCTCGGCACGCTCGACCGTCTCCCGCAGGGAGTGGCCCCGGGTGTTGTAGTCCCGGATGAGCCGGCGGGCCACGCGCAGCTGCTCGGGACGAACCACGCGGTCCTTATTGGTGAGGATACGGGTGCGGGGCGCCACATAGATGCCGGTGGCCGCGCCGCGGATCTTATCGAAGATCAGGGGGTTGAGCATATGGATCCCCTCGGCAATGACGATGCAGTCCTTATCGCCCTGCATGGGCTTATAGCCGCCGGTAGTGCCAGTCTTGAAATCGTACCAGGGAATATCCACCTGCTCGCCGTCCAGCAGGCGGCCGATGCAGCTGACCAGCAGGTCCACGTTGACGCAATAGGGGGACTCCCAGTCGGTGGCCTCCGGCGGACGCTGGTCCAGGGGTAGGAAAAAGTTGTCCATGCTCAGCAGGCAGACCTTGACGCCCAGATTTTCCAGGTAGTCGCGCAGGCGCATGGCGGTGGTGGTCTTGCCGCTGCCGGAGGGGCCGGTCAGCGCCACGATGCGGCGCTCGCGCCCGGCGGACAGGACAGCCGCCGCGGCGGAGGACACCTTGTCGTGGAATACTTCCTCGCAGCGCAGGACGAACTGCGTCTCGTTGTTCATGGCCTGGTTAATGGTCTCCAGATCGATGATACGCATAAAGCCTCTCCTTTCAAGAGGGGGATAATACTTTATCCCGTATTATAGCACGGTATGGCCGCCGCGTCAAAGGGGCAAAGGCGTAAAAACGCCGCAAAATATACACGCCTCTTTCCCCCGGCCAGTGGCGCAATACTACCAAAAAATGCAACAAAATGCCGAAACTTTCATTGCAATTTGCTGGTATTTATGGTAGTATGATGTTAGGAATTTAACAATACTGCACAAACCCGCGTACTTCTGTGGCATAGCCGCCATTTCGGTCAGAAATGACGGCGGCGGGTAACACGAAAGGACGTGAGACTTGTTGGAGCACTCCCCCAAGATCATCGCCGTCGCCGGTAAGGGCGGCGTGGGCAAGACCTCCATCTCCGCCGCCTTTGTGCGGCTGCTGACTGAAGCGTACCCCGACAAGCGTATTCTGGCCATCGACGCCGACCCGGCGGTGGGACTGTCCACCGCGCTGGGCGTTGAGGTGAAAGAGACGCTGGACGACATCCGCAAGAGCATCGTGGCCTCGGTGGAGGACGGTGCGCCCCGGGAGGCCATCGAGCTGCTGAGCGAGGCACGATACCGCATTTTCGACACCATGGTGGAGCAGCAGCGGTTCTCGTTTCTCGCCATCGGCCGGCCGGAGACGGCGGGCTGCTACTGCAAGGTGAACGCCTATCTGAAGGAGGTCATCAACCTGCTGGCCAACGACTTTGACTACGTGGTCATCGACGGTGAGGCCGGCATCGAGCAGATCAACCGCCGGGTGATGGAGAAGGTGACACATCTGGTGCTCATCACCGATCCCAGCCGCAAGGGTACACAGGTCATCGACACCATCAAGCGGGTGGCCGACGAGCTGGTGATGTACGACCGCTGCGGCGCTATCGTCAATCGGGTCACGGACCCGGCGCTGATTCCCTACATCCATATCAACGGCACGGAGATACTGGCCACCATCGGCAGCGACCCACAGCACGCCGCCAATGATATCCAGGGTCTTAGTGTTTTTGATCTGCCGGAGGATGCCCCTGTCATCCGCGGCGCACGCGAAGCCCTGACCAAGCTGGAGATCTTATAATTGAAATACATTAGGAGAGAGGTGTAATTCTTGAGAGACCTGAAGCATCTGATCTACTTCGAGAGCCTGCTGGAGAATGCCGACAATGATCTGGTAAAACAGGCACAGGCGGAGGGGAAGCTGGCCATCGGCTATACCTGCTACCATATGCCTGAGCCGCTGCTGAACCTGCCCGGCTGCTTCTCCGTCCGGCTCCGCGCCCCCCGCACCGGTTCACTGGACATCGCTACCTACTATATGTCCAACTACACCTGTGAATATGCGCGCGCCCTGGTGGAGCGTGGCATGGAGGGCGGCTACCAGTTCCTGGACGCGCTGGCCGGCGTGGACGCCTGTTCCATGATGAACCGCGCCATGGAGCACTTTGAAATTTTGCAGATGAATGACAAGCCCAACTTCTTTGTCACCCACTGCGACATCCCCTACAAGATCACCGACTACACGCTGGACTCTTACGTCAAGCAGATGCGCCGCCGGGTGCTGGATCCCCTGACGGAAAAGTACGGCGTGGATACCTCAGATGCCGCTATCCGTCAGGCGGTGAAGGAGCACAACGAGGTCTGTTCCATCATCAGCGAGATCGGCGAGCTGCGCAAGGAGGAAAACCCGGTCATCACCGGCTATGAGTTCCACGTGCTGAACCTGGTGAGCTTTACCTGTCCCAAGTACCTGATCCTGCCTTACCTGCGAGAGACGCTGACGGAGCTGAAAAAGCGCAAGCCGGATCCAAAGCCCGCCTTCCGTGCCCGCGTGGCCATCGTGGGCAGCGAGATCGATGACCCTCAACTGACGAAGCTCATCGAGGGCTGCGGCGCACTGGTAGTGTCCGACCGGTACTGCTTCGGCTCCACTCCCGGGCGGGAGATCATTGAGCTGAAGGACGATGAGGATGCCCTGCCCCAGATCTGCATGCACATTATGAAGCACTCCGAGTGCGCCCGCTACATCGCCGATGAGAAGGTGCAGCAGCGCCGTGAGACGGCGGACCGCCTGGCACGGGAGTATCACGCTGACGGAATCATCTATGAGCAGATGAAATACTGCGACTACTGGGGCTTTGAGCGCGCGCTGGTGAGCCACATCATGCATGAGGAGTATGACTGGCCGGTGCTGAGCATCGACCGTCTGTACAACAACGGCAACTCCGGCCAGCTGCGAACCCGCGTGCAGGCCTTTGTGGAGTCGCTGGAGATCAAGAAGCTCCACAAGCAGAACGGAGGTGCCAACTGATGGCTGACAAGAAGAAATTTCCCAATCCCGAATTCTTCCGTGCCAAGACTGAGATGGACTGGAAGGCGCAGGCCGCCAACCTGAAGGAGTTTGGCTCCATCGCTCTCGATCTCATCAAGGAGACGGACTGGAAAGCCTTTGGCAGGAAACAGAAGGAGCATTTCCTCGACAATATGAACCGTGTAGCACGGGAGGCCAAGACCGTTGCCGCCATGACCTGCGCGGAGCGCAAGGACCTGCTGCTCAACGGCGAAAAGCATCTGGGTGCCCTGTACCGTAAGGGTGACATGGCCACTGTCCGCCGGGAGTGGCGCGGCGTGGAGAGCACCCTCGTCGACTTCTCCGGCTGGCTGAAGGTCTGGGGCATGCTGCTGGCCACCTTCTCCAAGGATCTGATACCCGCCCTGAACACCACGTTCTGGTATCGCTGGATGATCTCCTACATGTGCTGCGTGAGCTTCATGGATAAGAACACCATGGGTCAGCGGGGCAACGCCCTGAAAATGAGCCACCTGATGACCTACGACATTTTCCGCTATGTGGCGGAAAATCTGGTGTTCCTGGCCAAGTGCGATAAGAAGAACGGCAACAGCTCCGAGCTGAACAAGAAGGTCGTTCTGTTCGATGAGATGACCATGGGCCAGATCATGGCCGGCTTCCCCGACCTGCTGGGTATCCCCTATCAGCTGATGCCGGTGTTCCTGGTGTCCGAGATCGACCAGCTCACCTGCGTGCCCTACATCGACGCCGTGGAGTCCTTCGGCCTGCCGGCGGACTGCTGCCCGGTGCCGTCCTCCGAGTGCGGCGCGCTGGTCATCGATGCCCTGCCCCACATGGGCAAGTGCTTTATCTCCTCCTCCATGCCCTGCGACGGCTCCACTATGGCCTCCAGCTATATGTCCCGCCGCTTCCCCGACCTGCCCGTGTTCCACCTGTGCTTCCCGGTTCGGTATGAGGACGAGGAGACGGTGCAGATGGGCGCCGAGGATATCCGGGCGTGCATCAAGTTCATTGAGGAGCAGACCGGCGCCAAGTGGAGCTGGGACGCCTACTTCTCCGCCATGAAGCGCTTTAACGAGGAGACGCGGTATGAGCTGGAGAAATGGGAGGTCAACAAGACCGCCTATCCCCAGATCATCGGCCCCAGCTACGAGCTGTTCCGCAAGTGGAACTACGAAATGGACGGCGGTATCGACCCGCGCGTCATGAAGACCTGCCGCAAGGTCAACGACCTGCTGATGCAGTCCTACCAGCGCCGCGACGAGGCGTGGGTGGGCAAGATGCGCTACCGCGGCATCGTCTGGTCCTGCCCCGCCCACTACTACGCCAACTTCTCCAACTGGTTGGCCAACTGCTGGGGCATCAACATCCTGGTGGAGATGGAGTCCCTGAACTTCACCAAGCCCCTGGAGACAGAGGACAAGGAGGAGGCACTGCGCGATCTGGCGCGGCTGTACGAGCGTATGGTCATGCGCCGTCACACCAACGGCGGCTACCAGAACGTGGTGGACGAGCTGTGGCGCCAGTGCGAGGCGTGGAACACCAACATCATCATCATGTACCAGAACGTGGCCTGCAAGAACATGGCCACCGTACAGGGCATCCTGGACGAGCAGGGCCGCGAGCGCGGCTATCACATGATCTGGATCGAGCATGACCTGATGGATCCCCGCACCGTCTCCCGCAAGACCATGCGCGACAAGGTCAACGAGTACATGCGCACGGTCATGCGCGCCGAGCCGATCGATCCCTCCCTCTGCGATTTCGACGACGAAAACTGCATGTAATATTCTCAACTACTACATATATAAAGGAGTTTACGACTATGAAATACTACGGCGGCTGTGATGTGGGTTCCACTTATACCAAGGCGGTCATTCTGGATGAGAACGGCAAGATCTGCGCCGACACCACCATCCGCAGCAAGATCAATTCCGAGGTCTCCGCAAAGCTGGCTATGGAGGAGGTTCTGAACAAGGTGGGCTTGAACTCCTCCGAGGAGCTGGGCTATCTGATCGGCACCGGCTACGGGCGCAACAAGGTCCCCTTCGCCGACGAGAATATCTCCGAGATCTCCTGTCACGCCATGGGCGTGCACGTCACCGACCCCAGTGTCAAGGCCATCATCGATATCGGCGGCCAGGACGTAAAGGGCATCTCCATCGACACCGACGGCACCGTGAAGAACTTTGCCATGAACGACAAGTGCGCCGCCGGCACCGGCCGGTTCTATGAGGCCATGGCCCGCAGCTTTGATATGACGCTGCCCGAATTCTCCAACCTGTCCCTGACGGCCAAGAACGTTATCCCCATCACCGCGCAGTGCACCGTGTTCGCCGAGAGCGAGGTCATCACCCTGGTGGGCGAAGGCAAGCCCATGGACGAGATCGCCGCCGGCATCCAGATGGCCGTGGCCAAGCGCTGCTTCGTCATGAGCAAGAAGGCCGGCGCCACCGACGCCATCACTCTGACCGGCGGCTGCGCCAAGAATGCCGGTTTGAAGCAGGCCATCGAGCACGTGCTGAAGCTGAAGGTCATCGACCTGAAGACCGATCCCCAGCTGATGGGCGCGCTGGGCGCCGCCGAGTACGCGCGGCAGAAGGGCATGGCCCGCGTCTGAACACCTCTTGCCATTTAAGGAGGCTACGATATGTGTAAGGTTTTCAAATTTCTCTTTAAGCTCATCCGTATTCTGGCGGTGGCCGTGGGCGCACTGTTCGTCGTGTACTTCTGGAACCTGGACCAGAAGCTGCTGGGCTGGGCCTATGTGCAGGTCAACAAGATCTTTGACCGCAAGAAAGCGGATATCAAGTTCTGATGGAGCTGTATAATCCGATCATACGGGAGGTGGAGGCGCTTGCCGGCGCCTCCACGCCCAAGCGGTACGCCTATGACCCGGCGGAGGCCTGGGAAGACACCGGGGCCTTCGAGCTGGTCATGCTGCGGGACGCCGCCTTTGAGCTGGGCGGCAGCGGCAAAAGCGCGGTGAATTTCACCTGTGTGACCTCCTCTGCGGAGCTGGTACCCGGGGACGAGATCGTGGTCTGCGGCCCGGACCTGAACGAGTTGAACGGCGACAGCCACTATGCCCGCATCGCTCTGCTGCGGGTGGGCGATATCGAGTCCGATGACGAGGACGACACGGAGCAGGCCTTCCGGGCCATCCAGGACATGGACTTTGTGAAGTACCATGTGTTCCCCAAGGGCTATATGATCCGCACCAGCTCGGAATCCAGCCGGGAACAGGTGCGTATCAGCCGGGAGGCGGTGCAGAAGGGCATGACGTTCCGCCGCATCGGCGCGGACTTTATCCGGCAGTATAAGCAGAACCGCAACATTCTGGCGGTGAAGCTGCTGTTTATCACCGCGCCGGAGGCAGACTACGCGGCGCTGACCAGGAACGCCAAGACGGTCAAGGACATCACCATGAGCCTGACGAAGATCCTGGAGGGAATGCCTACCGACTGCGGTTCCTGCAATCTGAAGGCCATCTGCGACGAGGTGGAGGGTATGCGTGAGCTGCACTTCGGCAAGGAGCATCACACCACGGAGTGAGCCCTCTCCCCTATCCACAGGCAAAAGAACGGCCCACAGGGCCGTTCTTTTTTGTTCGTGTGCCGAAAGGCCGTCCATCGGAGGACGGCCTTTTGCACAAAAGGATACCCGCCGGAGGGCGGGTATCCTTTTCTTCTTTTCAAATGCGGCGGTCACGCTGCTGGCTGTTGTAGTGCTTTTGCAGGAGAGGATAAATGACCTTGTAGATCAGCTTGTTCTCCAGATTGAGATAATAGATGGTGAACGTGCCCGCAAACAGCAGCGCTGCGGTGATGAGCAGGCTTTTCAGCAATTTAGCTGCGAATTTCATATGGTTCCCTCCTTACCAGGCCAGACTGTCATCGAAGTCCACCAGCGTGGAGTCCAGCGGTGCCTCATTCAGTACGACGGTCATGTATTTGTTGACGGTGTTCCGCATATCCCGCCGGGAGATGGTACGGCAGTCCTCCAGGTCGTGCTCCAGGAATATGAAGTGGAAGCCCAGGTCACGGGCCTGCTCCTCCATGAGAGCGTGGACACCGTTCATGCCCTTACAGGCCACATTGTCATTGAAGATGACCATGTCGCAGTTGAACTTGCTGGCCCACTCCCACACAGCGTTGACGTTGTCCCAGCCGCCCACGGCATGGTGGCGCATGACGCCCTTTTCGGAGAAGAGGGCCAGGTCCTGAATGGCCTGTTCCGGGTCGGTGGTGGAGATCATGTTGTGACCCATGGTGGAGTCCATATTCAGCACGATATTGATGCCCCAGCAGTTCTGGACCCAGGTGGGGAAATCGGTGTAATACACCGCGGAGGGCCCCCACAGGAATGCCCGGTGGCGGGTAGTACCGCCGAAAGGCTCATGCTTCCGTTCGTAGGCCTCCAGCATGAGCTTCAGCACCTTGCGGTCGTTTTTAGTGAACTGGTCCTCCTGGCTGTTGACGGAAGCCCAGGAATATAACCGATACAGACTCTCGGCAATGCCGCAGAGGGCGGAGTAAGGCGTCTTGAACAGCTCCCATTTCTCCAGCTCGATGCGGTTCTGCTCGTTCATGTGCTCAGCGCGGGCGAACAGGGCCTCCCAGTCGTACTTGACGCCGTAGTTCTCCTGAATAAAGGCGATGGCATCCCGGAGGACCTGGGTGGAATAGGGGTGCGCGCCGGGCTCGTTGTGGATCATGGCCATGGTAACGGGGAAATCCGGCAGACCAAAGCGGCGGCGCTGGAACATGGAGGTGGCCTCGCTGGCGTTGCAGGGCATATTGGTGGTCAGAACAGCGCGGCCCACAATGGGGAAATCGTCGTCGATGGCAACGCCGGTCTCCGCCGAGCAGCGGGAGCAGACGTCGGCGGCCAAGCCGAAGGACTCGGCCACGTCGATGTAGTAGGGCTCCAGGTGTTGGTCAATGTCACAGATGATGAACTCCGGCAGTGTTTGGATGGGGATGGGAATCAAGCCGGGGAAGCCAGTCATAAACAGGGGCGGCATGACCTCGTCCATGGGAACGATGTTGTCGCTGTCCCTTCCGCCGCCCAGACGCTTGTCGTTGGCCAGGACCAGGGCGATCTTTTTCGTGAGGCTGCTGACGATACAGTGCATATTCATGTGGGCGATCTTCAGCTCGTCCTCCCGGTAGCCCTCAAACAGCCGGTCAATAAAGGCGAAGGTGCCCAGATAGGAGCCCATCCAACGGTACTCCCAGAAGCCCTTGAGGATCGGCACCGGGGCGGAGGCCACCATTTTGCCCATGGCCAGCAGGTTGTTCAGCCAGGCGGTGTAGTCCACAAAGGTATCCTTCACACCGCGCCACTCCCGGTGGCGGGCGATACCGGTCTTATCCTCATAGCGGCTGCGAAGACCGCCCTTGCCGTTAGCTGCCTGCCACTTGGGGTCAAAGCGTTCCAGCTTTTTATCGATCACGCCGATGACGGCATTTGTCCACTGCTTCAGTACCATGGTCACACCTCCTTATGGCCCAGCTTTTTGATCTCCAGACTCTCGACAAAGGCCTGGAAGCGGGTACGCAGCTGACCGACGCTGCCCAGGGTGTACTCCTTCTCGATGGTGCAGCAGGGGATGCCCATCTCCTGCTGGAGCACGTGGCTGGCCAGCACCTTTTCATAGCTCCAGAACTCGCAGAACTTCATGCTCTCGTAGATGATCCCGTCGGCGCCGTAGTCCTCCGCCAGACGGCGCAGCTCACTGTGCCGCTGGTCGATCTTGGCGCCGTCCATAAACCGGACGCACTGGTTGTGGTGCAGATAGTGCCGACATACCGCGTCGAAGGCTGTCTCGCCGCCGTGGATCTTGATCTCCTCCCGGCCGGGGAAGGTGCCGAAGCAATAGCGATCTGCCACCACCATGGCACCGCAGCTCTCCAGCAGCTTGGTAAATTCCGGGTCATCGATCTCGCTTCCGGCCAGCACGACACGGGCACGGAAGGGGAATTCCGCCTCCGGCCGGCGTGTTTTCAGCTCCGCCAGCGTCTCCTCCAAATACGGCAAAATCAGGTCATGGGGACAGACCTGACTCACCAGGACGATGACGTGGTATTCATAGCCGGTGATGGCCGGGTTTTCCGCCTTACGGAGGTCGCCGATCTCCGTGATGACCCGGCAGAGACGGTTGTGCTTTTCGATGGCGGCGCGAATCGCATCGTCGGAGGTGTCCACGCCGAAGCTGTCGCGCAGGGCGTCCAGTACCTTTGCTTTCAGCTGTGCCTTGTAGTAATCCAGGCTGGTCCTGTCGCCTTTCATGGGTGGGTCGATGATGGTGGTGATGAAGCGGTCGTTCTTCACCGGCTTCAGCAGGGTAAAATGCTCCTCCATGCGCTCCATGGCGGCGCAGCCCTCCGCACCGAACAGAGCGTTCAGATAGTTGAAGCCGCCCTCGATGGCCCGCTCCAGGATGCAGCGGACATAGGGACAGTTGCGGTTTGTCATGTAGTAGGACGCGATCTCTGCGGTGCCGCTGTTGGGGGCCCGAAGGCGGCTGGAAAAGCAGCCCGGCAGGTTCAGCAGCACTTCGGGTATATAGTAGCAGTTATATCCCAGAGCCAGCTGGCCCTCCGCCGCGGCGCGCTGGACCAACTCGTTGTTGGCCTGCTGCAAAAGGTCCTCAAACCAGATCAGGTGCTTCAAGTCTTTCATGGGCAAAACTCCTTCTCAATGGGGACTTCTCCCCGGATTTGGGTCGTGGGTCTTGCTGGTTCACACACTATTTATAGTTTAGCATTTTTCAACTATTTTTGCAACTGTTCGCGCTGTATTTTTTGTCGTTTTGGAAAAAGAATGACCGCCTCACGGCGGTCATTCTTTTTCTGATGATCTACTGCCACAGGGAGCAGAGCAGGTCGGTGTAGGCGGTGGGATCGTCGATGGGCAGACCGGCGATCAGCTGTGCCTGGTTGTAGAAGACCTGGGCGAACTTTTTGGCTTTCTCCGGGTCGGTGAGCCGGGTCTTTTCGAAGGTCAGGAAGGCGGGGTGATCCACGTTGATCTCCAGAATACGCTTGGCCTTGAGCCCCAGCTCCGGCTGGGCAGCCGTGAAGTACTTTTCCATCTCGAAGGTAACGCCCTCACCACTGGAAAGGCAGACCGGGTGGGTCTTCAGGCGAGCGGAGGCCTTGACCTCACTCACCTGACCGCCCAAGGCCTCCTTGATAAAGGCAAAGGCCTCCTTGTACTGCTGCTCGTCCTGTTCCTGCTTCTCGGCCTCACCGGGCAGGTCCAGATCGCCGTCGGTGGCGGAACGGAAGGGCTTATCCTTATAGGACCTCAGGATATCGGACAGAAACTCGTCGGCTTTGTCGGTAAAGTAGAGTATCTCCATGCCGCGGTCCTTCAGCAGCTCCGTCTGGGGAATGTGGTCCACGGCGTCCACCGTGTCGCCGGAGGCAAAGTAGATGTACTTCTGGCCCTCCTGCATACGGGAGACGTACTCGTCCAGCGTCACCAGCTTTTTCTCGGTGGAGGAATAGAACAGCATCAGATCCTGAAGCATATCCTTCTTCTCGCCGTAGTTGTCCATGGCACTGAGCTTGATCTGGCGGCCGAAGGACTGCCAGAAGGACTCATATTTCTCGCGTTCGTCCCGCAGCAGACGCTCCAGCTCGGCCTTGACCTTTTTTTCCAGGTTGGCGCCGATGAGCTTCAGCTGGCGGTCGTGCTGCAAAAGCTCACGGGAGATATTCAGGTTCAGATCCGGGGACTCCACCACACCGCGGACAAAGTTGAAGCACTCGGGCAGCAGCTCCTTGCACTTGTCCATGATCATCACGCCGGCGGAGTACAGCTGCAGCCCGCCTTCAAACTCTTCGGAGTAGTAGCGCAGGGGCGCCTTCTCTGGTATAAACAGCAGAGCCTTATAGGTCACGGCGCCCTCGGCTGAGACGGTGATGACACTCAACGGCGGCTGGCTGTCCGCAAAGCGCTGCTGATAGAACTCGTCGTACTCCTCCTTCTTGACATCGGCCTTCTTCCGCTGCCACAGGGGCACCATGCTGTTCAGCGTCTCCCACTCGAACTTCTCCTCGTACTCGGGGTTCTCCTGGGTGCTGCCCTCCTTCAGCTCCGGATGGGGCATGAGCATCCGGATGGGGAAACGGATATAGTCGGAATACTTTTTCACCAGCTTGTACAGGGGATACTCACGCAGATACTGGCTGTATTCGTCCTTTTCCTCCTCGGTATCGGGCTTGATGTGCATGATGATGTCGGTACCCACCGTATCCTTCTCGCAGGGCTCAATGGTATAGCCATCCACGCCGGTGGACTGCCACTTCCAGGCCTGGTCCTCGCCGTATTTCTTCGTAATGACGGTGATCTCGTCGGCCACCATGAAAGCGGAGTAGAAGCCCACGCCGAACTGGCCGATGATGTCGGTATCGGCGCTCTCGTCACCCGCCACCTCCTGGCGGAACTTCAGGCTGCCGGAGGAGGCGATGACGCCCAGGTTGTTCTCCAGCTCCTCCTGACTCATGCCGATGCCGTTGTCGCTGACGGTCAGCAGACGGTGCTCCTTATCAATGGACAGTTTGATCTCAAACTGGTCCCGAGTCAAGCCCACCTTGTCGTCCGTCAGGCTCAGGTAGCACAGCTTGTCGATAGCGTCGGAGGCGTTAGAGATGATCTCCCGCAGGAATATCTCCTTATGGGTGTAGATGGAATTGATCATCAGGTCCAGCAGGCGCTTGCTCTCCGCCTTGAATGCCTTTTTCTTCATACTTGCTCAGATCTCCTTTGCTCTCCCCCGCCCTTCCCTGCGCGGTGCGTGGAAACGCGGGGCTTTGTTTAAGGGAGATGCGCCCTGGCGCATCTCCCTGTGGTATACGCGTTTCGTTTACGCGAATTTTTTGCGGCTGATGAGCCAGCCCACGCAGGACAGCAGCGCCACCGCGCCGGACACGATCATCACGACCTTGCACACCGGCGGAATGAACTTCTGTACCTTTTTGCCCACGCCGCAGGCCGCCCTGCCCAGCAGGCCCTTCACAGCCTTGCCCACGGCGGACACCGCCGCGCCGGCAGCCTGCAATACGATGTGCGCCAGCTTCTTCGCCAGCTTTGCAGCAGTAGCCAGCGTCTTTTTGGCGATACCGCCCGCCATGTGTAAAAACTTCCTCATGGTCAGCCCTCCTTCGTTTTATACCAGTCGATGATCGGTGTCAGGTTCTCCGCGCTGACGGCGCTGGCACCCTTGGTCGCCATGTCGTAGGTCAGCTGCTGGGCGGGACTGAGACTGGCCTTCCCCGCCAGCGTTTTGCGGATCTCTTTGCACTTCAGCTGCATGATCCACTTATAGGGTCCGTGCAGCTTGTTGATATCGAAGCCACCCTGCAGGGTGAATACCGGCACCTCCGCCGGAATGCCCATCTTGGCCCGGACCTTCTCGGCTCCGGCCTGACTGGCGGGGCCCATGCCCACGGCGCAGACGGCGCGGATATCAAATTCTTTGGCCGCTTTCGCATATCCCTGGACCTTGCCGGCCATGAGCCAGCCCAGGTAAATGACCGCCCTGCCCGGATGGGGATCGGCGCCCCACTTGGCGTCGGTCACAGGCAGATCCAGCGCGGCGCCCAGCAGGCGGGCGTACTGCGCCGTGTAGCCGGAATTGGATGTGTAGACGATGCCGGAAATCATAGTCTTCCTCCCTCTCTGTCACTCACATTTAGTATAGTCCCCCGCCCTGCCGCTGTCAATGCCGCAGGGCGGTATTCAGACATTCTGCCGCCGATGTCCGGAGCGCTACCGCATAAAGCGGTCGATGGCATCGTTCAGCGCCTGGATGGCCTCCTGGTCACCGGCCTCCACCGCATCCACGATGCAGTGGCTGATGTGATCCTTGAGAATGGCGCGGCCCGTGCCGTTCAGCGCGGAGATCACCGCGCTGAGCTGCACCAGCACCTCGGCGCAGTCCTCGCCGCGCTCCACCATCTTCCGCACGGCATCCAGATGGCCCTGTGCCCGGCTGAGCCGGTTCAGCACGGCTTTGGTCTGGGCATGGGAATGGTGGTGGCCGTGGCTGTGCTCATAGACATGGCCGTTCTCGTCCACATGGGTGTGGGTATGGTTGTGTTCGCTCAAGGGTATCGCCTCACTTGTTATACTCGTATCGGGGCTTGTCCATATCGTACTTCTGCTTCAGCGGATCGCGGCGCTCCATGCGGTCGTAATGGCGGCACAGGAACGGCTCCACACCGTAGAACAGCGCCTTGCCGTCCAGGTCGAAGAAGAACACGGCGAACAGTGCGGCGTAGACGCCCAATCCGATCAGGACGACCTTTTTCAAAATCTTGAATACAGTTTTCATGTTCTCTTCCTCCTCTTACCAGCTCATAGAATCGTCGAACTCCAGCAAAGACGGATCCAGCGGCTCCTCCTGCATGACGGTGGTCATGTAGTCGTTGATGATGCTGCGGATCTCGGCCCGGGAGACATTACGCTTGTCGGGCAGGGCATGGGGCATCCAGATGGCGTGGATATTGCGGGCGCGGAACTCATCCTCGAACAGGCCGTGGACGCCCTGCATACCCTTACACAGCAGCTGGTCGTACATCATGACCATGTCGCAGTGGAAGCGCTCCATGTTCTCCCACAGCTCGAAGATGTGGTGCATACCACCCACAGCCATGCGGCGCATCGGCGCCCACTCGTGGTAGGTCGCCATGTCCTCCAGGGTGTGCTCGTAGCCGTCGGTGCGGAGGGTCATGTCGAACATCAGGGAGTCCATGTTCATGATGGTGTTCAGGCCCCAGCAGTTATAGGCCCAGGTGCACCAGTTGGAATAGTACAGCGGCGCACAGGACCAGGCAATGACGCGGTGGCGGGTCAGCGGGAAGTTGTTGATGCGCTGCTCCACGCACTTCTCCATGATCTTGCGGACCTTCTTGTCCGTCTCGTGCCAGATGGGCAGATCGCCGTACTGAGACTGGTAAATACGGTACAGCGCCTGGGACACGCCGTTGATGGGATAATAATTGGTGTTGGCCGCCACATCCCACTTCTCCCACTCGAAGCGCTGGAGCTCGTTCTGGCTCTCCAGCTTCTTGCACAGCTGCTGGTAGTCGAAGGGAACGCCGGTCTGCTCCTCGATGAACTTCCACGCCTCCTCGATCTCCTTCATGCAGTGCTTGTGGACCAGCGGATCGTCGAACTGCATGGGCTGGGGCATGGCGAACAGGGGCTTGTCGATGAGCCAGTCCTGAATGATGGACGTGGCCACGGAGCCGTCGCAGGCCTCGTTGGAGGTGATGACCGCCTTGTAGTAGTCGGGCACATCATCCAGCACGAACAGTCCGGCCTCGGCCTGACACATGGGGCAGGGGTCGCCGGGCAGGCCCAGGGACTGCACCGCGTCGATGTAGTTGAGGACCGTGTGGTTGTTCACATGGCAGGTGACGAAATAGGGGATCATCTGCAGGGGGACGTTCTCCACTTCCTTGCTGAAGGGATAGAAAATGCCGCCCCACACCGTCTCGTCGTGGGCGATGGTCTTGTCGTGCCGCGCCTGAACCTTCTTATTCCCCTTGTTGGTGTTCAGGTCGTTGCGGAACATCTGCATGAACTGGTAGATAGTGGCGTTGGTCATGGCCCGATAGTGCAGCGGACAGGCGCGCAGCGCCTCACCCCGCAGGCCCTCCATGCCGCGGTCGAACCAGTGGAGCACGGGCAGATAGGTCTGGCCCATCCAGCGATAGCGCCAGCAGCCCTTGGCAAAGGTCCAGATGCCGCCGTAGCGCATCACATCGTAGACCAGCATACCGTAGTTGTACAGCCACACCTTGTTGAAATAGTAGAAGGTGTCCTTCACACCGCGCCACTCGCGGTGCTTGTACAATCCGGTCTTGTCGCAGTACAGGTCGCCCAGGCGGCGCTCGCCGTGGGGCTTGCCGTACCAGAAATCCTTAGCCAGCTTTTTATAATCCGTGGTCTTGACCTTCTCCACCACGTTTTTCAGATCAAATTTCTTCATCTCTTCACGCCCTCCTGGATCTTCTTGATCTCCACGCTCTCAATGAACGCCTGGAACCGGGTACGCAGCTGGCCGCTGGCCGCGTTGATATACTCCTTCTCGATGGAACAGACAGGATAGCCGAAGTCGCGCTGGAGAACGACGGTATCGATGACACGCTCATAGCTCCAGTACTCGCAGAACTTGTTGGAGGCCACGATGATGCCGTCCGCCTTGTACGCCTTTGCCAGGTCGGCGATGTGCTGCTTGCGCTGGCGCATCTCATGCTGCTCCATAAAGCGGGTGCACTGGCTGGTGAGCAGATAGTGGCGGGCGATGGCACGCAGCGGCGTCTCCCCTTCCCGGATCTCGATGGGCAGACGGGACTCCATGCCGCCGTAGCAGTAGCGGTCCGCCACCACCAGGGCGCCGCAGCTTTCGATAAGCTTGGTAAAGTCCGGGTCGTCGTTCTCGCTGCCGGCCAGCAGGACCTTGCAGCGGTACTGGGGTCTGGCGTCCGGCTCACGGGTCTTCAGCTCCTCCAGCGTCTCGCGGAGCTTGTCGATGATCAGGTACTTGGGACAGGCCAGGGTCACCAGGTTGATGACATGGTACTCATAGCCGGTGATGGTGGGCACGTCCAGCTTGCGGTAATCGCCGATAGCCTGCATAATACGGCAGAGCTCGTTGTGGCTCTCGATGGTCTGGCGCAGGGCCTCGTCAGAGGTGTCCACGCCGTAATTGTCATGGAGGAAATCCAGGACGTGGGCCTTGATCTGTGCCTCATAATGGTCAATACTGTTTTCCGTCTTTTTGAACGGGACATCCATGAACTCGCACTTGAAGCGCTCATTCTGGATGATATCCATACGCTGGAGGTGCTCCTGAAAACGGCAGGTCACGGTGCAGGTCTCGGTAGCCAGCTGGGCATCCAGGAAATTGAAGCCGCCCTCCAGGGCACGCTCAAGAAGGCTGCGGCCGTAGTGACAGGTGCGGGAAGACATATAATAGGTCGCCATATCAGGGGATGTGCAGCGGGGGGCGCGCAGGCGCACAGAGAAGCAGCCGGGCAGGTCCAGCAGCACCTCTGGCATGAAATAGCAGGTGTAGCCTAAAGCCAGTTTTCCGTCACTTTTCGCCTGCTTCACCAGGTCGTTATTGGCCTCTTGCAGCAGGTTCTCAAAGTAAATCAGATGTTTAAGGTCCCTCATCTCTCGTCCTCCTTGCTGCGCGGAACGCGCAGTATTATCCAGTAAAATTATACATAATTGCAGAAAATTTGTCAATGAAATTGTGCTGTTTGCACAGATTTTTGACATTTTCAGGAGATGTGTCTGTTATCGTCTGTTTTTTGACGATTTGGGGAGAAAAATTGACTTTTCAGCGCCGCCGTGGTAGAATGAGCACAGAAAAAACGGAGGTGCGGATATGTGTACTATTGACGAGAAAGCGGCCGTACATTCGGCCGATCATGCCGGTGCAGACGCGCCGCACACACACGCCCATACCCATGAGCATGGGCACGATCACGGGCATACGCATGAGCACCACTCGCCGGAGGAGACGGTGGCGCTGCTGGCGTACATGGTGACGCACAACCAGCACCACGCCGAGGAGCTGCACGAGCTGGCCCACAGCGTGGAGGGCGAGGCCGCGCAGCTGCTGCACGAAGCCGTGGTGGACCTGACCGTGGGCAACGAGAAGCTGGCGGAGGCCCTGCGGATCCTGAAAGGAGAGGAATAAACGATGTGTCTTTCCACAGTATGGACGGCGGAACGGCAGCCGGTGTGCAAAAACGTGGCGTCCGTGACACAGAAGGACGGACAGCTGGTGTTCACCGATATCATGGGTATCCCCACGGTGGTAAATGGGCAGATCGAGAAGATCGACCTGATGGAGAACGAGATCATTATCAAGAAAGCGACCGCCTGATGGCGGCCGCTTTTCTGTCTGCCGGTGAAGCAAAAAAGAAAGCCCGTACGGGCTTTCTTTTTTGTTGACTTAGTGCCGCTTTTTGCCGGCCCACGCCATGCCGGTCACGGACAGCAGAGCCGTCACGGCGTAGATACCCACACCCGCATCAAAGGTCTTGGGCGAGCCAGTCTTGGTGTCGGTCGTAGTGGGGGCGTAGTAGTAATAGGAGTTGGAGGACCAGACAGCGATGAGCGTTACGCCATCACTGTAGTCAGCACGCACTTCTGCTCCCCCGTCTCCGGCAGCAGTCTCTGCAAAAATCTTGCTTTTCACTTCCTCACTGGAAAGCGGACCGGCAAAGAGGACCTGCGTACCTTCGCAATCTAAGACTTTCCAGCCCTTAAAGGTATAGCCGCTGCGCGTAGGTGTAGGCAGTTCAAAATTATCTTTCGACATCCGCAACGCCGGCTTTACACCGGTGCCGTCATCGTAGTCGATATAGAAGGGAACAACACCAGTGCCACTGTTGCCAACCTTTATTACTTCATGCCCATCTGCCGCAGCAGCTGCGGCAGCGGTGTCAAAATCGCTGTAATAGCTGTACTTACCGCCGGCGCAGACCTCGTACTTCAATCCATCGGCAAGATAGGTTGGATTTACGCTGTTAGAGAACGTGCCGCCGGAGATAGATTTTGCTTTGACGGTCATAGCACCAGTGAAGTCCCCGCCTGTGATAGAAACATTGTCCCCCTTTGCCCATACCGCCTCAGGTCCGGCAACAGTGCTGCTCCCGCGAACATCAACACTCGCCCTATTCCCGCCTTCAATCGCAATAATATTGGGTTCACTACCATCGCCTTTTTCTGCAATGACAGAACCACCAGTCATTACAAATTGACCATACACTTTCACAGCACGATTACCACGTATTGCACCGCATTTAACTGTTCCGCCCGTCATTTCCACAAATGCCCCAGACGCGACCCTAATCGCATTGCCCGCTTTTGCAAATTCCTCTGTCGTGATTGTGCCCCCTTGCATATAAAGCTTGCCACCGTTATTCACACCAACAAGTACACCAGATGTACCCGTATAATCCGAGCAAATCACTCCAGTGCCTACACTGTCTTTGATGGTAAGCGTTCCGTCAACCTTAACTTGGCGGTATTCAGCAGAATTACCGGTATATCCGCTTATTTTAAGCGTTTTCCCGTTTAAGTCAATTGCTACGTCCTTCCCTGCGCTAATATCAAGCGGTTCCCCTGTCATTGTCACATTATCTGTCAGTTTGATTACTATTTTAGAGCTCGCATCTGAGATGGTCTGCTTTAACTGCGCTGCATCAGAAACTTCAATTTCCTCCTCCGCCCAACTCACGCTGCACAGTCCCAGCGCCATGACCAGTGCCAGTATGGTTGCCAACAATTTTTTCATCGTTTCTACCCCGATTTCTTTAGATTTCCGCAGGGGCCATCGTTTTAAGCTTGCTAAAACGCAAATGCAGAGGTACCTCTGCCACCCTGTCGGTTGGTTCCATTATAACAAAGATTTCCTATTTAACAAGGGTTTTTTGAATAATTCTGGCATGGAAAACGAAAAATGACCGGGATACCCGGTCATTTTTCACTTTATCTGCGGACGACCTCGCGGCCGTCGGACCACACCGACACGATATTGTGACGATGGGTCATGTAGATGGCGCGCTCAAAGCGTTCCTCCACGTTCAGGGGATGGGCGGCCTCTGGGAAGTCGCCGTCGTCGATGACCACGGCGTGGAGCTTATCTCCCACGGCGAAGCCCTCCCCTGCCCCGAAATACTTGTGGCCGGAGGTGGTGCCCAGGTAATAGCCCTCGGCCACGGTCAGGAACTCGGGGTGCTGCTCATCGGTGACGCGGCGGGCCTTGGAGGTGCGGATGGACATGGTGATGACCTTGTACATAGGCAGCTGAGCGCCGCCGGCGATATCGCTGCCCAGGGTGACCCACAGGCCCTCGTTGACCATGCGGCGGACGGGGCAGATGCCGGAGCAGATGTTCACGTTGGAGTCGCCGCAGTGGACCACCACCACGCCGGCGTCACGAATGGCGGCGCGCTCGCGCTCGTCGGACCAGACGCAGTGGGCCATGAGTGTGTGGTCCTTCCAAAGGCCGTACTTGTCGTATGTCTCCCAATACTGGCTGCACTCGGGGTGCAGTTCCTTCACCCAGGCGATCTCGTTGGTGCTCTCGGACAGGTGGGACTGGACGTACAGCCCCCGCTCGTTGGCCAGCTTTCCCAGCTGGGTCATCAGCTCGTCGGTACAGCTGGGAGTAAAGCGGGGCGTTAAGATAGGCTTGATGTGCTCAAAACGGCAGGCGTCCAGCCAGCGGAGCGTCTCCTGCACGGACTCCTCCGTGGTCTCCTGCAGCTTGCCGGGCAGGCCGTTGCGGTCCATGTTGACCTTGCCCACATAGCCGGTGACGCCGGCGCGCTCCAGCTCGTCCATGAGAACGAGGGTCGCGTCGGTGTGGAGGGAGGAGAACATACAGACGCGGGTGGTGCCGTTGGTGATCAGGTCGGTAGCCAGCCGGCGGTAGACGCGGCGGGCGTAGTCCAAATCAGCGAACCGCGCCTCGGTGGGGAACGTGTAGGTGTTCAGCCAGTCCAGCAGCGGCAGGTCCATACCCATGCCCAGCATGGGGTACTGGGGGGCGTGGAGGTGCATATCTGCGAAGGACTGCATGATGATGCGGTCGCCGAAATCGCGGACCTCCGCGCCCTCCAGATGGGCGGGCAGATCGGGATAAAGGCCGGTAATGACGCCGTCCTCCAGCACCAGGCAGCCGTGCTCGAGAATGTCCAGGCGGCCCATGGCGGGCGCGTGGACGATATTGCCGCGTAAGACCTGTGTCATGGTGAGGTACCTCCTGCAAGCAAAATAAAAATGGATGCTCCGATGCACCCTGCATCGAAACACCCATAGCAGAGCCGTCGGCGGCTCCGTAGAAACGCCCCGCGCCATTCTCGCGGGGCTATATGAGCTGTATTACGGGATACATTGTACCATATTCCCGATGGATTGGCAAGAGGAAATCCCCGGCAAATGCTGTGCATTTGCCGGGGAATGCTGCATTTTACTCCACGGTGACGCCGCGCTTCTTGAACTCCTCGACCATCAGATCCAGGTCGGGCTCGATGTGAATGGGCTCACCGGCGGACTTGATGGCGTTGGCCACGTCCTTCAGGCCGTTGCCGGTGACGACGCTGACCACAGTGGCGTCGTGGGGGATCAGTCCCTGCTCGCAGGCCTTCTTCAGCGCCGCCGCGCCGGTGACGCCGGCAGGCTCGCCGAACACGCCGCAGGTACGGCCCAGCAGCCGCTGGGCGGCCAGGATCTCCTCGTCGGAGACGTTGACGGCGATACCGTTGGACTCGCGGATGGCCATGAGGGCCTTATCTGCATTGCGGGGCACGCCTACGGAGATGGAGTCGGCGATGGTGTTCTCCTCCATGGGCTCCCAGGGCTTGTCCTCCTGGATGGCGCGGTTGATGGGGTAGCAGCCCAGGGACTGGGCGGAGATCAGGCGGGGCAGCTTGTCGATGAAGCCGATGGCGTACAGGTCTTTAAAGCCCTTCCACACACCGGCGATAGTGCAGCCGTCGCCCACGGAGATGGCCAGGTAGTCGGGCATCTCCCAGTTCAGCTGCTCGGCGATCTCCAGCGCCACGGTCTTTTTGCCCTCGGAGAGGTAGGGGTTGATGGCGGCGTTGCGGTTGTACCAGCCGTACTTGTCAATGGCGGCGGCGGACATCTTGAAGGTGTCCTCATAGTTGCCCTTGACGGAGATGACGTTGGCGCCGAAGATCATCAGCTGGGCCACCTTGCCCTTGGGCGCGCGCTCGGGAACGAAGATATAGGTCTTGATACCTGCGGCGGCGGCGTTGCCGGCCAGAGAGCTGGCGGCGTTGCCGGTGGAGGAGCAGGCGATGGTCTTGGCGCCGGCCTCCATAGCCTTGGCCACGGCCATGGCACTGGCACGGTCCTTCAGGGATGCGGTGGGGTTCTGGCCATCGTCCTTGACCCACAGACGCTTGATGCCCAGCAGCTCCGCCAGCTTCGGCTCCTCGTACAGGGGGCTCCAACCCACGCGCAGCGGCGTGTCGGGCGTGGTCTCCTCCACAGGCAGCAGCTCACGGTAGCGCCACATGGAACGGTTCTCGCGCTTGGCCAGCTTCTCCTTGGTCAGCACGGACTTGATGTAGTCGTAGTCATAGACGATATCCAGGATACCGCCGCATTCGCAGTTGGTCAGGTCGGGAACGGCGTCGTAGGTCTTGCCGCAGCGGACGCACTTGCCGTATTTTACGTTTTTCATGGTGGTTCTCCTTATATGAAATAAGAAATACAGGGCGGGGCGAAAGCCCCGCCCTGAGGCGTTGTTGCGGTGTTTTCTTACAGAGCCTTCAGCAGGCCGGTGGCCTCGTTGAACTCGTTGATGAGCTCGTCCAGCTCCTTGGCCTGTGCGTGGACGGCGTCCCAGGTGTTCTTGGTATCGTACCACTGGGCGTTCAGGTCCTCCACGTTCATCTGCTGCTGCTCCACCCAGGTGTAGTACTTCAGGTTGTGGACACGCTTGCGCTCGGTGTAGGTCAGCTCCAGCATGGAGTCGGTCTTCAGGCCCAGCATGTGCAGGTTGTGGTCCAGAGACGCCTCATGAGCGTTGTACGCGCCGTACATCTGGTTCAGCTCCTCGATACGGGACTGGTACATGACGGCGGAGTCGGTCAGCACGGTGCCCACCACGTCGTTCTCGGTCAGCTCGTAGTACTTGGCCATCTTGATGCAGCACAGGACGTTGGCGATACCGGAGATGCCCAGCCACGTCATCTTCTGGACTTCCTCGTCGGACATACCCAGCTCGTCCTTCATGTACTTCTGGCCCTCGGGGGTGTTGAACAGGCGCAGCAGGCGCTGGCTGTCCTCGTCGTCGATGGCGATGGCCATATCGGTGTTCTTCACGTTGTGGATCCAGGGGATGTGCTTGTCGCCGATACCCTCGATGCGGTGGCCGCCAAAGCCGTTATCCAGGATGGTGGGGCACTGCAGGGCCTCGCCCACGGCCAGCTTCAGGTGGGGATAGCGCTCCTTCAGCAGATCACCGGCGGACATGGTGCCGGCGGAGCCGGAGGTAAAGCAGGCGCCGGCGAAGTTCTGGCCGGGCTTCTTGACGGCCTCGAACAGGTCAGCCAGGGCGTAGCCGGTGACGTTGTAGTGCCACAGGGGATTGCCCATCTCGGCAAACTGGTTGAAGATCATCATGGTGGGATCCTGCTTCAGCTCCCAGGTCTTGTCGAAGATCTCCTTCACGTTGGACTCGCAGCCGGGGGTGGCGATGATCTGGCCGGCGATGGACTTCAGCCAGTCAAAACGCTCCTTGGACATATCCTGGGGCAGGATGGCCACGGACTCGCAGGCCAGCAGCTTGGAGTTGAAGGCGCCGCCGCGGCAGTAGTTGCCGGTGGAGGGCCACACGGCATGGTGATAGGTAGCGTCGAACTGACCGGTCACCAGGCGGGGAGCCAGGCAGCCAAAGGAGGCGCCCACCTTGTGGCAGCCGGTGGGGAACCACTTGCCGGACATGGCAACGATGCGGCAGGGCACGCCGGAGAGCTTGCTGGGGATCTCCACATAGTTGGGGACCGCCTGGAACAGACCGCCGGACTCCTTGGCCTCGTTGTGCCAGGAAATGCGGAACAGGTTGACGGGATCCACATCCCACAGACCGGTGTGGCTCAGCTTGGCCTTGATCTTCTCGGGGATCAGGTCGGGGTTCTGCATCTGGGCGATGGTGGGGATGATGACGTTGTTCTCCTTGGCCTTCTGGATGTTATGCGCCAGACCGACTTTGTTGATGGACAGATCGATTTTACCCATGTTTCTTTTCCTCCTGTTGTTTGTTCGCATCGATATAAGAATATAAGGTGTATTTGGAAATACCGAAGTATTTTGCCACTTTGTCGCCGGACTTGGTGACCAAGAACGCGCCCGCGTCGCTGAGGAAGCGGATGGCCCGGATCTTGTCGTCCTTGTTCATCAGGGCCGCAGGCTTGCCCACCAGCGCCACGGACTGCTGGATCAGCTCGTCCAGCACATCGTTGACGTTGATGATCTTCTCCGGCTCGGACTGCTCCCGGTCGCGGGTGAGCATAAACTCGCCCAGCTCCTGGTGCATCATCATGATGTTGGTGATGTCGTAGTTGATGGAAAATATGGCCGTGACCGCGCCGCGGCTGTTGCGGATATACAGGGACGAGGATTTCAGTATCTTCCCGCCCGGCGTCCGCGTCAGGTAGCACAGATGATCCTGGGGCTGCTCGTTCTGATGCTCCAGCTGCTCCATGACGACCCTGGATGCACCGTCGCCGATCTTCCGGCCGGACACGTGCCCGTTTTCGATGTGTACGATGGTGTGCTCCGGGTGGCTGCTGGCCACATCGTGGATGACCACCTCGCACTTGTCGCCGAACTGCGCCGCGATACCCGCGGCGATCTGCTTCAGCGATTCTAATCGTTTCGCCTCCATAACACCCTCCTTTTCCGCTTTTCTCCTCTTACATAATACCACACCTCCCACAAAAAGCAACGGTTTTTTCTGAAAAACTTTTTGATTTCCTAAATTTTTGTTTGACATCCAGCTACCATGTGCTATGATAGGAGATGGTAAAAACCGTTTACCCGTTTTTAACACAGAATTTGATAAAATTTTTGCGGAGGTACATTATGGATTTTGCTGCCATCAGAAACGCCGCCGAGGCGTACAAACCCGCTATGGTCAAGTTCCTGCGGGACATGATCGCCATCCCTTCCGAGTCCTGTGAGGAAGAGGGCGTCGTCAAGCGCATCGCCGAGGAGCTGAAGGCCCTGGGCTATGACAAGGTGGAGTTCGACAAGCTGGGCAACGTCATCGGCTGGATGGGCGAGGGCGACAAGATCATCGCCATCGACAGCCACATCGATACTGTTGGCATCGGCAATATCGAAAACTGGGAAGCCGACCCCTACAAGGGCTATGAGACCGATGACATCATCTACGGCCGCGGCGGTTCCGACCAGGAGGGCGGCATGGCTGCCGCCGCCTACGGCGTGAAGATCATGAAGGATCTGGACCTGCTGCCCAAGGGCTACAAGATGATGGTCGTGGGCTCCGTGCAGGAGGAGGACTGCGACGGTATGTGCTGGCAGTCCATCGTCAATGAGTACTTCAACGGTCCTGAGGACGCCCGCAGCAAGATCGAATTCGTTATCTCCACCGAGCCTACCGACGGCGGCATCTACCGCGGCCACCGCGGCCGTATGGAGATCCGCGTGGATATGCACGGCGTGTCCTGCCACGGTTCCGCCCCCGAGCGCGGCGACAACGCCATCCACAAGATGGCCGAGGTCATCCTGAACGTCCGTGACCTGAACGAGAACCCCGCCGACGGCTCCACCGAGATCAACGGCCTGGTGAAGATGCTGGATCCCAAGTTCAACCCCGAGCA